>ERZ724505.167-NODE-167-length-42862-cov-22.786717_pt1 | contig 42862 bp, 53 predicted proteins | sample MGYA00376038_ERZ724505 | MGnify/ENA primary metagenome ERZ724505 (study PRJEB28724, sample SAMN07190884) | wastewater metagenome | isolation source: effluent of sewage treatment plant in Hong Hong | place: Hong Kong | collected 2016-03-17 ... | reverse complement strand
ACTCGAAACGGTAGGTGGCTACTTGTACGTCGATGGCTCCGCAAAACTGGATGCTCCGAAAACAGCAAAATACAATGTGGATGGAGCAAGACAGAAATGCCTAAAAAAGCTCGCAGCGTCTTTCAGAAAAAAGAAGCTGATCAAAGCCGATGGGATTCTTTCCTGGATTAAGGGAAAGAAGAAAATTGGATCTATCGTCACCATGAGGGTGCAGATTGTAGGAAAACTTAGTGTTTCATTCTTGATTCAAAAGGGCGAAGTCTATTCTCACGGCAAGACGATTAAGGAGGCAAAGGATTCACTAAAATATAAGATTTCAAGAAGAGATCCTTCAGAGTTCAAGAAATGGACTCTGGAAACTGTAGTAACGCAAGCAAAAATGATCGAAGCATATCGAGTTATTACAGGCGCGTGTGAGTTTGGAGTGAGAGACTTCTGCAATGGTAAAAAACTACCATCAAGACTATCCGTAAAAAAAGCCATTGAAATTGTTGGATCATCATATGGAAGCGATAAGTTCAAGGAGTTTTTTAAATGACCACACAGAACGAACTCGAAGCACTCAGGAAAGAACTCTCAGAAACCAAGGCGAAGCTTCAAATATATGAAGCTCCTCTTAAGCCGGATCACAATCAACCAGAAACAGCACTGGAACATTACTGGTTCAATAAGGGGCACTCATCACACAAGCTCTATGAGAACAATGAGTATCTACAGTCCCAACTCGCTGAGAAGGACAAGAGGCATACGGAGATCAATCGTCAGCTTGCAAATGAAAATTCAAGATTGACTCAAAAACTCACCACTGCCAACCAACGAATTGAAAATCTGCGGGGGGCTTTGGAACGATACGCGAACGGAGAAGCGTTTTGTTCTAGAACGATTGCAAAAGAAGCCCTATTCCAAGACGACAAGGACGGTGTGTGATGAAGGCAAGAGAGTATTGGATTGCGCATCCATACATTGACGAAAAAGGCAAAGAACATGACTTTGTTTATGACGAAGATCCGACATGGATACTAGAAAACACTGGTAATAAAGCTATCCACGTCATCGAATACTTGGCTTATGAGGAACTCCGTCGCCAGAACGAGGTGATGCTGGAGGCGTTGGAAGATATTGCATCAGAATCACACTCTAGCTTATGTGAATCAATGAAGCCATACAGACCAAACTATGCATGCCACGTTGAAATAGCAGAAGAAGCCCTATCCAAATGCGGGAAGGGTGGGAGCGTATGAGTGGGGTTATAAAATGCCCGAAGTGTTCGCAAGATATTCATTATGAACAATATGTGTTTCATGATTGCACGAGATTCAAAACCACTCCCCCTGTGAGTGATGAGAGAGCGGCTGGAGTGAAATGGGTTATTGAGCAATTGTCTTCACGAGTGACGCTCCTTAGATACATCGAGAATGGTCGCATTATCTATAAAGTTTCTGATATCGAGGATCTTCCATCTTGGCTCGAACAACAAGCAAAGGAGCAAGGGATTTTATGAGCAAAGCAAAAGACATAGAAATAAAAAGAATCACCAGAATAGCGAATCAAAACGCTAAGTCATGCCAAGGTCTTTCTGAAGAAATTGATAGACTACGAGAAGACATTACAGATTTGAAAAAAGAAAACACCAAGCTAAAGCGCACCAATGAACGCCTAGCAATGAATTATCAGGAATTGAAAGAACTCCGCACCATTAACGCAAAGCTAGTCGAACGCCACAACGAAGACCTGGAGATCATTTCTGGCCTGGAGGAAAAACTACAGGAGGCAAATCAACGAACGATTGACAGCTTGAATGTAATTACAGAGATGGAAAGGGATAGGAAGAAATGATTTTATTTTTTATCGGAACTTTAGTTGGATTACTTGTCGGACTGTTACTTGGAATGGCAGATAAGCAATGTAAGCACTATAGATCAACTCGAGATTGCCATAGATGCGCGAGGAATTTTTTAGATGGAAAAGAATAACCCCATCACCACAGAAGAAGCGAAGAAGTTGCTGGAGTTGGCAGGGAAGGCTACGCAGGGAGAGTGGGGCATTCTTCATGAAGGAGAAAGCAATAACTATGTTGTTAAATGCGACGATAATGGGAGCGTCACTCATTACGTTTGTGAGGGAGTCCTTGAAAATGACCTTCCATTTATCGCTTCCGCAAACCCTCTCACCATCTCCCTCCTAGTCCAGAGCTATCTTGAGTCTGTGGAAAGACTACAGGGTGTTTTAAATTCTGATGTTGTTACAACTGCACAATTTAATGATTATTCTGAGTCAATAAGTAAAGCCAAAGAGTTTCTTGGGAGAATGGGATGATTATTAAAATTTTATATTGGGTCGGTGTTTTTCCGTTTGTGTTTTTCTGCATGGTTTTCATTTGTGGGTTATGCATTGAAATTGGTCGTGCGGTGGGAGCGATTAAATGAATGAACTATTCAGGATAAAATTGACCATACATGGCAAGCCGGAGCTTCCGAACAAGAGTCATGGTCATTGGGCTACACTTCAGAGACAAAGGGAGCGTTGGCATTCCGTAGTGGCCAGATCAGTTCTCTTTCGTCCAGAAAAACCACTGAAAAAATGCAGACTTATTTGCGTGCGCCATTCATCTCGCAAGTGTGATTATGATGGATTGGTTTATTCGTTCAAGCCATTGGTGGATGCGCTAGTGAAGCAAGGGATAATAGTTGACGATGATCTGTTCACAATAGTTGAAAGATCTTATCAGTGGTGCAAGACTCCAGAGAAACAAGCATTCGTTACCATAGAGGTAGAAGAAATCATTTAAGGAGAACAATGAAGACAATTCTTATCGTTTTATCAATTTTCACAATGACAGCATGCTCTTCAGCGCAAAAGCAGAAGATGTATACCGAGCAAGAGGCAAAGCAGATCTACCAGGCCGGCATTGAAGCATCAAAGCCAAAACAGGTAAGTCTGATCAACGGAACTGCAAATGATCCAGGAAAGACAAACATTTCTTTCAACTTCGTTTCATACTTTGATCCGAGTACAAATGGCGGCTTTCTTCTCACAAATAAATGTGTTCCTCTTCTTGTCGGACCTTTCAATGAAAAGCTAGATGCATATGATTTTTACAAGAGTGTTGGCCAGGCAATGTGCAGAGGGACCGCAAACTTCAAGGGACTTGAAATGGAGAACGAAAAATCAAAGAAGATCGTTCCACCTAAGCCGACTGTGGCAAAAAAGGTTCCGACTACATTAAACAAAAAGGACACTGTAGTAACAAAGTAAATCTCACCATGAGAGCCCAGCCGGATGAAATATCTTCTTCAAGCCTAAGCCGGTTGGGTAAACTTTCCACCAGATAAAAACTGGTATGGGATTGCTATAGCGGCGTTGGAAGCTGTGGGGGGTTGAGGATAATGTCCTCGGATACTGCGAAAGCGGAGTGATACCACTGGAGAAACGCTATTCGGATGAATGATAGAGGCAGCATCAATTTCTTCATCCGTATGCTGCTTGCCGGATTCGCGCCCGGCCTATAGCAAATTTTTAAGGACCAATATGGACGCAGTAGAAACAAAAAAAGAACCGTTAATTTCATTCCCTGAGCCATGGAAACCAGAGCTTTGCATTGGCCTGTATCTCTTTACCATGGGATATGCATTCAATTTCTTTGGCCTTTGGATCAAGTTTGGGTTCAAGCATAAGCCGCTCGAATCTGAATATGAAGGTTGGTACATATCATATAAAAACAGTACACTAATGCTCAATTGGGGAACCAAGGCTGCCAACTTCTTCATGCCGTGGGATCTGGTAATGACAAAGTGCGAAGTGTTTACCAAGGATCAAACATGGGGCAAGTATGAGTTCCAGAAGTTTCCTCACTTCAATAAGCTCATGAATCCATCTCTGTTCCGTGATGACAGAGCAATGTTCGAAGCCCCATATAACTACCTGACAAGGAAGAACACAGTTCAGACTACCACCGCATGCTTTTATGTAACACGCTCCTCTTTTAAATGGCGAATTCTGAGGTTTTCACGGTTCGGTAAGACCAAAACACGCATCGATCTTAGAATCATGTTTAAATCGCCAATTGGAGAGGGAGTTGGGTCGTGGCGCGGAGGCACTCAGCGTGCCATTTGGGAAGTCCTTGACTGTGATAATCATCCATTCCAATCTTTAACCAGGATGCAAAAGGAAAGGAAGTTCGACTGATGGATCAACATGCTATTGATCAGAGAGAAGCTATCGAATGGTTTTTATCTGAGATCGAAGCAATGGATCTATCTAAAAGACCAAAGACTGCAGACTTCATCGAATCACTTCGAAACCAATTCAACGAACGCCTATCCTTGACACCGGGCCAATTCCTAAAACTGAAAGAAATTTATGAAAAACTCACAGATCTCTAATAATATTGTGCATTTAAAGACACAAACTAACGCTCGTGATGTGTTGCAAAATGCACTTTCAGAAGTAGATAACACTCTTGGTGTGATCGTGATCCGTATTGATTCCAATCATTCCGCATCCGCTGTGTTTAGCAACATGAGCGGATACCAGATGGCATATGCAAAGTGGACCTTCAACGAGATGGTAGACAAACTTCTGACTACTACACTCAACAATGCTCCCGTGATAAAATAAGAATATGGCAAGGGTTGATAAGGAATCACCACTAAATGACCGAGAAGAGCTTTTTTGCGTTGAATACTGCAAAGACTTCAATGGAAGTAGATCTGCTATTGCAGCGGGTTATAGCGAAAAGAGCGCAGGTGAACTTGCAAGTAGATTGTTGAGGAAAGTCAATATTCAGACGCGTATCAAAGAAATAAAAGATGCTCAGTTCAAAAAGGTTGGAATTGATGGAGAAAAAGTTCTCGAGCGATTGGATCATATCGGTGACGTTGATCCTGCAGAAACGATTGATCCTGATACTGGCGCATTGCTTCCACTTCACAAGATGCCGGTCCACGTTCGTAAGGCGATCTCGAGCATGAAGGTGTTTGAGAAGTTTGATGGAGATATTAAAATTGGAGAAATAGTTGAAGTCAAGTTCTGGAACAAGGTTCAATCCAATGAGCTCCTGGGCAAACATAAGAAGCTGTTCACAGATGTAATCGAAGTCAAAAGCGATCTTTACGATAAGATAGCCAAAGCAAGAGCGAGGGTGGGAAAGAAATGAAATGTCCATCACACGACAAGTATTTCTCAATCGTGATGTTCAAAGGGAAGTCCCATGCTGCCTGTTTGCTGTGTGGAAGAAAGTCGAATAAGATCAAAATAACAATGGTGAACAAAAGGGGTGGGCTCCAAGAGTTCAGGTTTGAGCTCAAAAAGGATCCAAAAAAATGATTTGGATCTTGCTGGTTGATTGTGGATTCTTCACATACACCAGCATTCATCCAGATCTTGGATCATGCGAGGAAGAGTTGCTGCAGATCAATATGCCAGATTATTGTGAGGTAAGCTGTGAATAGATTTAAGTATTTCATTTACAGCTCATCCGGAAAGATGATTGCAGTCATGATGGCAGAGAATGATGAACGTGCAGATTGGTTTGCAAAGTATAAATATGGCCCGGAAGTGAGAGTAGAGCGTGGATAAGAAGAAGCAAAAGGAAGTACAGCATTTCATAAAAACATTCAGGCCAATGATTCCTGGAAAGATCATTAAGCACGATCTCGATGCCGCATTCATCATGGGATACAACTCATGTGATCGCATTTGGAGAGGAAAGTCCACCGAGGCGCAAAACACTCTTGAAACGCTTCCAGACTTCCTCCAAGGAGTTAAACAAGGTTGAAAGAAGCTGAAGATCTTCTCATTGAGGATTTGATGGCTTACACTCACGATCCGGATGGATACGCCCGGTATGCATACAATTGGGGCGAAGGAGTTCTCGAAGGTGTTCATGGCCCTAGGCAGTGGCAGACCAATGTAAATAACATCATTCGGGATCACTTCTCCAATGAGGAAACAAGATACCAGCCATGTTTGATTGCTGTGGCTTCCGGTCACGGTATTGGTAAGTCAGCTGAGATTTCCATGATCATTGACTGGGGTATGTCTACCTGTGAGGACTGCAAGGTTCTAGTGACTGCCAACACAGATACCCAGCTTCGCACTAAAACCATGCCAGAGATCACAAAATGGGCCAACATGATGATCAACAAGGATTGGTTTGAGATCACTGCCACGGCTATTTATTCGAAGTGGAAGGACCATTCCAAGACCTGGCGCATGGATGCAGTGCCATGGTCAGCACACAATACCGAGGCGTTTGCCGGGCTCCACAACAAGAAGAAGCGCATTATTGTAATTTTTGACGAAGCATCCAAGATTGACGACAAGATCTGGGAGGTGACGGAAGGAGCATTGACCGATGAAGAAACTGAAATCATTTGGATTGCATTTGGAAACCCTACTCGGAACACAGGCCGGTTCAAGGACTGCTTCGGTAAGAACAAACACAGATGGTACACCATGCAGATTGACTCTCGTACAGTCGAGGGAACCAACAAAGTCCAGCTTCAAAAGTGGGTTGACGACTACGGAGAAGATTCAGATTTTGTCAAAGTTCGGGTCAGAGGCATGTTCCCTTCCTCATCATTCAAGCAATTCATCTCTACTGCTGATGTTGACGCAGCATATGGAAGACACCTAAGAAAAGAGCAATACGACTTTGCACCAAAGATCATGACCGTGGATCCGGCATGGGAGGGCGATGATGAGCTTGTCGTCGGTCTGCGCCAGGGGCTCATGTTCAAGATCCTCATGGTTATTCCAAAGAACGATAACGATATTGAAGTTGCAACACAGATTGCCAAGCTCGAGGATCAAGAGGGTGCAGATGCTGTGTTCATTGACGGTGGGTATGGGACCGGTATCATCTCATATGGCCGCACAATGAAGCGGAACTGGCAGATCGTATGGTTTGGTGGAACCAAGGGTATTGAAGAAGGCTGTTTGAACAAGCGTGCAGAGATGTGGATGAACATGCGCGATTGGCTCAAAGAGGGTGGATCCATTCCTAAAGATCCTGTTCTCCACTCAGATTTGATCAGTCCTGAGACTGTTTCCAGGCTTGATGGTAAGATCCAGATCGAATCAAAGAAGGATATGAAGGCCAGGGGGCTTCCATCTCCCGGGCGTGCAGATGCGCTATGTCTTTCGTTTGCGTATCCGGTAGCCATGAAAAAAGCATATAGACAAGTAGGAAAACCAAGGAATTACCACGCAGAAGAATACGATCCACTCAAATGACCGACAAAGTACCATTTCCCTTTCTCCTTTCGTAAGAAATTTTTTCGCAAGACCTACATTTTCTTAAACCTTTGTAAATACGAAGATTTTTACCTGAAAATTCATGCCCTTTTTTGCAATGTGTCCACAGACCACGATTTTTGGATTGTCTATTTTTTTTAAACCATATCTTTCATGTTTTGCTGATGTGTTCCTAAGAAGAGGTGATGAGGATTCACACATGGTGGATTGTCGCAATGGTGGAGAACATTCATTCCATCATTTATTGGGCCATTGTGGATCTCCCAGGAATATCGATGTGCTTTCTTTTTCTTTCTGGAAATCGTTATCGTTCCATATCTATTATCGCTAAGTGATCCAGTCCAGATCCAGCATGTATCCGTTTTCATGACTTTTGACCAAAAATTATCGTTTTCCATGACGCTTAAGTATCATTATTTTAAAGTTGTGTCACATGCGTAAATACCGACAAAAACAATTCTGTTGTGATTATAGTTGACTGAATCTATAATAATATTAAATGAGCAGCACAGTGTCGGTTAGACACGCTACCGAAGCTGATTTACCCTTCATTTTAAATGAGCTGAAGAGCTTTGCTGTTTTCTTTAATTCAAAAATATCTCTATTTCCCAGCGAAGAATTTGCTTACGCGGGTATGAAATCCCATATCACTGACCATGTTTTGCTAGTTGCAGAGAACGAAGAGGGTCTGATCGGATTCATCTCTGGCATGTATCACAAGCATATCTTCAATCCGGCCATTGAGTGTCTGACAGAGACATTCTGGTGGGTTCCTGAGAAGCACAGAGGTGGAAGAGCGGGGCTGGTTCTACTCAATGAGTTCACGCGCATTGGCAAAATGAATGCGAAGTGGATCGTGTTTACTCTTGAGCATCATAGCCCTGTGAATGAAAGATGCCTGTTTAAGCGTGGTTTTGTTCCAAAAGAACACACCTATCTTCTGGAGGTGGCGTGATGGGGGCTACCGTAAGAGAGAGCGGTCTTTCACAGAGACAAAAAGATGAGCAATGGAATCTCACTCTGAAGCAAAAAGAGACTGCGTGGGCCAATCGTCCAGGCGCAGAAGGAGATCGGGAAAGACTCCTTGGAGCTCAAAAGACTCAGAAGGACTTCGAAGACATTCAGAAAAAGCACGCAGAAGAGCTTGTCGCTGCGCTCAAACTACAGAAACAATTTGCTGCTACGGCTCAAGGGAAGAACGGAACTCTAATCACTAATCCATCGGCCAATGGTGCTGCCATCGCTCCACCACCAGGCCAGAAAACACTTTTTGGACAATAGATGAACTATACCGGTCAGACCAAAAAACAACGTCTTGAAATGGTAAGGACACAACTCGAAAATGAAAGATCTAGTTTCATTCCTCATTACCGTGATCTTGTTGATTTTATTCGTCCTCGCCGTGGCCGTTTTTTTGCCGGTGATGTTAACAAGGGAGACAGACGCAGCCAGAACATCATCAACTCTCGAGCAACACTATCAAGCCGAGTGTTAAGCTCTGGAATGATGACCGGGATCACATCTCCAGCTCGTCCATGGTTCCACCTTACCACTCCAGATCCTGATCTTGCCGACTTTGGAACAGTGAAGCAATGGCTCCATCAGGTTGATCAGCGCATGAGTTCGGTGTTCAGGAAGTCCAATTTCTACAATTGCATGCCGACTGTTTACGGAGATGCTGCCGACTTCGCCACTGCTGCAATGCTTCTCGAGCGTGACATGAATGATGTGATCCGCTGCCGAGTATTCCCTGTGGGTTCTTACTCAATTGCAGTCGATTACAGAGGCCGTGTGAATACATTCTGCCGAGTGTTTAGTATGACCGTTGCCCAGCTTGTGGAGCAATTTGGACGCAAGCTAGAAGGTGGTTCTGGCAATGTTGACTGGTCAAACTTTAGTCCTGGCGTGAAGACAGCCTATGACAACGGAAATTATCAGAATTGGATTGAGGTTGTTCATATCATTATGCCGAATCCAGACTTCGATCCAAAGAAGATCGGATCCAAGTTCAAGAAGTTCATCTCCATCTATTATGAGCGCGGTAAGGGTTCTGAGTACGATCTTAACCAGGAAGTATATCTCCGTGAATCCGGATACGATAAGTTCCCGGTACTTTGTCCACGGTGGGAAGTGGCCGGTGAAGATTCTTACGGAACCAATTGCCCGGGAATGACAGCTCTTGGAGACATTCGAGGCCTTCAGAAGATGGAATCAAAGTCTCTGAAGGCGATCGATAAGATGGTGGATCCTCCAATGATTGCGCCAACTGCAATGGAGTCTATCCGCACATCAATTCTTCCATCTGACATAACCTATTTTGATGAACGTGAAGGTGTGAAGGGTTTCCGTCCAGCGCATGAAATGAACTTCCGAGTGGATCTTCTCGAGAATAAATCCATGAGCGTTGAACAGCGAATTCGAGAAGCATATTTCCACGACATTATGCTGATGTTCTCTGAATCAGACCGCAGAGAGATCACTGCAAAAGAGATCGAAGAACGCGGGAATGAGAAGTTCCTGGTTCTTGGGACCGTTCTTGAGCAACTGAATATGGATCTACTTGATCCTGCAGTTGATCTGACATTCGACTTTATGCTCCAGGCAGGACTTATTCCACCAGCTCCGGAAGAGCTCCAAGGAATTGATCTGAAGGTTGAATATGTTTCTGTGATGGCCCAGGCACAGAAGCTGATTAGCATGGATGGAGTGAATCGCTTCATGGGTGCGGTGGCAGGTATTGCAAACTTTGATCCTCGAGTGATCCATAAGATCAATACATTCGAATTGGTTAATGTGATCGGTGATAGCACATCTGTTCCACCGAAGATCCTTGTTGGAGATGATGAAGCTCAGGCAGCTAGTGATGCGGCTCAACAAGCTGCAGCTCAGCAACAAGCGATGCAGACCGCACAGCTCGCATCTCAGTCAGCAAAGAATTTGGCTCAGGCTCCAGTGGATCCGGCAAATGCTTTAGGGAAGGTAATGGGACTTTAATCAATGAATGAAAACTACGCAGAAACGCTTAAAGAAGTAACGGATCAAGAGCGCAAGGCTGAAGAGAAGAAGCGCGATCTGAAGCGTCAACTTGAGCTTGAAGATGTGAAGTACATCTCTCAATCGCAACAAGGAAGAAGATTCCTTTGGCGTTTGCTCAATCACTGCTCTGTTTATGGATCCATTTTCAATACAAATGCTCTCACACAATCACACAATTCTGGGAGGCAGGACGTTGGCCACTTCGTCCAGGGTGAATTAGTTCAGGCGAGTCCCGAAAACTACCTGAAAATGCAAAACGAACATCAAGTTAAGGAGAAAAGAGTTTAATGAGTGATCAAGTAACTACAGCTGCAGCCGAAAATAAAAATCAAGCTGCCACTGAAGCAAATAAAACCGCTGCTACGGAAGCAACTTCAACAACGGTTAATGCCGTTACGGAAGCCAATGCCAATGCAGCAACCACAACAACAAGCGAAACGCCTAAGCCAGAGGATAAGGGTGCAGCACCGGCAACGGAGCCAGTATTTGAAATCAAGAAGGCAGATGGATCTCTTGTGGACGCAGCAGAAGCCGAGAAGATTGTTTCTTTTTCCAAGGAACATGGCCTCTCACCAGCTCAAGCTCAAGCGATCTATGCAAGAGAAAGTGCAGCAAAGTCTGCATTCGATGCTGATGTGGCTAAACAATATGAAGAACGTAAAAACGGGTGGATCGAAACTGTTAAGAAAGATCCAGTCATGGGCGGTGAAAATTTCACACAAAACGTCCAGGCTGCGCATCTTGCTTTGCAGAAATTCGCTACTCCTGAGTTTACAAAATTGTTGGATGAGACAGGCTTTGGGAATCACCCAGAGCTTTTAAGAGTTTTTTTCAACATTCACCAAGCACACAAGGACGATACTTTTGTACGTCAGGGGGAAGCTCCTGCTGCACTGAAGTCAACGGCTGAAGTGATGTACGGTGAATCAAACAAAAAATAGGAGAATGAAAAATGGCTACTTTGACTTCAAACGTAGTGACTCTATCAGAGCACGCAAAACGATTGGATCCTAACGGTAAGATCGCTCGAGTTATCGAGATGCTTGCACAAACAAACGAAATCCTGGCAGACATGCCATTTATGGAAGGTAACTTGCCGACTGGTCACAGAACCACCATCCGCACCGGTTTGCCGACCGTTGCATGGCGTTTGCTGAACCAAGGTGTTCAGCCTTCCAAGTCTCGTACCGCGCAAGTGGATGAGCAATGTGGAAGCCTGGAGGCATGGTCTGAAGTGGATTCCGAGATCGCTCAAATGAGTGGTGATGTGAACGGATTCCGTCTTTCCGAATCCAAGGCATTCATCGAAGCGATGAACATTGAGATGGCTCAGACCGTATTCTACGGAAACACTGGCCTTGCTCAAGAAGAGTTCACTGGTCTTGCGATCCGTTACTCTTCCCTGTCTGCAGCTAACGCGCAGAACATCATCGATGCCGGTGGTACTGGCTCTGACAACTCTTCAATCTACCTCGTAGGTTGGGGTGAACAGTCCGTGATGGGTATCTATCCGAAGGGTTCTTCCATTGGTCTTCAGCACAAAGATCTCGGTGAGCAAGTGATCGAGAACGTGGCTGGAATCGGTGGAGCTCGTATGATGGGCTACCGTGAGCAATTCAAATGGGCATGCGGTCTTTCCGTAAAGGACTGGCGTTATGTGGTGCGCATCTGTAACATCGATACTTCCAACTTGGTTGCGAAGGTATCTGCTGCAGACTTGATTGAATTCATGATCAAGGCATGTCACCGTATTCCATTTATGAATATGTGCAAACCGGTGTTCTACATGAACCGTACCGTGTTCGAATATCTTGATATTCAACGCCGTGATGATGTTCAGGCTGGCGGTCAGCTCGGATATGATGTGGTTGATGGAAAGCGCATTGCTACTTTCCGTGGAATCCCTATCCGTATCTGTGATGCTCTCCTCACAACTGAGGCACGAGTAGTCTAAATTATCCCTGGGGGGTCTGCAATGGTGCGGGCTCCCCAACAAAAACTTTCTTCAAAGGAGAAAAAAATGAAAGTAGATGCACTAAATCAACTATCGGATGCGCAAGCGTTTACCGCGACTGCGTTTTCAACAAACACATATGATTCTGATTCTGCGGGTAACGACATGTCTATCGGTGAAGAGCTTGTTCTTGCTCTGGCTGTAGACGTTGCTGCGGATTTCACAACTACCGACGAAACCTACACAATCGAACTTGTTCAATCGGCTAACGCCAACTTGAGCTCCCCTGATGTGTTGGCTTCTCGTACAATCTTGGCAGCGGATTTGTCTGCGGGCTCTACCCACTACCTTCCATTGCCACAAGGTTCTAAGTCCAAGCGTTATTTGGGCTACAGAGCAACACTCGGAGGAACAACTCCTTCAGTGACTTTAACCGCATTTCTGCAACCGGCTTCAATGATCGATAAGCAGAAATTCTACCCGAACAACTACACGATCGCGTAATTGCGTAGTTTTCAAAAGGAGCAATAATGTTAGTAAAAGCAATTCAGACAGGTCATTACGGGCATCTTCGCCGCAAGCCAGGATCAATTTTCGAATTGAAACCGGTAAAAGGCAAGGACGTAACACTTTCACCACAAGATCAATTTTCCAAAAAGTGGATGCGCAAGCTAAACGAAAAGGAAATTGCTCAATACAATGCTCAGCAAGCTGCAGCAAATGATGTTGGTGAAGATGACATTGATGAGTCTGAAATGGCAAATGCTGAAGCGGAGAACATGGCTCTTGCAGCTCATGCGTCCTCGCATCCGAACAAGCCAGTTACTGCCCAACTGACAAAAGCTCAGAAAGCGGCGGCTACCAAGGCAGCGAATAAAGCCAAGGCAGCACAAAAAGAAGAGCAGATGACAGATTCTGCCGATGCATAAATGATTGGGGTGGGGTCATTGGCCTCACCCTTTTCAAAAAATAAAAAAATTTAACAGGGAGAAAGTCCATGAAACTTACCATTACCGAAGATGTACTCTTCACGGATCAGGCTGCTACTGGCACAAGCCAAACAAAGCGGATCAGAGCAATCAAGAAGACTTTCCAGGCACGAGGAACTGCTTCAACTGCTGGTGCTGCCACAATCGTTGTTGAGGCTACAAACTTCGACGATGCAGCAAACGGTGATTGGACAACACTTGGAACGATCACTCTAACATTGGGTGCTACAAGTACTTCCGATGGATTCACAAGTGATGCTCCATGGAAATATGTAAGAGCTAGAATCACTGCAATTTCTGGTGCTACTCCATCCGTGGACGTAGTGGTGGCGGGTTAATATGTCAGTCGTCACAAATGATGCAGCAAATGGCGGCGGTGGCTCTGGAACTCCTGGTCCTCCTGGGCCATCATTCGTTTCAAAATCTGGAACGGTATCTGCCGTGTCATTTGCAGGTACTCCAAAGAAGTATTCTGTAGTTTTTTCAGCTGCGTATGCAGATGCTCTTTACGCTGTAGTATTGAGTGGTATTGATTCAAGAAACTTTAGCTATGAATCAAAGACTGCTGCAGGATTCACGATCAATACAAATGCAGATACTGCACCAGCAAGCGAAGTATCTTGGATCACAATTCCTGAAGGGGAGACTTCATGAAGATTAAAAATCTATTACTAGGACTTTTCCTCTTATTGCCGGCAGTATCCGGCGCAACGATCGTTGACACAATCACAGTTGAGGGATCAACGGTTCTATCGGCTGGTACTGCGAACACAGTTCCTTATCTGAATGGGTCAAAGTCGATCACTTCAAGTGCTGTCACTCCTACAGAGCTCGGGTATTTGAGCGGTGTTTCTTCATCGATTCAAACTCAGATCAGTGCCAAGCAATCGGCATTGACGAACTCTGCCGGTCTTGCTGCAGCTCTTTCAGATGAAACAGGAACTGGACTTGCTGTATTCAATAGCGGGGCAACTCTTGCAGGAACGACAAACATCAATGAGATCTTGATGCCGGCAACGGTATCTCCTGCTGTTTCAATCCGCATGAACGATACGGATTCAGGATTCGGTTCTGATGGTGATGGTGTTATTTATATGTCAGTTAACGGAGTGGAGCGCATGCGTTTCCTTCCTTCAAGCGTTACATCTACCAATCCAATTTCAGCTCCAGACTTCGTTTATCCATCAACATCTCAAAACTTGGTTTTGGCTTCTCCTGATGGCTCTTCTGGAACTCCAACATTCAGAGCAATTGCAAATGGCGACATTTCAAATGCAGCTCTTCCGTGGGCTCTGAAGGCTCCGATCACTGTACTTGCAAACCCTCCAAGTTATGGATTTGGTGGGGGTGATGATGATACCGGTATTTTCTCTACAGGTGATGGCAACGTATCAATTCAGGCAAATGGAGTTCTAAAGGCTGAGTTTAATCAGAACACTGTCGATTTTTACGCTGTTTCAGGAGTAACAAACCACGGCGATCTGACTGTTACTGGTAACTTCTCTGCGGCCAATTTTCCATTCTCTGGAAATGCAATGGCTATTGCTGGCTATGATAATTCCGGGGTCCAGACTAGCGTTCCAAACTTCTCGTACAATGACTACAATGGGCTTTTTTTAAACACTCAAGCGCCGGCATCTGGAGATGCTACCATGTTCAGTTTCCAGACAGCCACAGCTACTGCTCCGGCTTATGTAAACGGCATTGTGATGAACAATCAATTGGAATCAACAAACAACACAACTTTGATGGATATTGCCAATGGAGCGATCATTGGGGTTGATTTCAATGGAATGCGCCTATTCAATACTGCTGCAGCTGGTGGTGGAATCACAATGCAGTCGATCAATAACTCTGGAACTTATGTTGGTCAGCTGAGGATGGCAGAGATCTCAAACTCAGGAGATGGAGCTGGAGGTCTTCTTTATAACTTTGCAAACTCCGCTGATATGAGCGGTGACTTCTCCATGCTCAATGGTGGAGACAATGGCGACATTACTGGTAACTCGACATTGATTAATTTCCTCAAGAGCGGAACTGTATCTGCTGGTTTTAACGGTATTGGAATTGGATTTAATGGAACAAACATTGGCGGTCAGGCAACAATGGCAAGCATTGGGGCAAACGGAAACCCTACCATTGGCGGCGGGTTCATTGGAGCAAACATCTACTCCGATGCTGTTGTAACTGGAAACAGCACTATGATGTTCTTGTCTGATTCTGGAAGTGCAACAGATAAGACTGGACTTAATATCAACACAACTGGAAGTGCAACTGGTGATGTTAGGGCTATTCAGGTGAATGTAAACAGCGTCACTTCACCGAATGCAAAATACACATTTGATGGCCAGGGTGGTATCTTCAGCAATAGCAATTCAATCGATACCAGCACATTTACTCCACCGGCATTTAGTCAGCAGAATCAGATGGGTGGTCAGCTCATAATTGCGTCTGGATCTCCTATTGTTGCAACTCCATTTTTCGGCAACAACATTGGATATGGTATCTCGTTCGATGATGATGCAACTGCGGATAACTTGATTGGAGTGGGTAATAGTCTTGGGTATTCTTTGAACGGATTTGTGAACCAAATTATCGGTGCTACCGGAAAGACATTCGACACGGTTAACTACATGCTTGCTGCCGGATCAAACCCAAGTGGAAACGGTAACATTGTAAATCTTAACATGTTCCGCACTGCCGGCCTGATCAATGCCGGTGGAGCACTAACAGCAACGAATCTTCGCGGATTCTATGTGGATCCTGCATTTGATGGTGCGATCAGCTCTACTAATAAATGGGGCTTTATTAACGCATCGTCTTCCAATAACTGGATGAAGGGATCCTTGGTACTTGGTGGAACCACAGGTGCTCTTACTGGTGCGTATGTTTTGGACGTAATAGGCGATTCTAGCCTAGATGGTGATGTTACTATCACAGGTGCTGCCGATCTTGGAAACGGCTCTGTAGCGGTCACACAGTCGGCAAATGACAATTCCACAAAGGTTGCAACAACTGCGTATGCGGATGCAGCTGCTACTGCCGGTGGAACTGCAGTACTCACATCTTCAATCACCAATGGTGATACAACACATGCTCCGACTGGAGATGCTGTGTTTGACGCTCTTGCTTTGAAGTTTGACACAGCTTCATTCACTGATGCTGCGGTGACTGGCAAGGTTCTTACCGGGTATGTTTCTGGAGCCGGAACTGTATCTGCCACAGATACGATCCTCCAGGCCATTCAGAAGCTCAATGGAAATATCGCGTTAGCCGGTTCTTCTCCTTCTGCAAATATTTCTGGTAACACGACTTTAAGCTATGCAACTGCGCAGTATTACTTTGGAGACACATCTGGCGGTGCATTCACTGCAACATTGCCGGCGGCATCTTCAAATGATGGTAAGCACTTCTTTTTGATCAACACTGATTTTGGTGGATCCAATGATATTACTGTGGCCAGAACAGGTGGCGATTTGATCAATGGAGCAACATCTGACACAATTACTCCGGGAGAGACTAAGCATTACGCAAGCAATGGAACAAACTGGTTCGTATTTTAAGGGGCATACATGAGTACGAAAATTGAAATCTGCAATATGGCCTTGTTTCATCTTGGGACTACCATTGAAATACAGGACATAAATGAGCGCACAAAAGAAGCAAAAGCCCTGAAGACATTCTACAAAACAGCTCTCAATGCGTGCTGCCGGGACTTTGATTGGCAGTTCACAAAGCAGATCGTGAAGCTCCAGCTTGTTGAAGAGACTCCGAATTCAGAGTGGCAGTATTCATACCGGTATCCAAACTCAGCAAACAAGGTGAAGAGAATTCTTCATCCTGGATCCAGAGATGATGCATACAATGAGCGAGTTCCATTTGATCAATCCTCAGATTCATCTGGTAAGCTCATATTCTGCGATCAGCCAGAGGCATATGCTGAAATCTCGGTAACACCGGCAAATGAGTCATTCTTTCATGCCGATTTTGTCCTGGCATTCTCTTACAGATTGGCATTCTACATTGCTCCAAGTCTTACCGGTGGAAATGCATTCACAGGACTTGGTGATTCCATGATGGCGAAATATATGAATGAACTTTCTCTTGCCATGAGAAATGCAGCAAACGAACGACAAAAAGATCCAGAATTACCTTCATCTCTTGAACTTGCCCGGGAAGATGGAGTGCGATCTGATAGAGATGGGCGATTCAGGAGAATATTTTAATGAAAAACATGAAACTTCAACCCATTGCCAAAGCTGAGCCAGGCTGCATTCCAGTGGCAGATTGCGATCGTGAAGAAGGTCCAAAGTATCCATATGGTCTTCAGATCACTCTCAATGAGGACTCTTTGAAAGCACTCGGGATAACAGAGCTCCCAAAGGTTGGAGAGAAGATGAAGATCGAGGGATTTGTCGAAGTGTGCAATACTTCTCAGTATGAAGAATCATCTGGACACAGCTCAAGAAGTCTTGGTCTTCAGATCACTGATCTTGATCTCAGCAAGGAAAAGGCAAAGAAACCGTCAAAAGAAGTGATGTACGATAAGGAAGAGGATGGCGAGTAGCATAATTCAAAGAGCTTTTGCATCCGGTGAATTGGATCCATCGCTTCACTCGCGGGTGGATCAATCGCGTTATGCTACTGGACTCAAGACTCTCAGAAATGCATTTGTTCGAAAGAATGGTGGTGCTGATGGCCGTCCCGGGACAATCTACGTTGCCGAAGGAAAGAGTCGAACAGAACGAAGCAAGCTCATTACGTTTCAGATCAGCACAAGCGTAAAGCTCCAACTTGAGTTTGGTGAAGGGTATATTCGATTCATCAAAGACGATGCTCTTGTCACTGATTCGACAAAGAACATCACGGCGATCACTCAAGCCAATCCTGGGGTGATTACTTCCAATGCTCATGGCTTTTCGAACGGTCAGGAAGTTGAGATCGATGGAATTCTTGGGATGACAGAGCTCAATAATCGCAACTTCTTTGTGGCTGGAGCCACTGCCAATACCTATACCCTCACTTATCGTGATGGCACTCCGGTAGACACCACTTCATTCGGTGCGTATGTTTCCGGAGGAACTGCATCAAGAGTTTATGAAATATCCAATCCTTATACTGAAGATGAGCTTTTAGAGCTCTACTATTCTCAGTCAGCAAGTGTGATGAATATCACACACAAGAATCATCCACCATATGAACTGGTGAGAGTGAGTGATTCATCTTGGATTTTTACAGCAAAGACATTCAAACCACTGTATGCGTTTACAAACATATGGGGAATCAATGCGTTTACTGTCGGGACCATTCAGGTTGCTTACGCCGTTACTGCGATCGATTCAGTTGATGGAGTTGAATCACTTCCGCTGGCTGTTGCTTCAAATGTAATTACTGCAATCACAAAAGCATTCCCTGCTGTAGTAACCACTTCTGCTGCACACGGTAAAAGAAACGGTGAAATTGTTTTCATGATCGTTCCAACTGGAATGACAGAACTCAATCAAAGAATATTCAGAATTGCTGATGTTACAGCTACCACGTTCTCACTGGTTGGAGAAGATAGCACAGGATACGGAACTTATACCGCTGGTGGAACTGCATCATGGCTTAGCACAAGTGCTCTTGTTACCGGTCCTTCGCCTTCAGATCCAGTGACATTGATTGGAACGGATGCGGTTGGAGTCAGAGAGTACAACATTTATAAGTCCGTAAATGGTGGCAACTTTGGCCTTGTCGGTATTTCAAAAAGCAGAACATTCATCGATAAAGGTTTTGAGCCGAACGAAACTGTTACTTTCCCGGATGGGACAAACCCATTCAGAACATCTGGGAATTATCCCGCAATTTCTGCGTATGTTCAGCAGCGTTTGTTCTTTGGAAACACGACAAACAATCCAGAGGATATATGGGGCTCTGCAATTGGCCAGTACGGAAATTTCTCAAAGATAACTCAGAGTGATGACAGCAAGTCTCTTCAGTTCAAATTATCTGCAGAAGAAGTGAATCCGGTGAAGCATATCTTCAATCTTGGGTCACTCACCATGCTGACAGACGTTGCTGAGTGGATCTGCAATGGCGATCAAAACGGAACAATCACTCCAACAAACATCAATCCAAAGCAGCAATCTGGTAATGGTGCTTCATATGTGAAGCCTGTGATCATTGATTTCTCTGCAATATATATTCAGGAGCAAGGTGAGATCGTAAGGGATTTCAGAGCCGATCTGCAGGGTGGAGATCTGAGCGCATTTTCACATCATCTTTATGAGAACAAGAAGGTCATTGCTATGGCCTATCAGAAAACTCCAAATTCAATTGTATGGATGGCTCTTGATGATGGATCTCTTGTTTCCATGACCTATATTAGAGAACAGCAGATCATTGGATTTGCGCGACATGACTTTGATGGTGGTTTTGTGGAAGATGTTTCCGCATATAGAAATACATCAGAATCTGAGGTTTTTGTCACTGTTCGCCGGACTATCGATGGCCAGACTCGCCGGTATATTGAGCGATTCAATACTCGTCGGATCGTTGATGTGATCGATAACATCTTCATGGATTCCGCACTTACTTACGATGGTCGTAACACCGGGTCCACCACAATGACTATCTCAGGTGGGACTACCTGGGGAACCAATGAGACTTTGACTCTCACTTCAAGTGCAGCATTTTTCACCGCTAGTGATGTTGGCAATGAGATCCATTTTTATGATGAAAACTCAGGTCTTCTGATTCGATTTAAGATCAATGCGTTCACAAGCTCGACTGTCGTCACCGGTAAGGCTACTTCCGTTGTACCGGTTGAACTCAGATCGACTGCAGTCACTTCATGGGCAAGGGCAGTGGATCAGGTTTCAGGACTATGGCATCTCGAAGGTGAGATCGTATCCATATTTGCAGATCGATACGTTGTAGCAAGTCCGAACAATTCGACCAAAAGCTATCCACAGGTCACGGTAACGGATGGTGTCGTCACTCTTTCAGAGTGTTACGCGGTGATTCATGTGGGTTTACCATTCATTGTGGACATTCAAACACTCCCGGTGGACTCAGCTCAGGGTGAGACTCTTCAGAACAAGAACAAGCTCAATCAAAAGGTGACAGCACGCTTTTCGAACACACGCGGTGTGTTTATTGGTACTCGAGCTCCATCCGGTGTAGATCTCCTGGCGAATCTGTATGAACTCAAACTACGAGAAGATGAAACTTATGACGCACCGGTAACTCTTCTCAATGGTCTTGCTGAACTGAATGTGGATGCATCATGGGACAAGGCCGGTCAGGTTTTCATTAGGCAAGTGGATCCGTTGCCTATATCCTTGAACTCAGTAACGAGCGAAGGTTTATTTCCATTTAAAGGGGGCGCGTAATGGCGGCGTTAACGACAGGGTTATTGGTTGCGAGTGGTCTTGCACAAGGATACGGCGCAATAAAGAACGCTCAGGCTCAAAGAGAACAGGCTGATTTCCAGGCCGGCCAGGATCAATTCAATGCCACGGTAGCCGGTCTTCAGGCAGAGGATGCAATCGCAAGAGGCGAGCAGGAAGCAAAGAATGCAGCATATCAGGCTGGCCAGATCAAGGGCGCACAAAAAGCAGGGTTTGCCGGGTCTGGCGTAGCTGTTGATTCCGGATCCGCTGCAGACATTATTGCAGAGACTGACAAAATGAGTATGATGGACATATTGACCATTAAGAATAATGCAGCAAGAGAAGCATTCGGATACAGAGCTCAGGGGATTGGATTGCAAGCTCAGGCAGAGATCACTAGAAAAGCTGGTCGTTCTGCGGCCAATTCTACTCTTCTCACTGGCGGGGCCAATCTTATAAATTTGGGTTACGGGTACGCTACCAAGTCTACAAAAGAAGATCGGGCAACTGTTGTTAATAACTACTACGGAAAGGGTACACCGTGAACGTACCAAAGTACGGAGGTCAGAAGGTTGGTCAGCAAGCGATCGCTCCAGTACGCGAGAATGTGAATACTCCAATCGAGGCTTTTGGTGGCGGCGGAGCCAATCCATTAGATGCAATATCAAAGCCACTGGAATCAGCTGCTAAATATTATCAGGCAGAGAAATACAATGCTGACACTCTTGCCTCAAACATTTACGGAAAGAAGGCTGCGCAAGAATTCCATGATCTTCAATACCGTCAGAACGGTGCATTCCAATCTAAAGGATTGGGGGCAATGGAAGCATCAAAGAGCCTTGATGAGAACTTCAAAAAACTGAAGTCAGATGCAATTGCTAAAGCGGCAAATGATGATCAGCGAATCATGATCAATAAGTATTGGGATGATGAGTATTCTCAGATGCAAAAGACCATGGGAATCCATGAGGCATCACAGAGAAGAGAAGTTGAGATCAGCGCGTCTAAGGCTATCACCGAGAACAGTAAAAACTTGGCAGTGGTCAATTACATGGACCGAGACCAATTTAAAAAATCATTGAGTGATCAAGCTAAGTCTATTTATGATCTTGGTAGATCTCAAGGGTATTACCAAGAACAGATCAACAAGGATATTGATAAAGCGCACTCAGAGACCGCTGTAGGTGTTTTGCAGCAGTATGTAGATAACCACGACATGGATGGCGCTAAGCGATTCTACGAAGGTTATAAGTCAGTTATTACAACTGAGGAAGAGATCAAGAGAGCCAATAGCCTTTTAAAAGAGGGAAGCACAAAGGCCGGAGCGATCACAAAATCAAATGAGATCGTTTCTCAGTACAATGATACCTATGCTGCGCTCAAGGCTGCAGAAGAGCAGATCAAGGATCCGGAAGAGCTTGAACTCACTCAAACCATGATCAAGGCGAAGATGAAAGAGAAGAACGAAGCTCCTCTTCGCGTATACGACAATCGACTCATGCAAGCGGTGGATTCAATCGATAAGACAGGTGATGTTGCTCCATCCATCTCAGACGGACTTCTCCCTGAAGCCAAGAGAGCTGTTCAGCAATATGCTCTTTGGAAGCGCGGCCTGGTGACTGTGAAGCCTGACAATTCCGCTTATCTTCGCTACTCGAATATGTCGATGGAAGAAATGGCTCGAGTTCCGCAATCTGAAATGATCTTGCAAGTTAAAACGACTACAACTCCGGATCAGTTCAAAAGCATCTTTGACAAGTGGCAGATTGCTCGTGATGGAATGAATGGAGATCCAGGAGCAAAGGCAAAATGGAATTCTACCGGTGAAGATCACCAAAGCATGCTTACATCTTTAAAAGAGGCCGGCATTATTTCTTCCGGTTTATCGATGGAAGAAGTGAACAAGAATGCAAAGTCCAGAAAGATTTTTATCAATACATGGTATGACGCAGCTGCTGAGATCGATAAGGAAATGGCCAATCGTGGTGGGAAGCCATTGGCAGATGAAGAACGTAAAGCAATTTTCAATAAAGTCGTAAATCGAACAGTAAAGACTGCGGGTGCAATTTTTGGAACCAATGAGTCAAGAGTTGTTGAGATCAATGCCGATGATGATTCAGCACTCAAAAAGGTAATCATTGAACCGACTGAGAGGGCTCAAATGATCCAGGCTGCAAAGGTGAATGGACTTATTCCAATGAACACAAGTCCACAGCAAGCAGAAGTATTGCTTGGATCAGGTATGAGAAAAGCAAAACTATACGCTTTGAAAAACGGAGCTTTTGATACCGATGAGAAGGCAAAGACATTGGTTGATATTTTGAGAGGTAGCAAAAAATAATGCCACAAGTTCCAACGGACGCACAGAATGCAAACCCTGCTCAGCCGATTCCAATGACACCGGTTGAATCTGCACCAACTTCAGGAACCGGTGTATTTAGCGCATCTTCTGTTCCTGCTCCAACTCCACAGGCTCCAATAATTCCACCACAAACTCCACATGGAGTGGAAGAGCCGAGCAATCTTTTCCCTCTTAACAATTATGAAGATGTGAAGATTCGATCTGCTCGAGCAACACAGTTTGGAAAGACTCCGGAGCAAGCGGCCAGGATCTTCAATGCTGAATCGAAGACAGGACTTCCCACAGAATACATTGAACAGAATCTCGAAGATGTTGAAAAGGAAGCTGATACTCAAGGCTTCAGTGCTGCAGACTTCTCAAAAAGGAATCCGAAGTTTGCATCTTGGCTTGCTCAGAATCCAAACAACTATGCTCTTTCAAAGGACGATCTTGATAACGGAAAAGCTCTTGAGAGTTCTGTGAACGACTACTCTCTCATGCAATCCGCTCACGATTCACTTTACAAGGGTTTTGCTGACTTTAATGCCGGACTTGCTAAGCTCCCGGCGTTTGCCTATGACGTTGCTGCAGCCATTCCTAATGCAATTGTATCTTCCATCGGTTATCCAGAATTACAGGTTCGCGCTCCTGAAGAATGGTATAACAATGCGGTAACTAAGTATTTCGAAGAGAAGTCAAAGATCTCTCTTGAGAACAATCCGGATCTCCAGGCTGACATTATTGAAATGGTGGCCAATAAGAATTATGAGCGTGCCGGTCGTGCGATCTTCGCAAACGTGGTAACAAATGCTCCGAATGCAATGGCCCTTATGCTTGGAGCTGGTGCGGGAATGGCTGCAGAGTCATTGGCATTTGCTGGTGCTCAAACAGGAGCACAGGCTGCATCATCTCCAGAGAACCAATCTGCAGATCCTCTCACCAGCACAGTGAATGCTGTGACCAAAGGTGGATTCGAAGCTGCATTTGAAGAAATGGGTACTCTGAAAGTTCTTGAGAGATGGTCCCATGGATTGATGAACAAGGTTGGCAGAACAAGTGCAACTGAAGTGATCAAGAATTTTTCGAAGATGATGGTTTCGTCTTTCCTGCAAGAAGGATCCGAAGAAACTGTCACGAATTATTCCCAGGATCTGACCGACTATTTGACCGGCGTTAATCCGGATGCGCTCAAAGGAATCCATTCGCGTGCGCTTGAGTCCGGTATTATTGGTGGTTTCTCTGGCACTGGAATGACAGCTCCCACTGGTTTTAGCATGAGCGTTATCCATGCTCGAGCAAACAAGCAGACCGAGCTTCAAAAGAACTTCTACAAAGCTCTCGGTGAGTCTGCAGAGGCTTCGAAGGTGCGTGAGCGTCTTCCACTGAAGTATCGTGAAATGGCCGATAAGATCACAAAAGATGGCCCTGCAGAGAACATCTATATTCCGGTGGACAAGTTCACAGAGCTCTTCCAGTCGTATGAAGACGGTGGACTTCCTGGGGCAATTTCAGATCTTGAGGCAGACAAGGCTTATCAGGAGGCAAAAGAAACCGGTGGCCTTGTAAAGATCAAGACTTCGATCTGGGCTGAGAAGATGGCAGGAACTGATCACTTCAATGCTGCCAGTGGTGATATTACGTTCAATCCGAGCGAGTTCACAGAAAACGAATCCAAGGAAGCTGCAAAGGCTTTGGCCGAAGATCCAACATCATTTGATCCGTCAATGTTTGATGGAGAAAAAGCGATCGATGGGATGACTGTTCAGCAGCAAGTTCAAAAGATGCTCGAGAACACTGGCATGAGTCCAGAGAACGCAAGGAAGAACGCGGTCGTTTATCGTTTTTTCGATACTCTCGCAAAGCGGTCAGGGAAGACCGCCGAGCAAATTTTCGGCGAGTACAATCTGAACATCACTCGACCTGTTCCGAATGCACAGGTGAACAACTTCAGTCCTGAAGATGCTGCAAAGAACAAAGGGCTTGGAAAATACAAAAAGAACATTCTTGAGACAATTCTTGATGAGGCAAAGCAAACAAAAGGCGGTTATTCAACATTCAATCCTGAAACGAATCAGAGAATGCCTGGTGTTCGCAGTGGCCCAGCATATTTAGCAACATCTGAATACCCGATAAAAGATATTCAAACAGCTTTTGACAAAGCATCTCAAGGTATGGAATTGACACCATATCAGGATGAGATTGTTCAAAAGATATATGAAAAATCAGGGTATGATCCAAAGCCATTCGATCCTGAGTCCATTCTTCTTCAAGTGATTAATGCAGAAGATCGATTCAAGCAAAGACAGGCTGAGGCAGATATTCAAAGAAATATAGATGAGAAGCAAAACGCTCCTGAAAAGACTGATCACGAGCAATCACTTGAGAATTTAAAATCAAGATTCAGCGGTGATGATAGAATGCTGAAAGCGATCGATAAAGCTCAGAATCCTGAAAATGGTCCGTATGTATTCGACAAGAAACTCAAACAGCCAATCCCTAATTTTGAATCAGTATCGAATGGAGAAATTGGAAAGCAAGGAATTGCGCAACCTCATGATCCAAACAACATGGATCCGTTTGCATGGTATGATCTAAAATACGGTGCAACTAAAAAGATGATCATGGATCGCGCTGATCTTGAATTTGAAAACAAGGACAATTCACTTGTGGTTCATACATCAAGTGATCTTGTGGCGCACAATGACTACATCAATATTTTAGATGGACAAAATACATCAGTAAAAATGTATCTTCTCACTAAAAACGATGAACTTAATAGGATCTTGTTTCCTGGAAATCCATCTCGCAGGAGACAGGATTCTGCAGTCGAAAAATTGCGTGAAAGCGGTGTAAATGTTGAAGCTGTAAGACCAACTTTTGAATCTGTCATTGAAGCGGCTGGTGGTGAAAAAAATGTTGAAAAGTCGCTTGGTAAAGATTGGAAGAAACAGATTGAGAATGCTGTAGGATCACATCTTTCTGTGGCTCCGACAGAATTGTTTCAGATGGCAGGAAGATCTTCTTTGACAGCTCCAATTGAAAGTCTTTCAAATGCGGCAAGAATGAATGCTGATGGAAAAGACATGGAGGAAATTAGGAAAGAAACTGGCTGGTTCATGGGACCAGATAAGCGTTGGAGATACGAGATCAGTGATGAAAATGCCAGCTTCAAAGAGCTGAATTTGAACAAAAAAAAGTCATATACTTTGGATCAAGTTTTGAATCACGAAGAACTTTTCAGAGCGTATCCGCAGCTGAAAGATCTACAGGTTAAATTTGGACCGCACAAAGGATATAAGGGAGGTCACTACAATAGGGAATCAAAAGAAATTAAGATAAATATTCCTCTTGAACCAGCTCTTTCAAAAGCCGGTCAAACTGCTCAACAAAGAATAAAAGAAATTTCTCAAACACAAGAATATAAAGATTACATTTCAGCTTATGAAACAGGAGATATTGAGAAACGTCAAAAAGCTCGTGATGCTTATCGTGATTCTGGATTGATGGGAGAAATGATGGGTCTTACTATTCAAATGAATAGAGAGACAAAAAAAGAGTATCCGAAAGTATTGCAGTTTCACAGTCTTCAGATCTTACTTCATGAAGTTCAACACGCAATTCAAGACATTGAAGGATTCGCAAGAGGTACGAATAAGTCAGAAGCTGGTGGTTATAAGAATTATCAAAAAACTCTTGGTGAAGTTGAGGCTAGGGATGCTGAGGCCAGAAAAAATCTAACCCCAGAAGAGCGCAAGAATACTCCACCAGCAACTCAAACATTCAAAAATCCTATTATTAATTGGGGATCTGTAAAAGACGAACTTCCAATCGAAGTCTCTCCTGCTGGTCAAATAAAATTTGGTGAACAAATGTCATTGTTCCAGTCAAAGCAAGAGGAACAGATCAAGCGTGGCCGGATCCTTTTCGATTCAAATGGAAATTACAACATTGAGTTTTTGAAGCATGCAGATGCAACTACGTTCTTGCATGAGACTGCTCACTTCTTCCTGGAGGTATTTGGTGATCAGGCTTCAAAAACAGACGCTCCGGATGCGGTTAAGGAAGACTATGCGAAGATTCTGAAATATCTTGGTGTTGAATCAAGAGATCAGATTGAAACAAAGCATCACGAGAAGTTTGCTGAATCGTTTGAAAACTATCTTCTGGAAGGAAAAGTTCCGGTTTCAGAATTGCGTGACACGTTTGCATCGATCAAAGCCTGGTTCATTGGGATCTATAAGTCGATCACGGCTGCTTATCCAGGAGTGAAGCTCAGTGCTGACATTCGTGGTGTGTTCGATCGTATGCTTGCAACTGAAGAAGAAATCATGAGAGCGCAGCATGAAATAGGTGCAACTCCATTGATTCCAAACACAGATGGAGTTTTATCTAAGGCAGATGCAGAGAAGTATGTGAAGCTCATTGAAAAAGAGCGCGAGCTTGCAGCTGATCAGTCCAGAGCAAAGGCAATGAAGACACTCACTCGTGAGATGATCAAGATCAGAAAAGAGCGCGAAGCTGAGATCCTGGCTGATGTAACTCGTGAAGTTGAGAGCTATCCAGATCAGGTTATCTTGTCCATCATTCGTACCGGTGAAGCTCCAGGTCATCCACCGATGCCAGAGGGATCAAAGAATTTCAAGCTCGATCGCAGAATAACAAACAAACTTTATGATGAAAAAATAGTTTCCCAGCTTCCAAGGGGAATTTTTGGGAAGGAAGGCCAACACCCGAATATCGTGGCCGGGCTCCTTATGCACTCTCAGGCAACTGGAGCTGATCTAATCACCATGCTTGCAAACACTCCGGACAAAAAAGAGCTAATAGATCAAAAGGTCCAGGAGCAAATGAACGCAGAATTCCCGGATCCGATCCTTGATGGATCTATTGTTCAAAATGCAATGGATGCTGTTCACAATGACTTTGGTGCTGAACGCCGGCAGTTTGAGATCGATGTGATGATGAAGAATCGTCCTGCTGCTGTGAAGGGAATGATCAAAAGCATTACCGCAAGGAAGATCAGCATTACGCAGTTTAGAGCAAAGGCAGAAGAAATTATCAGCACTACAGCGGTCCGTGAAATACGTCCTGTCGTGTACCAGCGCGGTGAAATAAAGCACGCAAAAGAAGCAGTGAGACTGTTCCTGAAGGGTGACTTTGATGGTGCTATTGAGGCAAAGCAAAAGGAAATACTGAATCATGAGCTTTATCGTGTTGCGATTAAGGCCAATGAAGAAGTGCAAAAAGCTCAAGATCGATTCAATAAAGTATTCAGGAAAGATGAAAAACTCGCAAAAACAAGAGACATGGCCTATGTGAACGCCGCTCGTGCTGTACTTGCTGAGTTTGGAATTGGTAAGTCAGACAATGATGCTGAATACTATCTGGCTCCGATCAGAGCTTACAATCCAGATCTGTATACTCAAATGAAAGAGCTTGTGGATCTTGCCACCGCAAACGCTGGAAATCATCGTGATGTTTCTTTTCAGGTATTCACGGATATGGCGAACTCTTTTGATCAACTTTGGCAAATGTCAAAGATTGCTCATCAGATCACAATTGATGGGAAGAAGTTGGATCGTTTCACCGCACAGGATGAAATGGCTACCATCATTAATGAAATGTCTCAGGGTCGCGGTAACGGTGAAGAGTTTGCACGCGCTCCAAACGAGGCAGATGAGCGCAAGATGACTTTTGGATCTCTGAAGTCTGCATTTAAGCGCGTGGAGTTCTGGGTTGATCGTATGGATGCAGGGCGCATTGGCGGCCCGTTCCGCAGATATATTTGGGAGCCAGTAAGCGGTGGTGTGATCAAGTACAGATTGGCAAAAAATCAGTATATGGATCAATTTCTGAAGTTGATTCAGGATCACACAAAAGGGTTTTCTGAAGAGGCTATTAAGGCTCCAGAGCTAGTTGGTCTTCCGAATGATCAAGGTGTTCCAAGTGCGTACCTGTTCCAGAACAAAGCAGAGCTTTTAGGGGCAATGCTTCACATTGGTAATGAAAGCAATCTTCGAAAGCTGCTTGTCGGGAATCGATGGGGCTCTCTTGATGAAAACGGAATACTTGATTCTTCTGCATGGGATTCGTTCATCACTAGGATGCAGAACAATGGAACGCTCACAAAGGCAGATTACGACTTCCTTCAGGGGTGTTGGGATCTCATGGAGAAGTTGAAGCCAGACGCTCAGAAGGCTCATTACGAGGTTTATGGGTATCACTTTGCAGAGATCACATCAAAAGAGCTTGTGACTCCATTTGGAACGTACAAAGGAGGTTATGCTCCTGCTGCTATCGATCGCTTGAGAACGAAGAATACAAAGGCCCAGCTGAAGGCTCTCGAGGAAGGGACTGATGCAAATTACTTCCCTGCTCAGATCAATGGATTTAGCAAGTCTCGTGTGGAGAGTTATGCCGCACCACTTTCAATGAATCTTAACCTTTTGCCGATGCACGTTGATCAGGTACTTCGATTCACTCACATCACTCCAAGAGTGAAAGATGTTACAAAAATGCTTTTCGATAAGTCATTCCGCTCAACTCTCGAGGGGTTTGATCCTCATGTAATCGATGATTTCCTTGTTCCTTGGCTTGATCGTAGCGTGAAACAAAGTGTTGTCACTCCAACTAAAAACAGAGCTGCCGATCGTTTCTACCGCGATCTTAGGTCTAAAACAGGTATGGCTACAATGTTTTTGAACGTCACCAACACTCTTCAGCAGTATACTGGAATCATCGTTGCCTCAGTGAAGGTGGCTCCAAAGCATCTTCGAAATTCAACCTGGAACTTCATCAAGAGCAACAAAGAAATGGCTGATTTTGCATATGAGACTTCTGACTTCATGAAAACAAAGATCAATTTTCAAATGTCAGAAACTCAAAAAGAGATTGGGAAGATCCTCGAGAAACCATCTGCATCTGAAAAAGTTTCAGAGTGGTTTGAGAAGAATGCTTATGCGCTCCAGGGAATTGCTCAGAACCAGGTGGATATTATCGTTTGGCACGCGGCTTATTCCCAGGCTCAAGATGAAGGACATAATCAAAAGATCTGTATTCAGCTTGCTGATTCAGCGGTGAGAACAACACAGGGGACATTTGCTCCAGAAGATGTTTCAAAATTCGAAACAGGATCTCCACTTGGAAGATTATTTACCATGTTCTCGTCGTACTTCAACATGCTTGGGAATTTGCTCGGATCTGAGTTTTCAAAAACGATACATCAAGAAGTTGGAATCAAGAAAAAAGCAATGCAGGGGCTTTATATCTATGCTGCCGGCTTCATGATTCCGGCTGTAATGAGTGAAGCGATCATGCAAGCACTGTCCGGAAAGGGCTTTGATGCAGATGATGACGATGATTATCTTGATGATTTCATGGCTTTGTTCTTTGGATCACAAGCAAAGACCGGTTTTGCTCTTGTTCCGGTTGCTGGTCAGGCAGTAATGGCCGGAATTAACAGGTTCAACAATCAGCAGTGGGATGATAGAATATCTTTATCTCCAGTGATTTCAATGACAGAGTCTGTCGTTGGAGTTCCATATGATATTTATCGAGATATTGAGCGTGGTCAATTGGGAAAGAATACGGTTCGTGACGGACTCACTTTAATTAGTCTTTTGTCAGGAACATATTTTGGTGGAATTCCAATTCTTCAAAGATTTCCACAAACGCCAAAACTTCCGATCCTTCCTTTATCTAAGCCGATCAACTACCTTCAGGATATTGACAGTGGCAGGGCCAATCCAAGTGGGCCAATAGACGTTGCTCGTGGGCTCATTACCGGAAAGCCTGGTGCGCCATGATGAATTACCTGACTAAACGATTGTACTTTATTATTATTGGCTGTAAAATTTTATCAAAGGAGATCGAATGTCATTAGAACCAAACCCGAGAAGAAATGACTATGTGGGCGATGGCAGTACAGATACCTATGACTTTGATTTTCACATCTCAAATGAGACAGAACTTGTAGTCAAGACTCTTGCTTCTGATTACACTGAGGCAACCCTTGTTCTTAACACTGACTATACGGTGAGCGGTGTTGATGATGATGACGGTGGATCCATTACTCTTATCGATGGGTCCATGATGGCAGAGCCGCTTGCATCTGGGGTTCACATTGCGATCATTGGAAGGCTTCCAATTGAACAGCAAAACAACATTGGCAATCAGGGGTCATTCAGGCCAGATGTTATTGAGGAAGAATTTGATAATTTGACTAAGGTCGATCAAGAGCAACAAGAGCAAATTGGAAGATCTTTCAAAATTCCAGATACGATTCCTGCCAGTTCATTTGATACAACTCTTCCCATAGGAATATTTGATCCTGCCAATGCCGGTAGAGCTCTTATTGTAAACGCAACAAATGATGGTCTTGATCTTGGTGCAGTTTCTTCAGGAGGTGGAAATACTGAGAGTTACGCACTTCTTGATGATTCCAATGATGGCGATGAACTTGATGCGACAAAGAGGAATCATTTCTGTGATCCAGGGGCCGCGTCTTTCGATGTAGATCTTCCGGATCCTGCTGCAAACATTGGAAGAGCGATTGATGTTTTCAACACATCTGATAGCTCAGGAAATACTGTTACTGTAAACGGGTCAATTGATGGAGATCCATCTGCCACAGATATTTTAGGTGACAGCGAATCAAGAACTTACAAAAGCAATGGCGTAGAATGGCGCACACGATCATAAAGGGAGAAAAGATGAAGAATTTTATTTTGTTTCTGATGTTGATTTTGACTTCAAATGCTCACGCCAGAAGCGCGTATCAATCATATAGAATGCCATCAAGCGGTAACACTCCTGGCTGGGGTGCAATCGATCTCAGCCAGTCTGCTGCAAGAACAGGAATTCTTCCAAATGCAAACACTACTGCAGACAGTGCAAATACTGCGAGTGCGATCGTTGCAAGGGATGGATCTGGAAACTTTGCTGCAAATATCATTACCGCAGCACTGTCCGGAAACGCCTCCACAGCAACTGCACTTGCTTCAAACCCAACTGATTGCGGGGCCAACACTTTTGCAACTACGATTGATGCAAGTGGTAACTTAACGTGTTCTGCCGTTTCATTATCCGCAGCTGTTACCGGTACGTTGCCGGTTGCAAATGGTGGTACAGGAGCCACATCGTTCACTGCGAACAATGTTCTTCTTGGAAATGGAACCAGTGCTTTCCAAGTTGTTGCTCCAGGAACAAGTGGGAACGTCCTTACTTCAAACGGAACCACATGGACGAGTGCAGCCCCAAGCGTAGGAACTGGTCTACTGAACGCATCGTTTACACTTGAGGGTGCTGTAGTCCCTTACACGACAATTGGCGGGGTTCATTATCAGACAGGCACGCAATCTCTTACAGCTGTTTACATTTCAGCACTGAACTCTGGAAGTTCCGGGTCTACTCAGATCAGAGTGAACCAGTACCGATCCGGATCTTTGCTGAACTCTGCAACTGCATCTCTTTCAGCAAGTTCTGGAAATCCTGCAGGAGCGAATCCTTCTTTGAGTGGAACTTTGAGCTTACTCGCTGGGGACATCATTACGGTTGATGTTGTCAGTGTAGCCGGTGGAACTCCGGAAACTTTAACCGTTGAATACTAAGGAGAAAAAATGAAAACAATTATCAGTCTACTTTTGTCTTTTGTCTTGATCACAGGGAATGCGTTTGCTGCATCTGGTTCCGGTAACGTGACCAACGTGGTGAACTTTGGTGGTGTGAACAGCACTTCCAATGTCTCTATCCCGGAATCAAACTCTCAAAACTATATCACCCTTTCTTCGAACGCTGCTGGGACAGCAGGTAACTTCTATCCGCTGTATAAAAACGGTACGGCGTACCAAGTAACAGCGGGTAAAACCTTCTACGTTACTAAAGTGTGCGTGATGGCACTCACGACTGCAAATAGCACTTTGCAGCTTTTGTCAGCTACAGCATCTTTCTCATACGGAGCAACTACTTTGACCGGTGGTGTATTCCAAGGTGGGGCATCTACTCCGGCAACTCAATTGCCACTGTATACAGGTACAACCGCGGGAGTGTATCAGTGCTATGACATGAGCTACCAATTCGCAGCAAGTACCTATCCAGGGTGGGAGTCCGGTGGTTCTGTGACGTACTCTGTTTATGTAACAGGAGCTGAGCGATAATGAGAGTGGTTATACTGCTATTGTTTTTTTCGGTGGCTTCATTTGCAGAAGGAATTCCGGCTCCAACGCCGGCTCCAACTCTTCCACCGATTCCAACTCCATCACCGACTCCGATCGCAACTCCAACTCCGGTTGGTTATCCAGCGATGGATTGGTGCAGGGTTTCTGGGTTGAGTGCAGCACATAACGCATGGAAAGCTGAACATTGCCATTGAGGTGAGTATATGGAACACATTGCCATTGATCCGTTTTATGTTGCTTGTGCAATTATTGGTTTGGTGGCGTGGTTCACTAAACTTGAGGCAAAGGGAAACAGAAACGCGGATGAGATAAAGGAAGCCAAAAAAGCAATCGAAGACATGCGCGAAAAGCATACTGATCTCGAGGCAAAGCTGGTGGCAGATATTGGTGAAGTGAAGCAAGCTCTCGCTCGAATTGAAGGGCAATTGAGTGCCAAGTGATTGGTTCTCAAAAGAACAGGTAGCATTTTGGGGTGGAATTGCTGGAGCTGTGGCTGCATACTTTCGTTATAAAACAGCTTCATTGAAGCAGAAGGAGTCAGGAATGTCTGAACATGTTGGAATCAAGGAAACAAAGGAAGCACTGGACGGTCTTAACGAAGTGGCGGTCGAGATCGTAAAGGTGGCAAAGGACGGTATCCAGGTGAAGGATGCTGCTACCATCGTTGAAGATCTGATCACAAAGCCTGAGTTCAAGGCAAAGCTAGTTGCTGCGGTTGAAGGGATTAATCTAGTCCCTGCTGAGATCAAAGATCTTGATCTTGCAGAAGGTGTAGAACTGGCAAAATTTGAATATGACGGTGTGAAAAAAATCATCGAAGAGCTCAAAAAGTAAGGGATGCCCTCCGGGAAACCGGGGGGCTTTTTTATTATGGAAATACTTGGATCATTGTTCAAACTGGCCGATTCAACAATTCAGCTCATTATCCAAAAGGATAAGACTCGAGGAGAGCGTCTTGCTGAAGAACACAGAAAACTAAAAACGGAGTGGTATGATGAATTTAACAAGCCTGAAAATGAGCGTTCCAATCTTGAGCTTGATCGTACTATGCGCAAGCTGCGCATCTTCTACGATACAGTCGGATCAATCGCAAGCGGCGTGCCTAGCCCCTGAGATCAAAACTAATCCAAGATCATACCCTGAAGAGCCTGAGATCGATCTCTCAGAAAGAACTCTTGAAATTGATCCAGACGATCGTTCCGCACTTCTTTATTATCCATTCAGGGTATGCGTGAGAAAGTTCATATTCTGTCTTGAGTGGAAACAGGTTCGAATCTATTACGATCTTTTTGATAAAGACACAAAGATGAAGCTCAAGAATAAAGACTTCGTTTGCAGGGTGCGCGAGAAACCATGAAAACAGTCATCTTGCGTCAAATTGATTTCCGTATCGATGGAATCTTTGGTGAGTTCATGACAGAAGAGCTTGTCGAAATTTGCAAGACTCTTGAGCATGGATATGAAAATTCGCGTGGTGAGATCGTTTCAAAGATAAAGCCCGGTGTTTATATCTGTAAACTTGAATGGTCCGATCGATTCAAAATGAAGCTATATGAACTGAAGGACGTTCCAGGTCATCAGGAGATCAAGATTCATGCTGCCAATATTGATGATCAACTTGAAGGATGCGTGGCCCCTGGGCTGAACTATGGTGAGTGGACCGATGGAAGTCGATGCGTTACCCAAAGCAAAAAGGCTCTAAAAAAATTCATGGAAGCAATGGGTGGAGATGAACAGATAAAACTTGTTGTTGAATCAATGAACAGTGGTGGAACAAAAAAGGCAAAAGAGTTTGATAAGGCTCTGTATAAATCTCAGAGGATTGAAACAAAACCAAAACTTCTTAACTATGTTTCAGTAGAATAGATCTGCCACTCCGGGGGGAATGTATGCGCAAGCCTGTTAGCGATGAAGAGTTTATAAGATTGTTCAGAGATGGTGGTGCTTCAAATGTTGCAAAAACACTGAGCATGAGTGTTCGGTCTGTGTATGCAAGAAGAAGAAGGATTGAAGAGAATAAAGATACAGTTCTGAGCTCTCCAAATGTCAGTAATGATATATGGGAAACAATGTATCCAAAGCGTCTTCCTATTGAGATCAGTGATGGTGTTGTTCTGGTCGGATCAGATGCACACTACTGGCCAGGGGTCATTACCACAGCACACAGAGGATTTTGTCATCTTGCAAAAGAACTAAAACCCAAAGCAGTAATTTTGAATGGAGATGGTTTTGATGCTGCAAAAGCATCCAGGCATGATCGCATTGGATGGGAGAAAGTCCCAACTCTGAAGCAAGAGATGGAAGCGGTCATGGATCGAACGCATGAGATAATGCAGTCATCAGGAGATGCAAAACTGTTTTGGACTCTTGGTAATCACGATCTTAGATATGAATCAAGGCTGTCAAACAAAGTCCCTGAGTATGAAGGAGTTGAGGGATTCACTCTTAGGGATCAATTCCCAATGTGGCAGTTCGCTGTGTCTTTATGGATCAATGATGATGTTGTAGTGAAGCATAGGTATAAGGGTGGAATTCACGCTACCCACAACAACACAGTGAATGCTGGAATGACAATAATCACAGGTCATCTTCATAGTTTAAAGGTCACTCCATTTGATGATTATCGTGGAACTCGATGGGGTGTTGATACCGGTACTATGATTGAACCATGCAATATCACTCCTGGTGGACCGCAAGTAAATTACAATGAAGATAATCCACAAAATCACAGATCCGGATTAATTGTTCTGACGTTTAGAAATGGAAAACTTTTGTGGCCAGAAATTTGCAGAGTGGTAGAAAACGGAGTGATTGATTTCCGTGGGCAACTGATATCAGTTTGATATCCCCATTTTTTTCATCACACTCTCAGAGATCTTGTTCATCATATATGGAACACTCGTGTCTTCGTTCTTGTTTATATGATGAAACCCAAGTGCATGTGCAAGTTCATGCATGATAAGACTTGCTAGGGTTGCGGAGTCCTGAACGTAGTACCTGTTTGCGTTGACGTAATCGTCTTCTGGTGTGTCGTATCCTACAGTGTGAGAGATATGATTTTGGTAATAGCTACCATAGAACATGTGCACATTAACGGTTAGCTTTGAATCAGTATATTTTTTATAAATCTCTTCATTTGTCATTCCATCAGTGCTGGTGAATTTAGATGAAAGAACTTCTTCTTTGAAAAAAGGAGAAGCGATAATGTCTCGAACATGGACAATTGCTCCAATGCACATTTGTCTTTCTTCTTCATTGATTGCGATAATATCTCCAACCTGAACAAGACCATTCGCAGGAACTTCAGAACCATTATTTTGCCCGGGGGGACTTGGTAATGGCTCTGGAGTTTCTGGAGTGCTCGGTTGCGGAGCGATAACTTTTTTTCTCGAGAATATGCGCTTGAAGAAGTTTATGATTCTTTGGAACATGATTTCCTTTTTTGGCCGCCAGAACTAGACAACACAGCAGTAAGTGTTATTTTTATTTGTCCCAGCGGCTTATAGCTGATTAAATCTATTCATTCCGTAATTGTCAAGACAGTGCAATACGCGATTAACGCTATCGCAACAATGATGCTAAATATCATAGCTCTCGTTTCAGATTGAAACCCGACTTTGGAGCGTGAATGCCGTGGCAATCCAGAATAATCGAGTCCTTGAAACCGTGGTCGTTCATGTATGATGCGATGTATCCTGGACCAAACTGGAAAAGGATCTTTTCTTCGATCTTGCACACTAGACCGTTTTTCATTAAATACCGTTTCCCGACTAGAATTTTTATTGGCATTTGAAATCATAGTAACGCTCCCATGGAGTTTAGCAATTGTTTTTGTTTTGATTCTAAATATTCTGCAGCCAAGTTTGCGCCCCAGTTAAATTGAATTTTTCCATCACCAATATATTTATTGTGTAGTTCTTTAAGTTCATCAATAGCCCTTTGGTATCCATGCGCATCACCCATTCTGAATGAATGTTCCCGCTGTTCGCGTGAAACGATTCCAGTTCCCCAATCTACTGCATGTTGTTTTGCGGCGGCTGCTATTTTAAGTTTTTGGTATGATGGATCTTGTGGGTTCATTTTATGTATTCCGATTCTATCGATTTAAGAGATCTTTGTGTTTTAAGAAATTTTTCACTCAATAATATGAAATCATCATTATTTGATTTTCCTAATTTTATTTTTAAAATAGATGAGTATCTTTTTAAGATGCTGTGCCTCTTCATAATTGGAGGCATATCCTTCATCTTTATCCTTTGTTTTATGTGTTCCTTGTATTTTTCCCTGAAATCGTCTTCATATTTGTAACTCTTCCCAAGGTTGCAGGACTCGCATAATATTTGAAGGTTGTTTATATCAAGCGCAATATGCGGGTACTTTGATCTAGGTTTTATATGGTCAACGTGAATAATTACAGCTGGTGGAGTTTGACCACAGGCCATGCACTTCCTTCCATATTTAATAAGTGCCCTGTATCTAACATCTCTCCATTCATGACTATGATAAAAATTATCTTCTTTTTCCATTTAAACACTCATCGCATTTGAAGTAATATGCCCCATCTTCACTCAATAGGTGAAGTTTGACGAATTCATATTTCGGTTTGACGCTCATATAAACCTTATAAAGATATTCTTCATCCTCTGTCATTTCTTCAGCCGGTTTTAAATTCGGTGGGTCTGGGTTATTGTTTTTGCAAATTATACATGATTTGTAATGGAAGCTCTCGGCCATCTCATTAATTCTAAAATCTGTATTCACTGCTTCAAATGCGGTCGAATTTTTCCACGCCATTATTCCCATTGGAGATCTGAAGAAAATTTTCCGATATTCATTACAAAGACCGAGAGCCTTGTCTAGGTCTGCATCACTATTTAGGGTCTGGACGCCCACGCCATTTTTTTGCAAATGATGAATTGTTCCCGGTAGAATCTTCTTTATAATTTCTAGTTGACGTTTCATATTTTCCAAGTGCATCGGTATTCCTCATGTAAAATTTTCGGTTTACATATTTTCCGCGTTTGCGGATTTTTTTGAAAACGAACTCTCTATCGTAGTGAGTAAGTCCTAGATTTTCACATTCATCTTCCGTGAGCCTGTTCATTAAGAGTATGTTTGTTGCTTCCTGCACTGCCGTTGATGATCCTTTGATCTCAAACTCACTCATAATTTTTCCACCTTCAGTTTTCCTCGGGTGCATTACCAGAAAGAAGTGTGTCGGTGTTACTTTAGAGAACTGAACGAATTTATGAATTGTCTCGTCCATGTCTAAATTTTGATCTCCGGCTCTTGAGGGCTTCAGCATGAAGTTCAAGTTGTCGGCTATCGCCACGGTTGTACCATATGTGTCATTGACATGCTTCATCAAAGTAATAAACTCGTCTACGTCCACTCTGCCGCTATATGTCGTAACGACTAAATTTTTTGCTATTTTTTCTTGGTAGTTTTTGAGTGCAAACATGAGCTTTGATTTTTGCTCTGGAGTTGGGTCTTCTCCGGAGATAAAATCGCTCCTTGCTAGGACCGATAATACCATCTTAGTAAAGTCAACTTCTCCGATCTCAACTGGTGCAATAAACACCTTTTCGTCTTGCTGAACTAGACTTGCCACGAGGTTTGCTAACCATAGGCTTTTCCCGGCTCCAGTTGGCCCGCAGAAGATCGAAAACTCATAGGGACGTAGTCCACCAGTGAACAAATTAAAATCGCTCCAGCCGGCAATCTGGACGCCTTTAGGGGGTTCCAGGATTTCATTCACGGCTTCGTGCAAAACGCTGAGGGTGTCGGCGATTGGAAAATTCATTGATAAGTTCCCTCAAGTATTCTTTCCAGGTTTCCTGGTTTGATGAGCCAATCGAAGGTAGCTTTCCATGTTTTTTTTATGCCTTCTCGAGGTGGGGTTTTTCCGGTTAAAAATTTTGAATTGTTGATCATTTGCATCGCCTTTTCCCATGGGTCAGGATCTGGGTAAACTTTTAGCCTGGCTCTAGCCTTGATCTCTCGGTCTGGTGAGAGTCCCATGACGCCAGGAAGACTCTCGTGTTTCAGATCGTTCCATAAATCGACTAAATCACTCGGCTTTAATTTAATCCCTTCAGGATGCTTCTCTTCGGAGCGGTGCGACGAATTTTCACTAGATGTATTGTCCTGTCCTGTCTTGTCCTGTCCTGTAGTGATCGCGTTCTGTACGGGGTCCGATCGCGTCCCGATCGCGTCCCGATCGCGGTCTTCAAGTATTTGCTTTTCTTTTAATTTTTCAATACATGACAAAATATCTTTGGTTTTATTTTTAGTGATGTATGAGAAGTGATCAATGTCAATTGATAGTTGACCATTATCGTTTTCTTTTGATGCTTCACACAGCAAATAAATGAAAATTAATCTTTCAGAATCTGAGAATGAATGGAAGTTTTTATTCGTTGCGAAATCGTTTGCAAAAGAAAACCATATTGGATTTTTAATCCCGCCATGCCTCTTTTGGTACTCTCCCCAATTTTTGAACTTAAGAATTATCAATGATGCCCCAATCCAAATAAAAACCCCACCGGGTAGCTGAAATCCGATGGGGTTTGAACTCACCGGAACATCACTTCCGGGTCTTACAAAAAACTTTCATCAGCTACGATGTTCAGAATTCATAAAATGACTAAATACAAAAGTAAACTATTTTCGTTGCGGAAACTTCACCGCAACTTAATTTGACATTAACAAAACCCGACCGAGTAAATCAGTTTAATTTAACAACATTTATTTAAAATTATCTTGCGTCAAAAAATCATTGGTGTATATTGCGGGCTCACGGTGGCAACTATGAATAAAGTATTTCCAAAAATTCCAGACATTATTTTTATCGTAACAAAACCATATTCAGATGGAGTTCTTCCTTTGCGCGAAGAATTCAAGACATGGTCAGAATTTGAAGATTGGGCTTGTGATGAATGTCATGAAGAATTTGATTCCGAGTATCGCCATCCAGATAATTTGAACTCTCGTGGCTGCAGAGACATGCGCGAATACGTTCGCATGGTTATGGATCAAGATGAGGTGATCACACTTGTTGAAGAAAAAGGATGGAAGTTTATGAGGGTTGAAGTATGAAACCATTAATCATCGAAAGCAACGAGGCATATCACGCATCTCCAGGATTGAGTTCATCTGGATTGAAGCATCTGGCAAAAACGCCGAGGCACTACCAGATTGCAAAACAGAATCCGAAAAAAGAAACTTCATCACAGAGACTCGGAACTCTTGAACATCTTGCGCTTCTAGAGCCCGAGAAGTTCTATACGCAGGTAAGGTGCATCGATGGAAGTAGAAATTCCAATGTAGTCAAAGAACAGATCGCGCATATGGAAAGTCTCGGGTTATATGTATGTAAATCTGAAGAGTTCAAAAAAGCAGAGCGCATGGCGAAGGGTGTGATTGAAACTTCAGATACGATCAGAGAGCTATTATCCGGTGGTGTTTCTGAGGCATCTCTTCGCGCAAACTACAAGGGCCAGGTTCTGAAATGCAAGCCGGACAAATTGAACCAAGAAAAAAAGTTCATTGTCGATATAAAGACATTCACTGATCTTTCCGTCAACAATGTCGAAAAGCAGATCTATAGGATGAAATACCACTGGTCTACATATTTTTATCTCAAGGTTCTTGAGCTATCGCTTGGCATTAAAACAAACCAATTTGTCCATATATTCGTTGATATTGATGGAGAGTGTGGGCTTTCATATGTTCTTGATGATGCTTCTCTCGAGAGGGCCGCGCTTGATGTTGAGCCATTGATTGAAAAATATGTTGAATGCATGAAATCAGGAATATGGCATGCGTATCCAGATACAATTTTGGACTGCTCAATTCCGAGCTATGGGTTTTATGAGTAAAAAAGATTACACAAGAGAGTGCTATGATCCTGTAAAGGTTTTAAAAAAGCATGAAAGTTTCATGAGAAAGATAAAATCTTTTTCTTCTAGAGAATGCTGGGAATGGATTGGGGCTACAGACGGGTGTCATGGATATGGAAGATTTAATGGCATTGATAACAAAACTTATTCCGCGCACAGGTATTCGTTTATGGAATTTTGCGGAGACATACCAAAGGGAATGGTTGTGATGCACACATGCAATAATAAAAAATGTGTTAGTCCGTTTCATTTGAAGCTAGGAACGCAAAAACAGAATATATTAAGTGCTATCAATGATGGAATATTTCAAACAAAAAGAAAAAAGAGGTAATAAAAATGTCAAATTTAACACCGCAAGTTCAGAATGAATTTAAAAATCAATTAAACATATTTAAATCAGAGGTATCAAAACTGCTCCCATCACACATATCTACAGAAAAATTTGAGCGAGTTGTGTATTCTGCAGCCCTAAGAAATCCTGATCTCATAACAATTGTCGAAAGAAAAAGTTTTTTTGATGCTTGCATACAAGCAGCAACATTCGGTGTAATACCAGATGGTAAAAAATGCACAATACTTCCATATGGGAATAAGGCTCAGTTCACTCCGATGATTGGAGGAATAATTGAAAAACTATACAACTCTGGAGATGTGTCATCAATAATATCGAATGTAGTATATGAAAAGGATAAGTTCAAAAGATGGGTGGACGATGATGGAGAGCATATCCTTCATGAGCCGGAAGATTTTGATGATGGAGGGAAGCAAGTTGGCGTTTATGCATTAGTTAAAACAAAAGAAGGAAGATTTTCAGAGTTCATGAACATGAAACAGATCAATGCCGTTAGAGCAATGGCAAAATCTAAGAATGTATGGGATGGATCTTTTGGAACGGAGATGCATAAGAAGGCTGTATTTAGAAGGCTGTCAAAAAGGCTAAATCTTAGCGAAGAGAGTGAGAGATTTATACGGTCAGACGACGACATGATTGATCTAAATGCAGTGGCAGTTGAGACAAAAGCTGAGCAAATGAAGAAGATCATTTCTGTTTCAAACTCATCGATTGCACCAGTGAATGAAACAGAAAAACAAAAAGAAGCAGAGCCAGTGCAAGAAAAAGAAGCACCACAAGGTGAGTTTGAGAATTTCACTACAGGTGGATTTAAGAAATAGTTTCCCGCTCATTCTGGTTGCCACCGGTTGAGCGGCGTTTCCCGGCAATTCACTCCACTGAGTTGCCGGGATAACTAAAGGAGTTTTATGAAGTGTAGAAAGTGCAAAGGTTATGGAAAAGTTATGAAGCCGGAGGGAACGACAAAGGCAGATGTTGAGCAATGCAATGTTTGCGATGGAACCGGTGAATCAGATGGGGTCAGGGATAAGTACTACGGCAGATACAGACGCAAGGACTACGCTGGTTATGGATCTCAAGACTACAAAAAGAACAGCGGAATTGAAAAACTGAAGAACGTTGAGGAAGTATGATTAGAGTTTTCTGTGACCATGGAATATTAGGGTGGCTGTTTTGTATATTGTGCAATCGAGGAGGAAAGTGAAATGAAACACATCGGTAATTTAGAAATTAACGAAAAAAATCAAGACCAATTTAAGAAACTAAAAGAAGTAACTGGCTACTTGTACGTCGATGGCTCCGCAAAACTGGATGCACCTAAACTCGAAACGGTAGGTGGCGACTTGTGCGCCTATGGCTCCGCAAAACTGGATGCACTCGAAACGGTAGGTGGCTACTTGTACGTCGATGGCTCCGCAAAACTGGATGCACTCGAAACGGTAGGTGGCTACTTGCGCGCCTATGGCTCCGCAAAACTGGATGCA
>ERZ724505.166-NODE-166-length-42992-cov-12.748911_pt1 | contig 42992 bp, 54 predicted proteins | sample MGYA00376038_ERZ724505 | MGnify/ENA primary metagenome ERZ724505 (study PRJEB28724, sample SAMN07190884) | wastewater metagenome | isolation source: effluent of sewage treatment plant in Hong Hong | place: Hong Kong | collected 2016-03-17 ... | reverse complement strand
TTTTACCGGGGTCTGATCGAGTGGACTATCACTGCACGATCAGCATGGGCAAAGAACTGGCGATGGTGGAGCGCAACACCAAGGGCAAGCAGGCCCGCCAATACTTCATCGAATGCGAGCGGCGTTTGTTGGAAAGCAAGCCGGTCCTGCCGAACTTCGATGATCCGATTGTTGCCGCCGAGGCGTGGATTGCCGAGCGCAAGTTAAAGCTGCTGGCAGAACGGGAGCGGGAAGAGGCCCGGCACGAACTAGAGGCCAGTCGGCCCAAAATCGCTTTCCACGATCAAGTGGTCATCGGGGAGGAGGTCATGGACTTTGCCCAGATGTTCAGCTTGTTGCAGCGCAAGACCGGACAACGCTTTACCCGCGCCACGTTCTTGCACTTTGCGCGCCGCCATGCGATTGCCTGTCAGCCAAACCCCTACAATGGCGTTTCTCAAAACCGCTTTGTTCCGCGCAAGGATTACATCGGGCCGTGGTTCGTCAGCGAACTACACAACAACGGCGTCACCGAGTGGATGGTTAGGCCGATAGCGATAGCCGGGATTGTCGCCCTTATCGAATATGACCGGAACCAATCGCCCCTTCAAAACAATGATGGACAGGAGGTCGCATGACCGCCGACGACCCCCGCGCGCTTGACCTGGATGTGCTGCTCGCAACGATCTACCAAGCGCAAGCCGACCTGCGGATATTGGCCGAGCATTTGGCGCGCGAGCGGAACCCGGCGCTGAGCCGCAATCTGATCATCAGTTTAGCGGCCCTGCACGTCACCATGGAAGACCGCTTGCCCAGCCTCAGACGGCATTAGGCACTTCGCGGGGCACTTCGGAGTACCGGCTTGCCGCGCTTTTTGCGGTAAGCCTTTGATTTAATGGTGCCGGAAAGAGGAATCGAACCTCCGACCTACTAATTACGAATCAACGAAACATCCGCGCAACCCGCGCGCCGCCTGCGTTTTCACGCGCAAAATCAACGAGTTTCGGACGGTTAGCAGGCCTGTCCCGCATCACCCGCCGCTCCGTGTGGCAGTGTGAGGCACTTCGCGGGGCACTTCAGCGGCGTAGGGACACGCAATACAGCGCCGCTTGACCGCGCCTGATGCACGGGCTATGCTGTTCCCGCTTCCGCAAAATCGGAAGTCGGGATTATCACCCCCGTGCAGTTAGGCGCGATAGCGCCATCAGCGAAACAGGCGTTTTTTTCATGCCTGAATTCTATGGTGGGCTGCGTGAGGCCGTCGCAAGACGGGCCGGGTCCTAACGCCGGTGGTGATAACCTCTCGCAGCCCGCCACCATCGCATCACCCGATGTTGGCGGTTCCAGACTTCTGTTAGGAGCCGTACCATGCCTACCGATTTGATTCCCTTCTCGTTTGAGTCTTCTTCTGTTCGCTTCATTCCCAATGGCGAAAGCTTCTCAGTCGTAGCCAAAGATGTTTTGGTGGCTTTGGAATACACCGAAGCGACGATGAGCAATATTGGCGATGCTACTAAGCACGTCCCCGGCGAATGGAAGGGTCGGGTTTCAATCCCGACCCTTGGCGGCATCCAAGAGATGCTGACCTTCACGGAACAGGGCTTCTACTTCTTCGTCAATCGCTCCAACAAGCCCAAAGCCCTACCCTTGCAAAAGTGGGTCGCGGGCGACGTGTTGCCCACCATCCGCAAGACCGGCGGCTATGCGTTGCCCGGTGTGCAACCGGCGATGGATTCCATGCTGGAAAATACCCTGCTGGCGATAGCGGATGTGATTCGCACGACGCGCCGCCATAACGCTACAACGGAAGAAAAAGCCCAATCGATCAATGCGTTGATTGATCGGATCAGTAGGCCACCGGCCCCCCGAGAGCCGGACTGGCAACGCATCCTGTGGACCATTCTGGAGGAGATTGACCAGGGGCGCTATCCCTATCCCTATGCCTATCGCCCGATTGATGGCGCTCGCTGCTTGGTCATCCGTACCTCACACATCATGGATTATCTGAGGAATAGCCAACACTTAGCCAATTTCTGGCGCAGTATCCGACTGTACAGCGACCGTGTACTCAAACGACAACTCTACCAAGCGCAAGTGCTGGTTCGGTTGCGGCATAGCCCGGTGATCAATCATTACCGGTTTGATCATGCGGTAGCCATTGATTTACGGGCGATTCGCGCTGTACGGGAGGATTGAGCCATGCCGTTGACTTACACCGAGAAATTGGAACAGGAAAACCGCATGTTGCGCTCCGAACTCATGCGGTTGCGTATGCCCATTCCGACGATAACCCCCTCGCCCCAGTTCACCATCCCGCGTGAAATCTGGCGAACGCTCATGCAGTTAGCGCATCCTGACAAGCACGGCAACCGCCCTATCGCCTGTCGGGCCACGCAATGGCTCTTGGAGCATCGGCCATGAACGCGCTGTTGCACTCCCAACCGATAGAAGCCGCGACGCTGGCGAACATGATTCATAGCCAAGTCAAAGCCTTAGCGGAACTGAGCCTCCATGAAGGCGTTAGCTACAGCGATTGGTATTTCTTGCTGCAATCCGTCGTGGATCGGATGGAATGGCTGGTCGCCATGCTCGATCACGAGGAATTGGAGACCCGCTGCGAGCTGCGCAGCAAGAAATAGCCCCTTCCCTTAACCGTTTCAGCCCGCCCTGTGCGGGCTTTTTTATGGCGCTTTACCCCTAAAAAAAGGCGTTTTCTGAAAGGGAAGGCGCAGAGAATCGCGCTAACCCGCGCATCGCCTCTTTAAAAATTGCAACTTATTGATATTCTAGAAATCTCCTTGGCGAGTTGACACAAAAAATGCGCGCATTAGCCGTTTTTATGCGCGGGTTAGCCCTTTTTATGCGCGGGTTCCTTTTTTTCATTTTCGGCGCTTTTCTTTTCTATCTCTTTCTTTTAAAAGAAAAAAGAGAGAGAAAAGCCAAGCAATCCCGATGCGCGGGTTAGAGTTTGTTGTAAAACCGATACGCGCGGGTTAGCGCCGACTCGCGCGCCTAACCCGCGCATGGATTGGCTAACCCGCGCCTGTTGAATCGTTGATAAAACAACGGGTTGCGAGTATAAAATAACCGAAAATAGCCCATGCGCGGGTTGCGCGCCTTTCCTGCGCTAGGTTCCCCGGGGAAAACGAGGATGACGATGATGGATGAAATGCAGTTAGTGGATCGCTGGTTGGAATGGATGCTGCACAACAAAGGGCGGGCGCAAACCACCTGCCGCGCCTATCGGTTCGTCCTGATCCGGCTGCAAGGCTATCTCTGCGCCAGTCATGGCCTGACCCTGGTGCAGGCCACCCCGTCCGCACTAGAGGATTTCGCCGGGCGCTATCTACACTCGATTGGAGTCCGTCCGATTTCGCGCCGCGCCCCGGTGTCCGCCATCCGCAACTTTTACGCCTGGGTGACGCAACATCACCTAGTGGACAAAAACCCGGCGCACTACCTGCCGGGGCCTAAAACCGGGCGGGCATTGCCGCGCCCCATGCCACTGGCGAGCGCGGAAAGACTGTTGATGCAACCGGGCTTGGCGACGTTCACCGGCTGTCGAGATACCGCCATGTTGGCCGTGCTGCTGGCGACCGGCTGCCGGGTCTCCGGGTTGGTGGGCATCAACGAAGAAGATTTGATTTGGACGCAAAACGAGGCTGGAGTGGAACGACTCATCATCCGATTGACGGAAAAAGGGAAAAAAGAACGGCTGTCGCCGGTCCCGTTTGAGGCGGCGCTGTTGGTTCGGGCCTACTTGGGGCACCCCGAACTCGGGGACATAGACCGCGTAACGCCCGCTGGACGGCGGGTGTTATTCGTGAATATCCGAAATCGCAGCGTGCCCGCCCATGAACGTTATGGCGAGAATCGCCGTTTGCGTTGCAACGCGGTGCGCCAGATGATCCTCAAGTACGGCGAACAAGTGGGGATTCAGAAAGAACATTGCCACCCCCATGCGCTTCGGCATTTGTATGGCACGGAGCTGGCTGAGGGGGATGTAGACCTTCTCCAGCGCCAGGCGCTACTAGGTCATGAGGAACCTAAGACTACGGCCATTTACAGCCACCTAGCTATGCGCAAGCTGGCTGCGACAGCGGAAAAGCACAACCCGCTGGCGCGCATGACCAATACACCGGCCAGGGCGCTGGCGAACCGGCTGCATCGTTCTAGCGGGGTAAAGCACCTCTAGGGAATATCTGAAGTTAAAACCACATATAGGCAAACAGGGTTTCGAGAGTTAATTGGGAACTGTGGGCAAGAGTGTCACAATGGCGAGCAATTATTTTAACGGTGCAAAGCGCCATTTTCTTGTGCTGATAACAAATATAATCTTGAATTTCCTCTGATTTTGTTGCGATGTTGCAACGGATTTTAGGGTGAGGGAGGGCGGTCGGCGGGGTCAAACCAAGTTCGGTACGAGGGAGGTGAGTACCTGAACGTCTGCACAAAAATCAAAATTTTAGGATGAAATCCACGCTTGACCCGCTGGGGAATCGGGATTAACTTTACCGCTAGTCACAAGGTCGCTTCATACGCCGACTAGGCTCACCTCTTTTAAGGTGATCCGGTCGGCGTTTTGCATTTAAGGAGGAATGGCATTGAACCCTCGCGGAATTCGCAACCACAACCCCGGCAATATCGAGCGGAACGAGAATGTCCGCTGGCAGGGGCAATCGGTTGATCAATCCAGTGATCCTCGGTTTGTCGTCTTTGATGCGCCTAAATGGGGGATTCGCGCCATCGCTCGGGTCCTGATTACTTATCAAGACCATCGACAAGCGCGGGACGGCTCAAAAATCGATACGCTACGGGACATCATCAGCCGCTGGGCGCCGCCCAACGAAAACGATACCCCGGCCTATCTCCAACACGTTGCGACTCTGACCCTGCTGGGAATCGATGAAACAATTGATGTGTATGACTACGCGACCATGCGCGCCCTGGTCATCGCCATCATCACCCACGAAAACGGCTGTCAGCCTTACGATGACGCCACGATTGACGCCGGCATCCGACTAGCGGGGATCGAACCCCCGCGTCCCTCGCTGGCGAAACGCCCGGATGTGATCGCCACCGCCAGCGCCGGATTGGCGACCGTCGCGGGGACAGCGGTAGAAGTGCTGCAATCCCAGTTGCCCCATGCGATGCAGACCGCGCAAGCCATAGAACCGGTAGCTCCGGGTTGGGGTCGCCCGCTCTTATTGCTCTTGATCTTGGGTTTGCTGACCGTGGCGCTGATTCGGCGCATCCGCGATGAACGGGCCGCCCCTTGAACGACCTACTCCTTCTACTTTTGTTGTTTGCCTGGATGATGACCAGCTTTTCGACGTTGATCTTTTTCTTGATCGCTAAGCAATCGAAAAAACGGGTGGCTGACGCAGAAGACCGTGCGCAAGCGGCGGAAGCGCAATTACATGCCTTGGTGCAGAGGGAAATCGCCCGACAACGGGCGCGTCAAGCCGGACGCACGGAACTGGCAAAAATGTACCAGTTGCTGGGCATCCCTCAGCCTAACGTTGTGGATCAATCCCATGAATGAAGACAGCGCTCGATTGATCCGGCTGGAAATCACCGTGCAACAGCACGCTGAGTTATTGCAGCGCGCCGTACTGTCCATGGAAGCGCAAACCACGATCAACGAACGGATGGCTAATCATATTGACGACACCAAACGAGTTTGGGAGATGCTGGAAAATCATGGTAAGCAATTGACATCAATACAAATCGAACAGGCAAAAACCTGCGAGTTTTGTACCACGGTGCGCAAGACAGGCTGGGCCATCGCCATTTTCCTCAGCGGCGGATTGGCGTATCTCATTAGTTTCTGGGTGAATCGGCATGGCAGCTCGTAATGCATGTTTTGCCCGTCATTATTGGCGGGCACGGATTGGAACCCTTTATTGCGTCCGGCAGAGCTTAACGAGAGCGAACGGGCTTTGCTCTCGTTCTTTTTCCCTGGCGGAATCCGGTCATTCGGCGGCTCGCCGCCTGATCAGTGACGCACTCAGCGCGAGACAACTGACCGAACCCGGTCGGCAAGCCGTCACCATCACCCGCGCCGGGACGTTTCACGATCCGCGCTACGGCGAGTTTGAAATCACTCCGGCGCTGCTGGCGGAGATGGTGCGCAATTTCGATGCGCACACCTACGGTCAGGACATCTACATCGACGTGGCCCACCGCCCGGAAGACGGCGCTGCGGGAAAAATTCTGGGCCTGTGGGTCGAGGGCGACCGCCTCAAGGCTCAGGTGGATTGGACGCCCTACGGACGCGCCGCGATCACCGAACGCGGCTATCAATACCTATCGGCGGAATACGCCGACAACTGGCGGGATAACGAGCGCCGGCAAGCCCATGGCGCAGTGCTGCTCGGCGCTGCCCTGACCATTCGCCCCGTCATCAAACGCCTCGATCCCATTCAACTTTCCGAACCGATCGGCCTGCATCAGGCGCTGGCGGAACAACTAACCCAGGAGGTGCGAGCCACCATGAACAAACATCTGCAAGAACTGCTCAAGCGTTTGGGCGAACTCAAGCTGTCAGATCAATTGATTGGGCAACTGGGCGACGCCTTCACGGCAGCGAGTAAAACGTTGGGTGACGATGACGCCGCCCTGGGCGAATTGGTCAACAAAATGGCCGAAGCCGGGAAAACCGTGGCGGCGACGTTGGGGGAGAAACCGGCGACGATCCAGTTGACCGTGCAGCCGCAGGCCACGCTGGAAAAGATCGCCGAAGCGAAAGGTCTCTCGGAAGAGGATGTAAAACGCATCCTGGCCGAACAGCAAGCCGTCCAGGCGCAGACCACAAAGCAATTAACGGAAACCCTGAGCGCGCTCCAGAGTGCATTCCGCACGGCGCTGGACAAAGCGGAAGGGCTGAAGCGCCTGAGTGATGATCAACGAAAAATCCTGTTGTCCGCTGAATCGCTGATTCAGCCGACCTGGACGAAAGAGCAAGTGCAGGCGCTGGCGGCGAATCAAATCACCCTGGGCGATCAGATGGCGGTCAGTCAGCAGCTCCAGGCGCTGGGCTGGCAGGGACGCGGATCCACTCGCATCCAATTGGGCGCGGATTACGCCCCGCAACGCTTGCAGGAAACGATTGATAAACGGTTGCAAGAGTCCCTGCCCTACAGCAACGGACGGCTGCGGTTGCTCACCGAAGACAAGCTGAAACCGGGCGTCAAACGGATTCTGGCGATGTTCGATCAGCATTATGCGCCGCAACTGGACGCGGAAGCGCGGCGCTTGGCGGATGGCGGCGCGACGACCATCAGCAGCATCAGCGTGCCGGCAGGGTTCCAGCGCACCGTGATTCGAGAGGCGCTGTCTGATCTGGCGATCCTCGACCTGGTGCAGATGCTCACAGACCCAACAGCGCAGGCCACGACGCAAATTCCCTACGAAACCCGCTTGCCGGGCACCATCCTCAACGATGGCATCGTGTACGAAGGGGCAGAAATTCCTCGCGCCAGCATCGAACAGCGGATGGATACCGCTTACATCAATGCCATGAAGTTGAGCCTGAAGATCAGCAATGAAGTGATGCATTTCAGCATGGCGGCGCTGATCGACTGGGACGCTTACGGGCGCAATGTCGAAAGCAACAGTCGGCTCATGCGCGAGCTGGTCTGTCGGCGGATTGCCAATGAACTCCAGCGTTCTGCGGACGCCTATGCTGCCGTCGCCGTGACCGGAGAAAGTCTGACCACCCTGTTGGACGGAGACGCATCGCTCATCAAAACGGTTAATTTCCCCATTGTGCGGCCCAAACAGGCCCGTGATTTGCAAGGCAATACGGTGGGTTCCGCGCAAAATCCGATTGCTATCTCGATCAATGGGACAGCGATCAGCGAATGGAACGGCTCAGGGACGCAGAGCGCCGGGACCTACTGGAAGGTCGAGAACTACAATCTCGGCTATATCCGGCTGGTCGATGAAGCCGGCGCGGCGGTCACGCCCACGTACACGTCCGGCGCGACCACGATTGGCTACAGCTATGCCAGCAATGTCGCCAAATTCGATTTGAAGCTGCCGGCCAGTACGGCGCTAGAGGATCATCTGAATGGCGCGCTGCGGGCGGTCGGCGAACGCCAAGCTCTGTTGAACGCCAGTCGCTTCATCCTCGCCGATTTCTTGTTGATGTCGCCGGTGTTGAACAACACGCTGACCAATGCCCGGCAATTTGCCGCCGAGGCGATGCGCGCCGGTTCCTCGCTGTCCGGGATCGGCGATCTGGCGGCGATCAAGGGCATCCCGGCCTACGGCACCAATGCGCCGGGCATTGACCTGGGGCCGGAACGTATCCTGCTGGGTCAACGAGGCGCGTTGAGTTACGTCGTCAGTAAACCGTTCATGACCGGACAGCCGTTCGAGGCGGTGGGCAGTAACGGCTTGCCGACCGGGCAGCGCGTCGCCTATGGCGAGGAGTACAACGCCATTCACGTCCCCAGCGTGATCCGCAATCGCCTGACCAGCATCATCGTCTATGACTCTGACGCCCGCACGGCGGCTGCCTGATCGAGTGGCGTCATGCTGGATTTCGCGGAACTGATCGCCGATCACAAGGCGCAACTGGGCAGAGCGGTTGAGCGGTTCCGTGCCGAGGAAGACGCCGATTTCATTCGGCATCTGCGGCTGGCCGGAGGCTGGATCGATGGGCGCTGGCCTCGCATCCTCTATGGCGAGTTGTCCTTGGTGGCGATGGTCAACGAATACCCCGCTCCGCCCGGCTGTTTAATGCTCTATGGGCACTCCTGGGGTCACTATACCCCGCTGACCCCTTGGGACGAATGCGGGCCGGGATTCCCGCCGTTGCTGGAACGCAGCGTCGATGAAATGGGCACCAAGCTGTTGTTGTGCCCGCCGCCCACGGCCAAACAAATCGCGGTCTGGGGCAACACGCTCCGCTACCGCTATCGCGTGGCGCATGAGATCACTGCCGAGGTCGTGACCGTCGATGAAGGCCAGCGCGGCGCGGTCTTGTTAGCGGCGTTGATTGAGGCGATGCGCGATCTGGCGGCGGAAACGACGGTCGTGCAACTGCATAAGGGGCTGTCGGGGCTACCCACTGCGGGGACGCCGGCGTATCTCTACGAAACCCTGATTCGGGAATGGGAGGGCCGCTGATGATTACTTTGCGCTTCACCGGGGACGGATTACCGCGCTTGCAACAGATGCCGGAAGCGTTACGCTGGGCGCTGGAACGGGCGGTGTCTCGCACCGCCCAGGAGGGCGCGGTATTCATGAAGCAAGAGCTGGCCCGGCAACGCCTGGCGGCTACGTCGCTGCTGATCAACAGCGTTGCGGCGGAAGCGGTCGAGCCGCTGACCTGGCGCTTTGGCCCACACGCTCAGCATGGCTGGTGGGTCTATCAGGGGCGGCGACCGGGTGGCCCGATGCCGCCGATTCAGGCGATCCGTGATTGGGTGCGCACCAAACATCTGGGCGATGAACGCATCGCTTGGGCCGTCGCCCGGAAGATTCAACAGCGCGGCATCCCCGCCCGCGACTATGTGACGCCGACCTTGGCGTTCGCCCAGCAACGCCTGCAAACCCACGCGCTGGCGGCCATGCAGGCGGCCACCGGAGGCGGCTGATGTGGGCGACCCTGATTCAGCTTTTGCACGGCGCGTTGCAGACCGGATTACCGGGCGTGGTGGTGACGGCCAGCGCCGACAGCGCGATTCCTGATGTCGACACCGTGCGCGTGTTGCGCGGCAGTTCGCCGGCGCGACCCCTGTTCGCCCAGCAATCCGGCAGCGAAACCCTCGCCCTGGAATGTTGGACGCGCCATGCCGACGCGGCCACCGCGAACCAGCAACTGGAAACGTTGGAAAACAACGTGATTGCGGTTTTACGCACGTTGCCGCGCATCGATCCCATTCTCAACCTGAGCATCACCGGCATTGACCCGGACGGCGAGTTGTTTCGCCCGAATCTGGGTTCCCGGATGACTCTCACTGTCACCTGGCGCGCTTTGCGTCACTAGGAGTTGCTATGTCTACCGTTGCGGCGCGGGCTGCGCATAATCTGGTCGGGATGTTTTTTGAGGGCGACGTATTGATCCGCGCCCGCGATATTAACGGCGCTTGGGGGAAACGCATTGGTCCGGTTTCGCCGGTGAAACTGGCGATTAACCCCGGTTCCGCCAGCACGATCAGCCGTAAATTGCGCTTGCGCGGGCAATGGGGTCAGGTCGCCGATACCGTGGCGAACGAATCCGCAGAACCGACGTTGCAGTTTGAAACCGATGATGCCGGGCAAGAATTGATCCTGTTGGCGATGCGCGCCACCTCGGAGGCCATCAGCGAGGCCGGCGGCACGGCGACCGATGAAGTGACGGCGGTTCCCGCGAAAGGGACTTGGTTGCAGTTGCCGGACCGGAATATTGCCGTCACGGGATTTGCCGGGAAACACGCCAATGATTCGGCGCTGACGGCGGGAACGGACTATGTGTTGCAGGATATTTGGCTGCAATACGGCCTGATTTTTATCCCGGAGACCAGCACGATCAGCGTGGCCGAAGCCTGTAAATGGACGTACACGCATGGCGCAGTCTCCGGTTCCCGCATTACCGGCAATCGAATGGCGCAGGTCAACCTGAACATCGAGCTGTTTGGGGTCAATCGCACCGACAATTCCAAGGTGCACCTGGTGGTGCATGAATCGGTGGTCAGCGAGGGCGCGGATTTGGATTTTGCCGCGACCGACTTTTTCAAGCCGAATTTCAGCGGCACGCTCATCACGCCGTCCGGGCAATCCGGGCCGTATTACATCGAGCCGTTGACCTTGGCTTGATGCGATGCCCAGCTTGGGGAGCCTGACCCTGCCGGATGATCCGGTCTGGGTCAATGAGTTTGATTGGACGCCGGTGGAGCAGAGTCGCGAGTACTCGCTGACCGGCGCGCTGATTGTGCAAGTGAGCGTCAAGCAGGCGGGGCGTCCGATCCATCTGGACTGTCACTGGCTGACTCGCGCCCAGGTGCAGGCCCTGACGGCGCTGGCGGACGTGCCCGACGCGGAATACACCCTGACACTGCATCAGGGGACGTATACCGTGCGGTTCGACCGCCCGCCGTATGAGATTCAATCGGTTCGCCCCATCGCCGACCCGGACAGCGCCGAGCGGTATGCCGTCCGGGTGAACCTCATGACGGTGTAACGATGGCCGATTCGCGCACCGTCCCCCTGCAACTCCTCATCACCGCGAATGACGCGGCCAGCCCGGAATTCCAGCGCCTGACCGGCGCGCTCAATGAACTGGGGATTGAAACTCAGGTCATCGTCGACGGCATGGCGGAATCCGAGCGCAAGGCGGTTGCGGCGTTTGGCGCGATAGCCGAATCCGCCCACAGCACCGGCGAGATGATCGAGCAGGGACTGGTGGCGGCCCTGGCACGGATCGAGTCGCCGCAAGGCGTGACGGATCTGCAACGCGAATTGCAGCGCCTGCAACAGTCCGGGCGCTTGTCGGGCGAGGAACTGGAGCGACTCGCTGACGCGCAACACCAACTGGATCGTTTGGCGGATGCCGCCGGACGCTCCGAAGCCGCGCTGAGCCAAGAGCTGCAACGGCAACGGATCGCCGCGCAAGACGCCGCCGATGCAGCGGATGGATTGGGCGATGCATCCGGGCGATCCACCAAAGCCTTTGTCGATCATCGCAAGGAATCCGGCGCCCTGGGCGAAGCGCTGTCCAATGTCGCCGATCAATTCGGCCTGAGTGGCGAGGCGTTTGACGCCCTGACCGGGAAACTGGCGAAAGGCGCGGCCATCGCTGCCCTGGCGACCGGCTTCGTCAATGCCAACCGGGAAGCGGATTTGCTGGCGCAACAATTCCGCGCCATGACCGGCGACGCGACGACGGCGGCGACTGAAATCGAGTTTCTGAAAGACGTGGCGAACCGTTGGGGCGTGGCGGTGAAGGCGCTCGCGCCTGCGTATTTGCGGTTGGCGGCAGCGACGAAAGGCACGACAGCGGAAGGGGAAGCCACCCGGAAGATGATCGACGACCTGACGGCGGCGTACATGAACGCCGGCGCGGGGGTTGAAGACATCGAAGAGGCCATGGAGATCCTCGGCGAAACGTTCGCTGATGGGCGGGTCAGCGTCGATGATCTGAAAGAAGGGATGCAGGAGGACATGCCGCCGGCGATTCAAGCGGCGACTACGGCCATTCTGGACAACAATGACGCCTTGAAACGGATGCTGGAATCGGGCGACGCCGCCACGGAGGACTTCATGCCGGCCTTTGCGGCGGCGCTGCGCGAGCATATCGGCGGATCGACCACGCACATCGACTCAGTGAGCGCGGCCTTCACGCGAACCACTACGGCGCTCAATGAGTTGTACGTGAAGGTGGATTCGGTGATTCCGTTGGTGGCGTTGTTTGACAGTGCGACCCAGGGCGTGATCAAAACGTTTGAGACGTTGATTGGTGGCGCGTCGATGCTGGTCGATGGTTTTGCGCTGGCCGGGAACGCCGTCGGCGCAGCAGCGGGTGCGCTCGCCACGGGCGAGGACGTGATGGCGGCGGTGGGCGAAGAGGCGGAACGTTCCGGGGCGTCCATCGGGAAAACCGCTCTGCATTTGATTGGGTTGAAGACCGCGACTGAAGAAGCGGCGCTGCGTCAAGAGCAGATGAAAAAGGAATTGCAGGCGCTGCGGGAAGAGACGGACCCGTATGGCGCAGCGCTGGAGGCGCTGAAGAAGAAACTCGAAGACGCGGCGGCGGAATTTGCGAAAACCGGCGATGTGGTCAAGCTCACGCAGGAGGCCCTGGCCGATTTTATGGCCGCTCCGCAGCAGAACCTCAATGTCGATGGCGTACTGAAACTGGCGGCGGCGCTCAAGGCGGTCGGAAATGAAGCGGAAGACAGCGGCCGCCAAGTCAGCGAGGGTCTTGGACAGGAACTCGCCAAGCTGTCCAGTCAGCAACTGGCGGAACTGGAGCGCCAGGCCCGGTCAGCCATGGCGGCGGCGAGTGAGGGGAGCGAAACCAGCCGCGCCGTGTTCGCCGAATTGGGGCAGGTGGTGGAGGGCGTGGTATTGGCCCGACTGCAACGGCTGGGCGTGGATGGCCCGGAAGCGTTGCGCGGGATTTCTGCTGAGGCGGACGCCGCAATCGATGATTTTATGGCGCTCGCTAGCAACGCTGACCTGAGTGCTGAGACGATTGAGGACGCTTTTGCGGCCGCTTTGGCAAAGTTGGATAACCCGGAAGAACTGGAGACATTTCAGGCCAATATTGAGGAGCTGGGCAAAGCTGGGGTACTGACCGGGGAACAGGTCGATCAGGCCCTGTTGCAAATCCAGCAGCGGATGCAAGAAGTGGCGTCCGACCCGGCCTTTGCCGCGCTGAATCAAGCCTTGGCGGCTATTCGGGAAGAGACTGAAAAAGGCATTAAAACCGGCAACCGGGAACGCGAGTCGTTACAAGGGCGCATTCAAGGCGCTATCGAACTGGCGAAGGCGCGAGGGGATGAAGCGGAAGCGGCCCGACTGTCCGCCGTCGCCACGAAGGACGTGGTGGATCAATCGGAACGGCACATTCAGCAGCTTCAGCGCCAACAGACGGAAATCGACGCGCATATCGAGCGGGTGTATGCCCAGGCGCAAGCGGACGGCGTGTATACCGACGAAGAGCGCAAGGTCGTCGAGGCGCTACAAGACAAGTCCATTGCCATCGGCCATGACATTCAGCAAATCGAAGCCAAGCTGCCGCTGCAACAGCGCGAAGCGGAAGAAGCCGCCCGCGCTGCCGGCCTCATCGGCCAACTGGTGCGGCTGTATGAAGACAAAGCCGAGGCGGCGGGACGGGAAACGAGCGCCATTGAACGCAGCTATGCGGGCAAAGTACGCGACCTGAAGACCGAGATTGCGCAGGCCGAAGCCAAGGGCGAGGCGGTCAAAGTTCAGGAACTGAAGATCGAAAAAGCCGAACTCGAGGCGGAAGCCGCGCAAGCTCTGGCTGACGCGATGGCCGCGCAAATGGCGGTGGAGATTGAGGCGCTAGAGGCTAAGAAGCTCGACATTCTCGTCAGCGACCAGTCGACCAAGGCGAAAGAGAAAGAAATCGCCAAGATCGATGAACTGATCGCCAAGAAGCGTGAGCAGGCCGACGCCGCGAAAGACACGGCGGATCAGGCGAAAGCCGCGGTGGAGGGCGAGAAGCAGGCCGCTGAAGCGACGAAACAGGCCGGCGACGAGGCCGAGAAGACGACCGCCAAAGTCAAGGCGCTGGCGGTCGCCTGGGCGGAATTTGGCGGGGTCATGGCGTCCGGCTTTGGGATTGACGGGATTCGCAAATTCAATCTGGTCATCAGCGATATTCAGCGCGCCATTGATCAGGCGAACACGGCGGCGCAACGCCTGGCCGATGAAGGTCTCGGTAGTATCACCGGAGGCGCGAACAACGCGGCGATCCAGGTTGAAAACATGGCGCGCGCCCTGGATGAGAGCCAATCCTACCTGAATGACGCCGCTCGCGCCGCGTCAAACAATCTTCGCACGGCGTTGAAACAGGCGCGGGAAGAAGCGGAGGGCCTGGCGCAATCGATGGCCGGCATGGCCGAAGACTTCCGCCGGGAAATCCTGCAAATGCAGGGCGATCAAAGAGCCTTGGCGGAACTGGATTATCAGGACAACCTCGCGAAACTGGACGAGTTGCATCAGCGCGCCGGCGACCTCTCTGATGATGAGTATCAGCAAGCGGTGAAACAGGCAGAAGCCCTGCATCGCCTGAAATTGCAGCAACTAGCCGAACAACAAGCCGCTGCCTCGCGTCCCACGTCGTCTTCCTCCTCGGCGTCCTCTGCTTCCGCCAGCGCGCCCGCCGCCTCGGGCGTTGCCAAAACCTATGAACTCAAACTGTCTGGGGCGGGTAAAGCCCTGACCGCTTACACCGACACCGATCCATCCGCCTTCCTGTCTGCGATGGAAGACGCGCAACGAGTGACCTGACATGCCTATTCAAGAACAAAACATCGTCTTTGTCGAAAGCCAGGTCATGGACGACGTGCCCGAAGGCGGCGGCGCGGCCACCGGCAACGTCATCCCCGACGGGCAAATGAACAACGTTTTCGAGGACATCAGCGACCTCGACCGCGCCTATGGCCGGTTCAACCTGCGCAAACTGTTCCTGGCCGTGCGGGCGCTCAACACCGACCTGTACGGCGGGGCGAAAACGGTGATTACCGCCCTGCCGACCGATCCGGCGCTGGGCTACACCCTGTTCACCACTTCCAGCCCGTTTGACACCCGCGCCGACGCCGCCGGGCGGGTGGAAGCCTATCTCTACAAAGGCCCGATGTGGCACGGTGCGCTGCACGAAAACCACATCACCGGGATGCGCGCCATCAACATCCTGCAACGGGTGGACACCGAATTACCGCCGATTGGCAAAACCCTCTGCCTGGTGCAGGACGAGGGCGAAGCCGGGCAAAAAGAGCAATACGTGCGGGTGATTCGCGTGGAGGCGGTCACGACGACGTTTGAAGATGCGAACGGCGAATTTCAGCGCTGGGTGGTGCGGCTGGATCTGTCCGATGCGCTGCGCTATGACTTTCTGGGACACAGCGCCAGCCGGACGGACGGCTACAACTACGCTGACAAAACCCGGCTGCGCAACACCACCGTCGCCGACGCCACCCGCTATTACGGCAGCCAGCCGCTGGCAGATGCGGCGTCCATCGGCGATCTCACCGTGCGGGCCCGTTCGCTGTTTGCCCAGTTGGTGCCCAGCGCCCAGACCGAGACGCCCCTGGTCAGCCAGCCGCTCGCCCCGGAACTCATCCAGACGTGGGACGCGGGCGCGCGCACCGTGCAAGTCCCTCAACAGGCGCATACCCGCGCCCTGGCCGTCACGGCGGAAAATCGCCGCTTCAACTGGATTGAAACCCTGGAGCCGCGCCCGGCGGTGCTGACCCTCAGCATCGCCTATCGCGCCCTGGGCAACTGGTATGTCCTGACCGACAACGGCGCCGGCATCCTCAGCGGCACCGACGCCACGTTCGGATCGGGTACGGTGAATTACCTGACCGGCGATTGCGCCGTGACCCTGGGCGCGTTGCCGGATGCCGGCAGCCAAATTCTGTACGCCTGGGCCAGTCCCACGCATTACGCCGTGCGCTTGACCGACGGCGATAGCGCCGTGACCTTGACGATCACCGCGAGTGACCCGCCGATTTCGGCGGCGACCTGGACGGCTAGTTGGCTGGCGGGCGGCGTCACCCAAACCGCCAGCAGCAACGCCAGCGGGGTGATCAGCGGGAATGCGACGGGCACGCTGGATGCCGTCACCGGCGTGGCCGTACTGCGGCTGACGCAACTGCCCGACCGCAACACCGACCTGACGCTGAACTACTCCTGGTACGAACCCAATGACCCCGGCGAACCGAGCGCCGTCTACAGCGCCACCTTCGGCCCGGAACCCCGCAGCATCGTGGCGGGCGCGGACCCGGCCAGTTTGCGGTTCCGCCTGAGTTACCTCAATGCCGGATTTTGGCCGATTGGAACGGTCTATGCCGTCGGTCAAGCGGATGGGACCATCGTGGTGCCCGTGCAGCGCATGAGCGCTTACGCGAAAACCAACGAACCGCAAACGATTGGCAACTACGCCGGCGGCGCCGGCATCATCACCCTCAATAGCACGTTGACGATCACCGGGAAAGTTTGGACCGGCTCAGTCTGGGACACGGCATCGATTGTCAATGTCCCCTTAAGCAGCGCCGCCGATGCGCACCAAGTCATCTACTCCACGGGGGCCACCACCCTGGAAGCCCATGACGCCGAAACGATCCCGATAACCGCGCTCCAGTACGCCCTGACGCAGACCAATAACGACGCTATCGTCGCCAACAGCGTGCGGCTGCAAATCGGCGGACGCACCTATGACGACTACAACGGCGCGCTGCTGCAAACCAGCGATAACACCCTGTCCGGCTCGGTGAATTACGAAACGCGCGTGGCGACGCTGACCTACTGGGCGGATGGCATCACCGTCAGTCCGGCCATCACCAGCCTGTTGGTACGCATCGGCGACTGGTCCGCCATCACCGCCAGCTTCCGCACCGCCGCCAGTCCGATCAAGCCGGAAGCGTTGAGCCTGGTGGCGGTCACGACGGACGGCGTGCAGATCACCGGCAGCGCCGATGCGGACGGGGTGATTGCCGGGACGTGGATGCGCGGCGAAATGAACTACGAATTTGGCACGGCATGGGTGGAATTCGGCCAACTGGACGGCGAGGACTGGGCACCGCGTGAAGTCGATCCCGCCACGATCCGCTACAACGCCGTGGCCTACAGCTACATCCCGCTGGATGCCGACATTCTGGGGATTGACGCCGTGCGCCTACCCGCCGATGGCCGGGTCCCGATCTACCGCAGCGGGCATGTGGTGATGATTCTCCATGCCGATGAAACGACCGGCACCCCGGCGCAAGTCGGCGGCACTGGCCCCTATCTGCTCAGTTGCGGGCGAACCCGCCTGGCCTGGGTGAAAATCACCGACGCGAACGACGCCGCTGTCACCGAGGGCTATACCCTGGATCGCGCTGCCGGGGTGTTGAGTTGGGACAGCCTGGCGGGGCTGGCGACGCCGCTGACCGTGGAACATACCATTGGCGATTTGCGCCTGGTCACGGACGCGCAAATCAACGGCACGCTGACTCTGGCGCGGCCTTTGAGCCATGAATTCCCGGCCAATGAATCGCTGGTGGCGTCCTGCCTGATCCACGGCGATCGGCGGGCGCGGGTGTCGGCGGTCTGGGACCAGGCCAGTTGGAATGGCACCTGGACGGATGCGCTGGTGGGCAGTGCGGCCACGGCGACGCTCAACACCATCGATTTCCCCATCACCGTCACCAATGAAGGCTGCGATACCGACCGCTGGCTGTTGCGCTGGTTGACCACCACCACGGCGGAACTGATCAGTGAGAAGCGCGGCCTGGTGTGGACGGGCAGTTACCCGGCTTATGTCAGTGGCCCGCCGGTCGATATTGCCCCGATCAATCCGCGTACCCGCGACAGTGAAGGACTCAATGGCGTCCCCTACCTGACCATCCCCCAGAAAGCCAATGGCGGCGGCTGGAGCGCGGGCAACGTGGTGCGCATCAACACCGTCGGCGCGATTGCCGATTTTTGGATCGCCCGCGCCATTGCCCAATCGGATGAACCGGACGATGAAAACGCCGACGGCTGCACGCTTTACGCCTTGGGCAACATCGACCGCCCGTAGGAGACGCCATGGACATCAGCACCAAGCACGACAACGCGGTCATCGCCGCTTGCCGGATTCCCGCCCTGAACGCCCGGCTGGCGCTGCTGGAAGCGCAAAACCCCGACTCGGCGCAGATCGATTTCTATTCCGCCCCACGGCCCGATCCGGGCGACACCCCGACCGGCGATCTCGTGGTCAGTCTGGTTTTAGGGGCGACGGCGGGCAGTGTCGATACCGACCTGTTTCAGATTCAGTTGACCGTCCCCGTCGAAGCGCAGATTACCGGCGCGGATGCGGAAACCGGCACGATGGTGACTTGGGCGCGGATTCTCGACGGCGACGGCGACTGGTTCGCCGACGTGTCGGTGTCGGATGAAGCCGGCGCGGGCGAGATCAAGCTGCAAACCACCCTGCTGTACAACGGCGCGTATTGCCGGTTGACCAGCGCGATTCTCCAGGGCTAAACCATGGGCGCTTACGATCCTCATCTCAGCAACGTCAGTTTGTTGATGCCCATGGAAGGGGCGAACAATCAGACGGCGTTCGTCGATGTTTCGCCCACCCCGAAACTCATCACCCGCTATGGCGATACCAAGATCAGTACCGCGCAATCCAAGTGGGGTTTTGGGAGTGGCTATTTTGATGGGAATGGGGATTATTTGACGGTCGCGCATGACGCCACGTTGTTACTCGACGGGGATTTTACGGTGGAGTGGCATGTACGGCTTTCCGCGTATGCGCTAGCCAACACCTGGCCGCGAATTTTTGCGAAGCACGAAGACGTCAGCGGCGGGATGATTTGCTTTTATGATTCAGCGGGTTGGTGTATCGCTAAATTTAACGGATCGACGACGATTGTGGTCGGGACATTGCTGCTCAATAGCTGGGCGCATGTGGCGATTTGTCGGGCGGGCACGACCGTGACGACGTTTTTAAACGGTACGCTGAAGAATTCAGCCACCGTCAGCGGCACGGCGGGCGGTTCCAATAACATTTATCTGGGGCAATCGTACAATGGCGGCTGGAATACCGCCGGCTATTTGCAAGACCTGCGCATCACCAAAGGGGTCGCGCGCTATACCGCCAACTTCACCCCGCCAGGCCGGTTGGTGGTGCCCACCTTCCCCGATACCCGCACGCCCATTGCTCAATCGGGGACCGTCACCGTGTCCGGCAACGGCGGCGCGGACATCGTGGCGATCCATGACGCCAGCAACCGCCAACTGGTCACGACCGCCATACCCGATGAAGACACCGGCGCCTGGACGGCGTCCGTCCCGCCCGGCGATTATACGATCAGCTATTTCGCCGCCGGTTGCCGCCCGGTGACGCATGGGCCGTACCCCGTCGCTCCCTCCTAGCCCATGAGTTACACCGCCCCGCCGCTGAGTGCGCCGGTTGAGCTGGAGTCGGGCTATACCGCCCCGGCGCTCAGTACCCCGGTGGTGTTGGGGGCGGATGAAGTCTTCATCGACGGCGCGCTGGCGGCGACGCTCGCGGTTCTCGCTCTCTCCCTGACCCTGACCGCCCGGCAACGCCCGGCGCAAGGGGAAAACAGCGCTTGGCTGGATGCCCTCTATCGGCCCAGCGCGCCGACGCTGGCGGCGACCGGCGATTATCTGCACGGCGCGGCCCTGTCTGCATCGCTCGCCGTTCCCGATCTACCGCTGGCCTTCCGCGCCCGCGAGCGCAGCATCACCGTCACCTTGGCGCTGACCGCGCTGCCGCCGACGCTCCCCGTGACGCTGGCGGCGACGGCGGATTATCTGCATGGCGTAGCGCTGGCGACGGCGCTGCCCGCCCTGACGTTCGCGGCGACCCTGCTCGGCGCCGGACAACAAGATCTCGACTTGCCGGATGATGTAGGCCCCCGGTTGCGGGTGTTCAGCGCTCAGGGGCAGGCCACGGCCACCGGGAACCGCCTGGCCCAACAGGCGATGTTGCCGATCCACACCCCGGCGACGCTCCCCCAGACCGACGCCGATCCGATTCGCGTCGGGTCACAGCTAGGGCATACCGCTGGGTTGCGCACTCGCTGCCCGCTGGCCGAAGCCCATGCCCACGGCCTGCCCATCCAGCGCGGGGTCAGCGCCCCGCAGGCGGAAGCGCTGCGCACTCGCCGCCCGCTGGCCGAAGCCCATGCCCACGGCCTGCCGATTCGTTGTGGGACGCGCCTGCCGGACGCCGAAACGATGCGTACCCGCACTCGTCGGACGCTGACGGAACAATCCGGGGTGAAAGCCGGGATTGAATTGCGCGCCGGTCAACAGGCGGCGTGGTTCACCGCGCGGCGACTCTCGCTGCACTGGACGCACGCCGATGACCCGTTGCCGGGTCGCTGGTGGCCGTTCTACGAAGTCCCGTCGCTGACGATTCCGGTCATTCTCGAAACGCCGTACACGCCGCGCCCGTTGTATTGCCGGGTGGTGTTAGCCTGGCGTTGGATCACCCAGCCGTATTGCGAAGGGTTTGATCCTGACCCCGAATCGCCGACCATCCGTATTCCCGTTCAGGAGGTCTATGTCGTGATCAACAGCTTTTCCCTGGTGCGGGCCGATACCGCGCAGGCGGTCGATGCCCTCGACTTTTCCGCGACCCTGGATGCGGACAGTTGGGCCTGGTCATGGAGCGCAACCATTCCGGCCAGCCAGATGAGCCGGGTCCGCTCGCCGGAACTGGGCGAGTTCGTGGAACTGATCGCGACGCTGAACGGCACGGCGCTGCGCCTGGTCGTGGAACGGCTGAGTCGCTCCCGGCAATTTGGCAGTGCTGCGCTGAAGATCAGCGGGCGCGGGCGCGCCGCTTGGCTGGCCGAACCGCATTCGCCGATTGTCACGGTGATGAATACCGAAACCCGCACCGCGCAGCAGCTCCTCAACGACGCGCTGATGCTGAACGGCGTGAGCATCGGCTGGTCGGTGGACTGGCAACTCGAAGACTGGAGCGTGCCAGCGGGCGCGTGGAGTTACACCGGGACGTACATCGGCGCGGCGACCCGCCTGGCCGAGAGCGGGGGCGGATACGTGCAGGCCGACGACGCGCTGCAAACCCTGCATATCCTGCCTTACTATCCGGTCGCGCCGTGGCTGTGGGAAGAAGAAACCCCAGAGATCGCCTTACCGGAAGATGTGTGTACCGTCGAAGAGATCGAATGGCAGGACAAGCCGGCGTACAACGCCGTGTGGGTGGTCGGGCAGGCTCAGGGGCGACGGGACCTCGTTAAGCGCACGGGCACGGCGGGCGATGTGCTCGCGCCGACCGTGGTGGACCCTCTCGCCACCGACACGATCATGACCCGGCAACGCGGTATTCGGGTGATCGCCGATACCGGGCGGCAAGTGCATCTCAGTTTGAAGCTGCCGATTTTGGCGGCCACTGGGATTATCAAACCGGGCCAGTTGATCGAATACAGCGAACAGGGCGAAACGCACCTGGGGCTATCGCGGGCGGTCAGTGTGACGTATGGCTTCCCGGAAGCTTGGCAAACTGTGAAGGTAGAAACCCATGAGCTGGAACCCGTATAAACGCCTGACGCAGTTGATTGCCGGTCCGCCCATCGATGTGGGTGAGGTGATCAGTGTAGAGTGGGATGGGGCGATTGTGGAGTTGGTCAGCGGCGCGCAGATCCGCGTGAAGGGCGAGGCGACGCTGGGGGATTGGGTGTATGTCCGGGATGGGGTGATTCAGGGACCGGCCCCCGTACTCACGGGGACGACAATCGAGGTTTGATCCGTCAACTGGATCGGCATTTTGACCATTCTTTTGCAGTATCCGCACAACGCCCGGCTGGCATTCAGGTCCACCAGTCGGGCATGGATATAGCCATGCTCATAAATGAGCTTCCCGCATTCGCATTCGATCACTAGTTCGGATCCGCTGCCGTAGCAGCGCCCGGCCACCGTCTCGCGCTCAACGCATTTCATCCGCGAACACCGCCTCTAAGTAGCTCATCGTGTTGGGATGCGCCGGCCAGGGCGCTTTGCCGACCGGATAGACGCCCGGCCCTAATCCATACCGATCCGCACGGGCGTAATCGTCGCATACATCGGTTTTCGGATGATTGGGACTCAGCACAAACCGCTCGCCGATCACATCAGGATGCGCCCCGGCTCCGGCGCGGTACGCTTCGCCCTGCGCCCGGTTCATCTCGGTGCGCAGGACTCGCAACATCCGACTGTAGGCGTTGTTGGGATCGCGCATCAGCACATCCGCCAGGGGTTTTTCCAACGCCTCTACCCGATTCAGCCCCAGTTGCCGTTGCAATTCGAGCGGGAGGGGTTGCCCCAACAGATCAGCAGCAGCCCGGCTGGCGTCGCGTCCCAGCAGGATATTGCGCCGCAACGCCTCGGCGATTTGCTGTATTGCGCCGTTCTCCAGCCGCCAAAGCCGATCTGACAGGCGGAGTCCATCCGCTGCCGTAAACTGGATCACAAACCGGGCGGCGGCATCGGCCAAGGCCGGCAGCCCGGCGGCAGGAACGCCGCCCGCCACGCCCCAGATCGACGCGCCGATGGTCGCCGCCTGGTCAATCGCCGCCAGCAGCAGCTTTTCCTGTTCCGGTGCCCAGCGATTCCAGCGCGCCTGAGCTTGCCGTAAAAAATGGGTCAACAACTCCAGCGTCAACGTCCCTTGCGCATCCCCAGATCGACGCAAATCCTCCTGCAACAGGGCGATGATTTGTTCATACAGCGCTCGCAGTTGCGCCTCGGCATCAGTATTGAGCGTCTCCATCTTTCGACGCGCCTGACGCGCCGCTTGGGCAATAGCGGTCGCGACGGCACTCACAAAAACGACTCCTGGGCGTCATCCCGATGCGGGAAATAGGTGGCCCGCTCCGGCGGCGCGTCCGGTAAGGGGAACGTCACCAGCCCGCCCAGCTTGCGCCGGTAATGCCAACAACATTGCTCCAGCAGATATTGCTCTTGCGGACTGAGCTGCGCGGAGGGTTCATGCGCCAATCGCCAGCGCAGATTCCTCATCAGCACCGCGCCATAGCCGAAATCCGGGATATGGACATGCTGATGCAGCGCGGCAATCTTGGCGCGTTCAAGCCGGGTCATGGGCGGTTTCGTGCAGGATGGTTTCGGCGATGCGCTCAAGCTGCGCGGCAAAATCCAGCGCGTCTTGGGGCGTGAATTCCATGGAGGGATGACCGAGGATTTGCACCAGATCGCCGTAGCGTTGCACCAGACAATCAGTTTGCGCCTGGGTCCCGCTGGCGCAATGGATGTAGACCGGGCGTAACTCGCTCATACGCACTCCTAATGGCTGATCGTGGTGGCGCTTTCGCCTTTGCGGGCATTCGAGGGCGTGATGCTGACGCGAGGTTGCGCAATCTCTGTCGGATTTGGGTAGGGATCGCCTTTCAACCGTTCTCGCTCGACGGCTTGTTCGATGTCCGCCGGGTCCAGCCCGGCCACCTCCCAACATTTCGGCGGCGGAACGCCCAGCGCCTGGTATTTCAGCGCTCGGTCGGCGGCTTGATTGGGCGTCTCGGTCCGGCGCTCGATGAAGCGGATGTAGTGCGGGACGTGATCCGGGTTGATCCCAGCCAGCAGCAATTCCAGCCGGAACCCCTGTTCGTAGACCCATGACACGGTGTCTTGCAGGGCGTCGATCTCTTCGTAGTAGTCGCGTTTCAAATCTTCGAGGATGTCCCGGCTGAGACCGTCGGTGAAGCCGAACAAGCCCTTGGGGGCCGGGGCGCCGGAAAAGAACGTATCGAGCAGATGCGCCACATCCGCGACCTGATCCAGATTGGCGTCGCCCTGTAGGGCGCTCACGCCGCCTTTGCGATTCAGGTAAAAATCCGTGCAAATGGCGTCGGCGCGTTTGTCGAATTCCACGGCGTTTTTATAGACCGCCAGCTCCTCAGCCTTAGCCCCTTCCAGGACATGGGCGAACCGCAGCGGGGCGCGTTGCCGACGGCGAATCACCAAATCCTCCTCGGTCATGCGCAACATCCGCCAGACCGACCGCGTGGCATCCAGATAAGGGCGGCCCAGCGCCCCTTGATCGTCCAGGCTGTCGGGACTCAGGCGCTCCACGGTCAACTGCCAGAGTGGGAAATGGGCGATGGGTTTGCTCAGGGCCAGATCGTATTGCGCCCAGGCGCGGGCCGGGTCGATGAATCTTCCGTGGTCGCCGACCAGCGGTTGCAGGGTTTCGGTGGGCATTCGCAGCGCCGCGACCACCTGCCCGGCGTCGTTGACCACCCATTGCATCGGTAGATTGCCCTCCATGACCAGCCCGCGCGCGTCGCTTTCCAGTTTGCTCTGCCGATCCAGCCCCAGGCGTTTCTCGAAAGCGACCCAGCGTTGCCGGATGTTGGGGTCATTCGAGGCTTCGCCCTCCAGACGCAACCCACCTTTGGTGGCGGTACGCGCCATCCGCCCGTGGATTTTTTTGACGCGAGGATCGAGGCGATCCATGCGCCGAATGTCGAGGATCACGGCGCGCAACTCGAAATCCGGCTGCATCTGCCGGTACTGATAGCGCAACGCATTTTCATCGGTGGTCCGGCGACCGACTTCGGTGTGTCGAGCGACAGCGAAACCGGAAACCGTTTGCAACAGGCCCTGCAAGCGACTGAGGATAGACATGTCAAACCCTCGCTGGCGCAGCCAGCAGTTCGGCGCGGGATTGAGCGCGCATGAGGATGGCGGTCGGCGCGTCGATCTGGCCGCGCGTGGTCAGCGCCCAGACCGCCGCCATGGTCGCATCGAACAGGTCATCGCCCATCTTGCTATCGGCCATTTTATAGCTGGAATAGCTGGCCTTGGTCGGCAACGGTTTAATGTTGCCCAGTTGCCGAATCAACAGCCGTAGATCAGCGGTCGCCGGGTCGGTCAGGTCCTGGTCAGAATCGGAGAGGGGCGGCAACACGGCTTGGTCGTTGTGAAAAATGCTGCGCAACGCCGTCGCCATGCTGTGCTTGGTCATGCCCTCAAAGCGCATCGGCGCGAACGGCCAAGCGGGCCAGGTGCTGGCGGTGCTGTCGCCGTCGCCAATCGCGCGGCGGTCGATGTCGGTCAGGCCCTCGGCATACAGCTCATCGTTGAGTTGGGTGAGCATCCCGACACCGTAGGCGTCGCCGATGGCGTAGTCCGGGCGAAAGTAGCTCCAGAACCCTTTGAGATCACGCTTGACCACCTGATCATCCGCGCCGGGTTTCCACGTTTTGCAGAAAATGAACGCCGTGAAATGGCCCAGTTGTTCCACCACGATCAGCGCATGTTTCGAGGATTCCGGGGTTTCGCCATGCCCGCTGGCGTCATAACCGAACGCGATCAAGCCGCGCTTCTTGTAGCGCTGGCCGGGCAAGGGTTCCGCCAGTTCGATCCCGGCTTTGAGTCCGGTCGCCATGGCCTCCCGAATCTTGCTTTCCCAGATCAGGTTGCGACTGCTGACGTTTTGGCATAGCAATTGCCGCAGGTATTCATCGGGCGAAAGCTGGGTCTGCATCAGTTGGATAAACTGTTCGTTGATGATGTTCAGTTCGATGCCCAGATAGGCGTCCACCGGCGGCAAGACGCGGTATTCGCCGGATTCCACCATGCCGCTCAGCGTGTCTGCGCCTTTATAAACCCCGGTGATGCGGATTTGCGGGTCGTTCTTGCTGGCCTGACTCGCGCCCAATCGGCGGGTCGATCCCAACATCAACAGGAAACGGGCATAGAGCCGGTCGCGGGGCATGTCATCCACTTCTTCCAAGCTGGCGGTGGTCAGGTCGCCGCCGTCCACCTGTGCCATAATGCCGTAGGCGCGCGCGACGCTGCGGTTGTGAAACTGATAGTAGGTATCGGCCATTTGCACCCGCCCGGATTTACAGGCCAGCCAGGCGGTGAGAATGGGCGAACGCCGAATCGCGTCCAGGTGATAGCCTAAATTGACCAAGGATTGCGCTTCACGCGGGGCGACAATCCCTTCTTCTTGATCGTCATTCGTCGCGTTATGCTTGAGCAGGTAGAGTTCTTTGACCGCAGTTTTCCCGGTGCGCCGGCAACTGAAATCGATGGTGCGAACGTGACGATCCATTTCCAGGCATTTCAGAATCTGCATGGAATCGAGTTCTACGTTGTGGACGTGTTTATGCCAGAGCGCATGATCATGGGCGTAGCGCATCACCTCGACCTCCGCGAGGTTCTGCATCTGCATCCGTTTTTTCGCGCTGATGCGTTCAGGCATTTTTACCTTTAAACGTTGTTACTGCGGCTTCAATGGCAAGGTTCAGCAGCGCATAGCCGACCGCTATTCCGACATTCCGCGCCTCTTGCACGACCATTTCCCGCTTCTCATCCCCCGACAGCCCCGATGATTCGGCGTCAGTCACTAGCGCATAAACCCGCTCGAAATTGAGTGTTCCGACTAAAGCGCAAAGAACAGCGCGTAGCGCCTTGAGCAGTATTTTATTCATCGCTTTTCCCTAAAATCGCTGGGTACACTTGAATTCGCCGTAATCAACCCATTTATCGGTCGTTAAATCCGTACCCCTCTTGAGCGTTTCCGCGCTCATCCAACTTTGATGGGGGATCAGGGTCGGGCGGCACGTCCAGCCGCACGCCGTGGATAGCAGCACACCGATCAGACTGAGCAGAATCCATCCGGGCTTCACGATCAGGCTCCTTGGAATCACGAGGAGAATCCGGCAACAATCCGAAAAACCCGACAATCATCAGTCCAATACCCAGCCATCGTTCGATTCTCAGTTCGATGCTCGTGATATCTATGGCGCCATCACCAAAAACCGCCAGATACAACACCGTCCCCCCCGTGAATAACATGACGATACCGCGTTTTGTGCTGGGTTCACGGAGCAATCGCTTAATATCGATGCTCATTCAGCTTTCCCCCTCCTGTTGATGCTCAAGCAACACGGGATCGCGTTTCTGGCGTTCCCGGCTGCGTTCAACCAGCGATGCCAGATGTTCCAATGCCTGAGTCTGCCGCTCGGCAAAGCCGGATAAATCCTCTTCCTGTTTCTCCTTTTGCGCTAAAAAACCGGCAATCACTTCATCCTCTTCCTGTGCTTTCTGGGTCATCCCCAACTGAGTCAGGATGCTGCTGTTGCGGCTCAAGAGTTCATAGAGGGGTTTTAAGAGCGGATGCGCGGAGAGATCTTCGATCTGTCGCATCTTTCCATTGCTGTCCTCATACTGCGCCAGATGAAATCCGCCCTCTTTGTCGGTATACCATTGCGGAGACCGCACCTCTAGTCCGGTATTGAGGATCGCCAGAATCATGTCGTTAACGAGCGCTTGTGTATTGGATTGCAGATCGGCCTGCAACTCCGTCAATAGCCCCGGGTCACGAGTTTGAAAGGCAATCCGGTGTTTGAGGAACAGTTCCATGCGGGTCAGACACGCGCCGTGATCCCATTCACCGCAGCCGTTATTCAGCCATTGGCAATTCCGGCAATGCGGGTAGCCGCCGGGCTTAGCCGGGTAATAGGTAGCGACTTTCGCAGCCAACCCGTGTTTCATGCCGTTGAAGCGGGTGCGTAACCGCGCTTCCGCATTGGGATGACCGATCAGGTTCTGGGCGACCTTGGCTTTGCCTTCCGGGGTCTTCGGGCCGCGCTTGCCGGGCGTCCAGTTTTTCAGCAGCGTCCATTCCCATTCCGCCTGTTCGGCTTCCTGTCCACACTGCGGGCAGGCGGCGAAATAGCGCCAGGGATGCCAATCTTGCTCTGGCGCGTCGGCCACGCGGGCGGGTTCGGCCTGGAATTCGAGAGCGCAAGGATCGCAGCGAAAGCTCACTGCGGTTTTCGGCTTGCGGCGAGGATCAGCCATGGCGGCGGCGTCGCTGGGCCAAGGGCGCCGGCAGAAGGCGCTGGACGGTTCCTAGCGAGCTGGAATCGGGGAGCCAACACGCCTGACTATGAACCGTAGTACCGCTCACATCAGTGAGCGTCCCGATCAGTCGATGGGGATCGTATTCGATGCGCACGGACGCGCTCTCCACCACGATTTTCTCAATAAATTCCGCGAACAAAGCGCGGGTCTGTGCGGGATTATAGCCATTTCGCAGCGTCGCTACTAATTGCTGCGCGACTGCCTGCAAATCTTCATCCGCCACCTCCATTTGGGGCGGCGTTTCGCTGTCAATCTCCACAATCTGCCGTTCCAGCGCCTTCATTTGCGTAGTGTTCTCGCGCAAGCGTTGCGCTAAATCGCCCAGATGGGGCGCGTCCCGGCCCAATTCCTCCAGCACGTCATACAACTTGCTATTGCGGCGTTTGAGGTCCTGCCAGCGACTCTCGACCGCTTTGCGCCGTTCCGTCCGTTCATGATGCCAACGTCCGGCCATCTCCTGCATGTCCTGAATCATTTGACGCAGATGGTAGGGCGTGAACAGGTCCGCGCAAACGATCTCCAGCAGCCAGTGATCCAGTTCTCGCGCGGGAATCCGGCGCGGCGGACAATCGCCTTTGCGCTGGGCATTCCGACAGTTGTAGTAGCTGTAGCGCTCAGAACGCCCTTTCGCCGTTTCAATTTGCAACGACGCGCCGCACACGCCGCACCGCAATAGCCCGGTAAACAGATAGGTACTGCGCGGCGAACCGGGGTGGACGGCATCAAGGGCCGGCTGCGTGTTGACGGCTTCGACATCCAGCAGGCGTTGCACGGTGTCCCACAAAGCCCGGTCGATGATGGGGAGGTGCGAGGGGACATTGATCCAGTTTTCCGGGGCGACGCGCCGCCGTTCGCCGTCGATCCGCATCATGCGCCCAAACACCAGTTGCCCGATCATCGCCGGGTTGCGCAGCAGGGCCAAAACGCTGGTTTTGTTCCAGGGGCGCCGCCGGTTCAAATGGCCGTCCTGATTCAGCGCCATCGCCAGCGGTTTCGCCCCGACGCCCTGGGCGCGTAAGGCGAACATTCGGCGCACAATCACCGCCTCTTCCGGGAGGATGTCCAGCCGGCGCCGGCGGGGATCGTCCACGGCGGGAACGGAACAATAGCCGAACGGCGGATGCCCGCCACACCAATAGCCGCCCTGAGCGGCCTTGATCATCGAACGACGGGTATCGGCGGCAATCTGTTTGCTGGTGAATTCATCGAACAGCTCCAGAATGCCCTCGGTGAGCCAGCCGCCGTCGGTGTCCCGGTCAATTTCCATCCCGGCGTACACCAGCATCACGCCGGATTGGCTCAGGCGGCGCTTGTAGAGCTGCGCATCCAAGCGGTTGCGGGCAAAGCGCGAGGTGGACCAAGTGACGAAATAGGTCGGGTTGTGGGTTTCGCAGTAGAGGATGGCCTGCTGGAACGCGGGCCGGTCGCCGGATTGGCCGGACAGCCCCTCATCGCTGTAGACCCGCAACACCGTGGCATCGAGGGCGCGGGCTTTGTCTTCGCAGCGTTGCCGCTGGGATTGAATGGGGAGTTCTTCTTCGGCCTGCCGTGCCGTGGACACCCGGCAGTAGATGACGGCGGTTTTTTCGGGCATGGAGCGGTTCCCTCGTACAGATTGGAACAGCGTACCCGAAAAGCGCCCACTTGCGTTTTAAGGTGTTCGGTCGATCTCATCGTGCGGCGCAACACGGCGCAAATCGTCGGCCAATGTTTCCAGGCAAAATTGCACCGGATAGCTACACTCTCGACCCCCAGCGACCAGCGCCCGAATGTATCGGTCACTCACGCCGATTCGCCGCGCTATTTCTCGCTGTGATAGCGGGATCGCGGAGATCAGACCCCGGATGTGGTCCGGGGCGGAGTTATACCGGCGGGTAGCATCCGGCGTCATCAAACGGCTTCCCAGGCTTCTGAAAATTCCCGGTCGGCGAATAACTCAGCGAGGCCGGTGATCTGTTTCAGGCGCAAGACTTCATCCGGATCCATGCCCAGTTCTCGCGCGATCTTGGCGTCATCCCAGTTACGACGCGCCAAATCCATGACAATCTCGGCCATGGCGTCCACTTGGTGCTTGCCTCGTGCCCGGTTATGGCGAATGGTTGCGGCGATGCGGTCTTCTTTGCCGGCCCTTTCGGCGTTGATGACTGCAATCGGCAAGCGGCCCATAACCCGCTTTTTGACCGCGCCCACCTCGCGCCCGACTCGATTGCGGTGGAATCCATCAACCACCTCGAAACTGTCTTCGGTATCCGGCCAAGCGACAATGGGTTGCGTATATCCGTCGCTCATGATCGACAGTTTCAATAACTGCATTTCGGGCGGCGCAACGTTATTGGGATTGTAGTCATTGGCGCGAAGCTGCTCGGCGCGGACCCACAGAACGCAATCGACCGGCTCTCGTTTGAGCGGGGAGTATTCACGCAACGCCAAGCGGATGGCGTTAACCGCATCAAGCCGCGATTCATCATCAAGGGTTTTGAGATCAGCGAACGATTCGATGATCCGATTCACCACGGTTTGCGTCATTAAATCAGGCCCCATTGTTCCCTCCTTCGCTTCATCAACTTCTGGTACTTCTCAAACGCCGTGGTTTTGTTTTGGGTAAAGGACAATCCTTTGCACCAGTAGTCGTTACGCAACAGCGCTTTGCAAATGCGCGTCCAACTGGGTATCCTTTTGTCTGTCATTCCCCCCTCATCGGGGATGCCATGCGGATAGCCACGCTCCTTGTACCAATTGAGAAACACCGCAATTTTGTTGCGGTAATGCTCTGCTACCGGAGTGGGCAGGCTGGATAACAACAACTCTGCAAATTGCCGCCACGTCAAATGCGTCGGCTTGTGGATATGGCGCTGTCCCATGATGTTCCCGGATTCTTGGATATACATCGCGCCTTGATTGGCGCCATTGACACGCGCCACTACACGCGCCCAGGTTTTGGGTTCGATGACGTGATACAGCCACAATCCTTTGCGTTGATCGTCACCGTAGGGCTGGCAGATACGCGCTTGATGGATCGTCAGGCCCGCTTGGTGCATCCGGTCATACAGCGGGTTGTAGCGCGCCCGAAATTTGCCGTTGTACGTCCAAATGTCCTCAGTCCGCCAATCATAGATCGGATAGGTATTGTAGACGTGATCGCCCATCCACGTCATCCACTGCCGGCCTTCAAACGTGCTTTTCTTTCCGGCGATGGTGCGGTAGCGATTGAGCGATTCGTCTGAGCGGATACCAACAAAGCAGGCGCATAACTTCCCCTGGGCGTACCATTCGCCGAAGGCAAAAACAAATTCCTCAAACTCCATCGCCCGGCGGAAAAATGGGAAAAATCGCTCATCGTTGATTGCCAGCGAATCGGGTTGACGAACCCAATCAGCCTCGCGATCCGGGTCCCAACAGACCCATTGCGGCTCGAATTGACTGACAGCGTTGCGTAAGTGGATGGGCAACGCCACCCAATAGGGGTCAATCCATTCCGCGTAATGCCGAAACTCGGCGGCCACATAGTCAATCGTCAGGCGATATTGCGCCTCCAGATCGACAAACAAGACGCCGACTTTGCGACGGCGTTTGATGGCCTCATCCATGACCAAGTGCAGCATTACGCCGCTGTCTTTCCCCCCGGAAAATGAGACGTAAATTCGGGGGAAATCATCAAATATCGCGCCGATCCGCTGGCGCGCAGCGATCAAAACATCGATGCCTAAGCCGCGTTTTGCCATTGTCGGGCCTCATCAGAGGACAACTTCCGAATCTCTCCAGAGGCAGTCACTGCGCAAAAATAGCGGTCTTTTGACCGCCACGAGATGTAACAGCAGACCTCGTACAATCGGGCTGACTCCAGTACAAACCACAATTCAACACCGCGAGTGTGCGCGGCATTCGCGCGTTGGCGTTGCCAGTTGGGGCGCAAAAATCGCCGAGTTCCCCCGCTGATTTCAGCAACCCACGGGCGACGGGAGGGGGCGCGAAGCATCCCCGCCAATTCCGGGCAAACCTGCCCGAAATTGGCGGAAAACAGCCGGGCTTTCGCGTCATAACCCTCGCCGATATATTCCAGGGCAAGGGTGGCTTTCATTCGCAGCCCCACTCCTTCAAGGTGGCGGCCAATTCTGCCATTTGCGCGGGGACGACGGCGGCGGGCTGGAACATTACAGCCATCAGCCCGCGCCAGTGGGACAGGGCTTGGGAGAGCGGGGAGAAAGACTCGCCGATAACGGCGTAGTCGGAATGATCCGGGAGATCCTCGAAATCATTGAGGATCTCTCGCAAAATAGTTTCATGGCGTTGCGCCGCACGGGTAATTTCTTCGGCGACAAACAGCATCTCCAACACGTCGTTCTTGTTCATCTCGATAGCTCCTATCTGGGTTTCGCCGCGCCGCTGTTGCGGCTGGCATTGACATAATATAGGCACTCAGTACCTATGTCAACAGTTATCGGTTGGACAACAACGTGCGTTAAGAGGTCCGTCTGTTCAGGTCCTGCCGGCGCTTCGTCGATAGCCGTGTTTTAGGTCAGATGCCACTGGGCGACAATTGAAGTTGCTGGATGATACCGGCGTCAATGCAGGTCGAGGACGCGCCGGTATCAATTAAAAGCCGACAGTCCAAGGAGGGGGGAACTGGCAGACCGGCCTGAGTCAGCGCTTCCTGACGCGGTTTAGAGACTCCAATCCGAACGTCGATCACCGGGCCGCGCGGCGAAATGAGCAGGTTTACGCTAGGCATGGGGTCTCCAAATCGCGCGTAAAATAGGCAATTTGTTCCGCAGCGGAGATTCGCTTGACCAAGAAGGGTTGAACGCCGCATTTGGCGTAGCCCGCTTTGATCGCATCCTCATAGGAAGTCAATACATCCAAAAGCTGTTCGCCGGCGATCAAGGCATACTTGCCTTGCTGATCCGAGAGTGTCGGCAGCAATCGCTGATAGGTTTTAAGTTCAATCGCTAGATTGGACATGAGATTCCCCTCGGTTGTGGCGTTGTGATGGTGGCTGACTTTCCAATATTAGACCGCACAAGATGAATATCATCCATCGGCGGCACATCCCCCACTCAACCGCTTCACCAATTCCAGCACCAGCCGTTGCGTTTCCGCGTCCAGACCGCGCAGCGCCCAGACCCAATCCCGCTCCGGTTCTGGCGCGACGGGTTGCGGATTGATCAGATAACTCCCGTTATGCTCTTGCAGGGACAGACGCGGGAGCTTCTCGCAAATATCCCGGTAAATGTCCGGTTCCGGCAACAGGCCCGGTTGCTCGTCATCGCCCAGCAGCAGCCGATTACTGCCCCAGCCCTTGCGCAGTTCGGCGACCTGCGGATGATCCGGCGCGAAATAGAGCGGCTGGCGGGTGCGATGCAGATACTCCAGGCAGTCCCCAAAATCCACGGGCAGGCCGCTGTAGACCTGCACGGTCGGATAATGCCCCAAGGGCCGGTTGACCTGCACCAAAGGCAGTTGCAGGCCGCCATCACTAGCAAACAGGTAATAGCTGACCTGTGGCCCTAGCGCCAGCCGGTCCCAGTGCGGCGGCGGCAGCACTTCGTAGGGCGCGCCCTCGCCGGTCAGCAGCCAGGTCAGGTTGACTCGTTCGGCCATAGCGAGTTGGGCCAATGCCCTTGATGACGGTAGTTGTTTTCCATTAAATGCAAGACTAATCAAGCTTTTATCCCATCCAAACCGGGACGCCCATGGATAGGGCTTCTTTCCATCCGTAAGAAACAACAGCCGATCAGCAAAATTTTTTTCTAAGATTGTAAGAATCTCCCTTGCCAATTCTCGAATTTAAGGATAATTTTGGTACACCAATAGTTAACCAAGAGTTTACCGCAATGGTATTGAAAAAACCGCGCCCTTGGGTCGGCATCGTTAGAACGAGGATAACCCAGGAAGAGAAAAGGAAATTTAGGTCTCTCGCCAAGCGAGAAGGCCGGATGATGTCCGAGATACTCACCACCATGATCCGCTGTTATATCCGACAACAGGAGTCTCAATCATGAGCAACGAACTGATCAAGTTTGAATTTGAATCGTCTTCCGCGTCCATCCGTGTCGTGGAGATCGACGGCGAACCGTGGTTTGTCGCCAAGGATGTCGCTGAGGCGCTGGAGTATGCCGAAAGCAGTAACCCTGCCAGACTGATTGCTAGTGTCCCCGATGAATGGAAGGGGGTGAAACCGATTCACACCCTTGGCGGCGCTCAAGAGATTTGGTGTCTCTCTGAACAGGGCCTGTACTTCTTCGTTTTGCGCAGCGACAAGCCCAAGGCGTTACCGTTTCAGAAATGGCTGGCCGGCGAGGTGCTGCCGGCCTTGCGCAAGCGGGGACACTACGGCGTTTTGAATCCAACGGAGCGGTTGCGCTATCTCACGGCGCTTTCCAAGACGGCCCAGCAGTTAGAGGGCGCGAAAAATCCGCTCTCGCAAACCCTGCTGATTCAGTCGTTGGAGGAAATCTACGCAATGCTGCGGCTGAAAATGCCCGCGATCACCTTGGTGCAAGCGCCTGCGACGCAAATGAAATTAACCACCGACGAGGAGATCCCCTCGTGAAATCCATCCTTGATCTACAACACGCGCTGTTACGCGACGACCCGGATGCTGTATCAGAGTTTTTTTCAGAAGCAAACCGGCGCACCAGCAACCAATCCATGCAAGCGGCGGCGGACAGATTCGGCTTCAAGGTGGCGTTTTTGGACGGCTGGCTGGTTACGACAACCGGGGAGATCGCCAACTTGATGGGGTATAAGTCCGACTCTGCGGTACGCAATTTCCGCCAGAAATACAATTTAATGGCGTTTAATTGTGGAACTTCGTCATCAGTGATGACGAAGTTGGCCGAGGTTTTTGACTTGCATCGGAACGATGGCCGTACTCTTTTCTGTGCTTGGGATACTGTTTTAGTCGCTGCGATGAAGGGGAGGACCCCGGAAGCAGAGAGCATCCAAGCCTATCTGATCGAATGTGAGCGGCTGGTACGGTTGCTTTCCGACAAGGAAGTGCGGGGGATGAGGCAGCAAAGCCTGCGAGAACTGGCTTTCTTGCAGCAAGCCATCAAAGAGATTAGGAAAGCCCCTGATGATCCGCTCACTCAGTTCTATTCCGAACGAGTTGAGGCCGTGTTGGGAATCAAGTTGCCACGATCCGGGCAGCATCACTTGTCTTTAGTCCGAACTCAAGAGCAGCAACAACAGGAGGCTCCATTATTGAACGGGACCACCATGAAATAGAAACAGAGGGCTTTCGACCGCGCTGAATCTTGCCGGATAAGACGCGGAACGAAGCCCCCCGGAGGCGCGGCTTAACGAAGCTACCTTGTGGCCTCGTTGCGCATGTTAACAAATGGTATGCGCAACGGATACTGCCGCGCCCGTCACGTATCGCTGAATCGTGAGGGCAAATTCATGAAGTCATTGATAGACCCGGTGAATGACGCGGCGTTCCGCACTGTTCACGATCACGGCGGGGTGCGCCTCGCCGCCCGCATGGGCCTCAAGCCCCATCTGTTGCTCAACAAAGTCAACCCGGCTCAGCACCACAACCAACTGAGCCTGGGGGAAGCGGTCAAGCTCCAGCAAGTCACGGGAGACCCGCGTATTTTATACGAAATGGCTCGCGTACTGGGCTATCTCGTCATCCGCATTGAAAACTCGCCGACCCCCGCCTCCGATGTCGAGCTGCTCACGCTCTACAGCCAATGGAATGCCGAAACCGGCGCCATCCATCACGAGATCGCCGACGCGCTCGATGATCAGCGCATCACCCGGTCTGAACAGGATGGAATTGAACAGCGATTTTATCAGGCCGCACAAGCCGGACTGATCTATCTGCGACGCATGGAGGGCCTGGTGCAATGACCCACCATGACCCCTTTGCCGGCGGCGTCCAGACCGTCGAAGACCGCAAAAAGACAATCGCCGAACTGCCTGTCGATCAACTCATCCGGGTGCTGGAACGCCCCGACTTGCAACCCAGTATTCGCCGTTACGCCGAAGAACGGCTCCAGAAGCTCTCCATCGACTGGCAACCCGGAAACACCCAGGGTTGGGGAAAGCGCTACCTCAACCAGAACGCCTGCAAAAATTGCCAGTTTGTCGATCCAGAAACGACCCGGTATTGCCAGAAATTCCGCATGAAGACGCAGCGAAAAGCGCTGTGTTCAGCGCATGTCTGGAGGAAGGGCGTATGACCCGCCATCCCGCCCCGGCCCGCTTGCTGCGCTGTGGTCTCGACTACGCCGAGACCAACCGCCTCAACACCCAAACCCTCCACCTGCCAAATAAACTCTTGGCGTTGTTGCTCGGCGACGCCCTGCGCCCCATCCTCCAACAGATCAGCGCCCAGCGCCGGGCGCAAGGCGGCGCGTCATGACGACCTGCATCCTCCGCTATCGCGCCCTGTTGATCCGGCGGATTCGCCGGCCCTTACGCCGTTACTGGTATCTGTCCAGCAGTTGCGGGGAGGGCGCATGAGACACCCCAAGGCGATCCGTCCGGCAGCGATCAAACACCGCGCCAAGCGGCGCGCGAAGTATGCCGCTTACGCCGATCCCTACGTTCCGAAGAAACTGCAAAATGCGTGGCGCGCTGAATGGCAACGGTTAAGGGAGGACCGCGTATGACCCGACCTTACATCTGGATGCCGGAAGATGGTCAGCGGATGTGGGATGCGGCGGAACAGCGCGTCAAAGCCGCCGCCGACGAACCCCGACGCTGCGATCTCTCCACCCTGAGCGATGCGGAAAAACGCACCCTCTGGGACCATCTCCGGCAATGCCATCCCGATTTGGCGGCGACGCTCCAGGACCCGCACGTTCAGGCCATCCGCGCACAGTTCGATGCGCACATCATGATCGAAGCCGACCGACTCCCGCCGGGGTTTCGCTCATGAGCATCGAGGACCTCAAACGCCAAATCGGCGACATTCACGAGGTCGCCGCCCGGCTGGGGCTACAACGCCCGGATCCGAACGGCAACTACCGCAGTCCCCACCATCCCGACAAAAGCCCGTCGCTGCAAATCGGCGGGCGCAAATATCCCGACGGGTTCTACGACCACAGCGCCGGGGTCGGTGGCGATGCCATCGACCTGGTGAAATTCGCGCTGGGTCTGGAGACCGGCGAAGCCCTCCAATGGCTGCGCGATCAGTACGGCATCGCCCGCCCGGAACGGGCCGGGCCGCAGCGCGAGAAATCCCTGGCGGAACACATTGCCGATCAATCGCGGAAAAATCCCGCGCCGGCGCTGGCCTATCTGACCGGACGCGGCATCAGCGAAACGGTCGCCCAGCGCGCCCTCAAGATCGGCTCGGTTGGCTACAACGACTGGCGCAGTCCCACCAAACCGGCGGGAACCCTCGGCCATGGCGGCCCCGCCACCGCGTTCATTGTCCGCTCCTGGAATCCCGGCCAGGTCGTCGCCGTGGATTTGCGCTATCACGATCCCGCCCTGAACGGCGGGGTCAAGACCCAGAGTCACGGCGAAAAAGTCGGCTATCCGTGGATGATGGACCCCAGCGCCCTCCAGCGCTGTTCCACCGTGGTGGTGGTGGAAAGCGCGATTAACGCCCTGAGCGCCGAAAGCGCCTTTGCCCAGGGACTCAAGGACTGGACCGCGCTGGCGATTCGCGGCACCAGCGCGGTAGAGCACATCGACTATCGATTTTTGCGCGACAAGCGCGTGGTGATTTGCCTGGATCACGACGAACCCGATCATCAGGGGCGCTGTCCGGGCGATGAAGCCGCCTGGAAACTGCATGAGCGGCTGGTGGCCGAGAAAATCATCTGTCATTTAGTCGATCAGGATGACTGGACCGTCAACGACCTCAACGACCTCCTGCAAGCCAAAGGCATCCCGGCGGTCGGTCATGCCCTGCAACGCTTTTCGCCCTGGGCGATTCCCGGCGTCCCCGGACGCTGCAAACGCGGTCGGGTGCGGGTCTTTTTGCCCAGCGCCGATTACGCCATTTATTACCGCTACCGGGTGCGGGAAGATTTCTTGAGTTGGGTCGAAATCAAGGAAGACGAAGAGGGCGCGGAACAGGTCATTCCGCGCGATGTGGCCGGGTTTCGCATCGTCGCGGTGTCCAAAGTGAGTATCGCCAGCCCCTTGGCGACCATGACTGGCGAACAGGATCATCAGCCCACCACGCTGTTTGCCGTCACCGTCCAAACGCCGTTTGAACACACGGGGCTGATGCGCGAGGTGGCGAATCTCAAAACCATCAACAACGTCGATTGGTGGCGACAATTCGGCGCGATCTGGCGACCCGCGGAATTTCAGCGTCTGGTCACGATCTTGGCCCGAGCGGTGACGCTGGGTCAGCGCTATGCGGTGAATTTTGTCGGGCTGTGCTATCGCGATGGGCAGTTAACGGTGAATGAAGGGCCGGATTGCTATTTCACCCATCCCGAATTGCAATGCCCCTATCACAACTTCCGCTTTCCGAGCGGGGATCGCCGCCTCGCCGCGACGATCCTCCGCGAATACGCCAAGACGTTCAGCCACCATGCCGCCACCCAGCTCTTGGTCTGGGTACTGGGCGCGCACCTGAAAACCCTGCTGTCGTTTTGGCCGCATCTGACCTTGCAGGCGCGCAAGGGCAGCGGCAAGTCCACACTGCTGGAACGGCTGTCGCGCTCGACCGGATTTCAGATGTTGTCCGGGCAGAGCCTGCAAACCGAATTTCGGGTCATGACCTCGATGGGGTTTACCAGCCAGCCAATTGGCTGGGAGGAGTTGAGCAGCCGCCGGCAAGACGTGATCGATAAAGCCGTCGCGCTGCTGCAAGAGGCTTACAAATTCACCGCCACCCGGCGCGGCCAGAATTTGACCGAATACCTGTTGTGCGCCCCGGTGCTGTTAGCCGGAGAGGATGTGCCGGTGCGGTCGCTGTTGGGCAAGGTCGTGCGGGTGCAGCTCCAGCAGAAAGGGCCGCTCTTGCCGGCGAATCTGCCGCCGTTCCCGGTGCGGCAATGGCTGGAGTTTTTGATGGAGCTGAAACCGGCTCAGGTGATCGCCTTGCATGAACAGGCCGTCGTCGGATGCCAGCGCCATTGCCGCGCCCCGAAACATGACGCCGGCGCGCAACGCATGGTCGGCAATTACGCAGCGCTGGCGGTCGCCTGGAAATTGCTGCTGGATTTTGCCGGACTGCATGAAGCCGAAATGGGGTTCATTCCGTGCCTGATGGCGGAAATGAACAGCCACATTGCCGAAACCAGCGCCGAGCGCGAGCCGTGGGTGTGGATCATGGACCTCCTCATCAACGAGATCGCCGCCGGCGCTTATCCGTATCCGTATCGGATTGATCTGCACGAGGGCGAGGAGGCGTTGATGATTCGCACCGCCCATGTCATGCATCACCTCAGCACCAAGAGCGGCCTGCGCCCGATCTATGACGGGTTACCGGTCAAGAGCGACCGGGTGTTCAAACGTCAGCTCAAAGAGGCCGGGATGGTGTTGAGTGAGCGCGCCGACCCGGTGATTCACGGCCAGCGCGTCAATCACATGGTCGCCCTGAGTATGGCCAAACTGGCCGAATACGGTCTGTTCCCCGAAAACCCCCCCTCCACGCATTGAGGATTCCCGATGACCTTACCGATCCCCCCCGCCTACCGCGATCCGGCCAGCCTGCACCCCCGTGATGTCTGCCCGCATTGTCGCCGGGAAACCGTCCGCTATGGATTCACCAGCCCGGACGGCCACTGGCTGGAAACACATCATTGCCATGAGCATGGCGATGTCGCCCCGATGCGCAGCGCCGTTTACTACACCCCGGATTGGAGCGCGGCATGAACTCCCCGATTCCCAGATGGCGTCCGGCCCTGTGGCGGACGGACGCCGAAGACGATCACCCGTCCCTCTGGATGGACGTGCTGGCCGCCGCCCTGAGCTGCCTGTGGTGGGCTGCCAGCCTGGTGATCGGCGCGTGGCTCATTCGCTGCTTTTTTTAGGATCGCGGCATGACTGCGCGCGAGCGCGTTTATAATTTGATGGCTCTGTCACGTAAAAAAAGGAAATGTCATGGCTTTTGATCAAGCAGAAGACCTGCGCCGTCGTTTAGAAGCGACGCAAACCGGCAAGTCGTATGTCCCACAGCCGCCCTTAACCGCTCTTCATTGGAGGGAATCTCATGAGCACCGTGATTAGCAAAGGGGGGAATTGCCTGCTTTGTCCAGTGGGTAAATCAGCCAGTCCGTTGCTGGTTAAGCTAGATTGGGCGCTGCGCGAAAGCCGCGGTGGAGAAATTGACGCCAGTCTATTTCTGCTAAATCAGGAAGGGAAAGTCGCAAGTGATGCGGATTTCATCTTCTACAACCAGCGTGCAACGGAATCGGGCCGGATACGGCATCTGACCCCTACCGATCCAGAATTGGGGCAAGTCAAGACGGGGTTTTGGATCGATTTGGACCGAATACCTGATGCGATAGAACGGTTGGCGATCAGTCTGACCTACTACGGAGATACCCCACAGAACCCGCTACAAGCGGTATTAGCTCAAGCCGTTATGGAGATTCATGATAGTTTCGATGGCTCCATCCTGGCGGCCTATGAATTTACTGGGGATATCAAAGAAGAAACGGCGTTGATTGTAGGCGAAGTTTATCGCCATACCGCAGGCTGGAAGTTCCGTGCCATTGGGCAGGGGTTTGTTGGCGGGCTGGCGGCCTTAGCCACGCATTTCGGCGTACATTTACAGGAATCAGCGGAAGGATCGCCCCTGGATGAATCCGGCGTGTGTTTGCAAACCCGCCGCAAGCGACGATCACCTGCTGAGATGATGGCCGAACAGATTCAGCAGTTAAAACAAACCTTGGAAAGCTTCCTGCCACAAATCAAGGCGGCATGTCACAGTCAGGAAAACGAGGCCAGAACCCGGATGATTCTGGATCGAGTCTTTCAGGATGTGTTCGGGTATTCGATGGATCACATCAAAGCCGAACAAAATATCGAAGGCCGTAAAGCGGACTATGTTTTGTCAGCGGAAGGACAAGATGTGTTGGTGGTAGAGGTCAAGCGGGCGGGTATGACGATGCGCGAGCGCCAAATTTTTCAGGCGACGTCTTATGGAGCCTATTCCGGGATTCGCTGGGCGCTGTTGACCAATTTGATGGAATGGCAACTTTATCGAATTTCGACCGGGGACAAAATTTCTGCTGATCAAGTGTTCACGGTCAATCTCAAAAACGGGTTAGACGAAGAGTCGGCGTATCGTCTGACCCTGATTTCAGCCTACGGCTTTAGCCGGAAAGGTCTGCTGGACAAACTGTGGCTCAAGCTCAGTACCCTTGGCTATGAGCGGTTGGCTGCTGCCCTACTGAATCAAGAAGTCATCAGCAAAATACGCTCGATCTTGAATAGGGAGACCGGTGTCGCGCTGACGCAAGAAGAAGTGCAAGCAGCGGTCGAACGCACCTTGCTCCATTTGGATTGACCCTGACCCTACAGGCGGTCGCCCGTCTAAGGAATACACCATGACCCTTCTGGCTCGATTGCGCTGCTTCCTGTTCGGCCATCGCCTGCGTTATGTCCGTCCGGCGCTGGAAGGTGGGCGTGTCTTCCGCTGTCAACGCTGCGGTCGGTGGCTGTGGAAGACCCCGGAAGGGTGGTATCCCCTGGGACATGATGATGACGCTTGACGCCCAAGGGGGGTAGCGAAACGCGACTCCCTTTCAAGCCCCTCTTGTTCTCCCCCTTCGCCCAGCGTATTCTTTCCCGGCCCCTGCAAAATCAGGGGCCGGGATTTGCACCCCGGATGAAAGGCGCGACAGCGCCACCAGAGGCGCTTTTTTGTTGCCCAATGGTGGGCTGTGCGAGGCCGTCGCAAGACGGGCCGGTTTCCTTTCCCGGTAGTGCAAACCTCGTGCAGCCCGCCACCATCTTCTGTTTTGCACCAGACGGCGGCGGTCTCCAATTCTTGAAAGGAGCCGTACCATGCCTACTGATCTGATTCCTCTGACCGTCATTGATGGTGAACCCCGCGTTGATTCTCGCCTGATCGCCGAACAGTTGGGTATTGAGCATCAAAACTTCCGCGAGTTGATCCAGGATTATCAATCCGACTTCGAAGAGTTCGGACAACTCCGGTTTGAAACCGGAGTTGTGAACGGACACCAAGGCGGCGGCAACCCGCAAAAGTATGTCCTGCTCACCGAAGACCAGTCTTACTTGGGACTGACCTACACCAAGAACACCGAACAGTCCCGCGCATTGAAGAAGCGCCTGGTGCGGTCCTTTGGCGATCATCGGCGGCGGCTGGCGAATCCCACGCCCTCCCCCCTTTTCCCGGTCATCCGGCAAAGCGAAAGACCCCGCCCGGCGTTGCTTTCTTCGGAGACAATCAATGTCTTACAACGCCTGAAAGGCGATCTCGACATCACCGGAATCATCGGGCTGCCCTCGAAGCCGGGCAACCCCGACCCGCTGGACAGCCGGGCGCTGTTCACCGCCGTGATTGACGACCTCCTGCACTGGCGTTACCCCTATGCGTTCGCCTACGGGTTCAGCATCACGGGCAAGAGCTATTTCATGATCCGGCTTTCAGATGTCCTCCATCACCTGAGTAACGCCCCGCATTTTAAAGACTTTTTCGGCATGATGGACGGTAAGGCCAGCCGCCGGATCGAGCAAGAATTGCACTGGGGCGGCTGGGTGCAAAAGATCAAACCCGCGCCGGTGGTCGATGGCGTTCGCCTGAATTACCGCCTGGAACTCGCCCCGTTTCGCCACCCGGAGGATTGAGCCATGCCATTGACCTCACGACCACGGTGGGCGTATCCTCTCCTTGCCCCTGCAAAATCAGGGGCCGGGACTATCACCCCCGGACAGTTAGGCGCATCAGCGCCATCAGCGAAACAGGCGTTTTTTTCATGCCTGCATTCTATGGTGGGCTGCGTGAGGCCGTCGCAAGACGGGCCGGGTCCTAACGCCGG
>ERZ724505.165-NODE-165-length-43062-cov-18.344921_pt1 | contig 43062 bp, 61 predicted proteins | sample MGYA00376038_ERZ724505 | MGnify/ENA primary metagenome ERZ724505 (study PRJEB28724, sample SAMN07190884) | wastewater metagenome | isolation source: effluent of sewage treatment plant in Hong Hong | place: Hong Kong | collected 2016-03-17 ... | reverse complement strand
AGAGCTGCAAGAGCTGCAAGAGCTGCAAGAGCTGCAAGAGCTGCAAGAGCTGCAAGAGCTGCAATATCTGCAATATCTGCAATCGCTGCAAGAGCTGCAATCGCTGCAATCGCTGCAATCGCTGCAAGAGCTGCAATCGCTGCAATCGCTGCAATCGCTGCAATATCTGCAATATCTGCAATCGCTGCAAGAGCTGCAATATCTGCAATCGCTGCAATATCTGCAATATCTGCAATCGCTGCAAGAGCTGCAATCGCTGCAATCGCTGCAATCGCTGCAATCGCTGCAAGAGCTGCAATTCCAACAACCTTCGTTTGTGCTATTTTGCTCCGCAAAATTTGGGTGCTTCTCGGCAAATGATGCGCTAACACCGTTCACCGTTTTATCCTCACGGTTCAGAAACGCGCGAAAATCCTTAAAAATCTCTGTTTTCATTCGATAAAAATTAAATGTTTATGCAACAAATATAAATAAATTATTTATAATCTATAAAATTATTTCAACAAAATAATGGTTTCTATACCCAACGCGGCCAGCAGCCCGAAAATAATCCGGGTACGGTTCTGGGTTTTACGGTCCAGCTCGGCGATTTTCGCCTGCTGTTCCGTGATAACCTCGGCCTGTTCGGTCACCAATTCACCGGCCAGCTCCAGCTCGGCCAACCTGAGTGATAGCTGATCCTGTACGTTTTCGAGCTGCGCCGCACGCTTAGGCGCATTCACCAGACACTCCAAACATCGGATGTCCTGAGCGTCGGTGTAGCAGATGCAGCTATCTGGGATTGACGACTGCGCGGATACTGTCACGCTTGCTGCGTGGAGCATTAACAATAACGATACTGTCTTTAGTAATTTCATGGGATATAGATTTATAGTGATTTTGCAGGGTATCGAACCGGTCCTCCAGCTCATTGAAGCGGTGCTTGTATAGCTCGTAGTTGATAGGTGTATCTGGTGCTGTTTCATTTTTGCACGCCTTAAAATTGAGCAGGCAGATTGACACTGAATTGATGAGCAGGAGTGCCCAGATAAAGCCGTTTTTGTTCATATACTTAGTTTAAAATTCCGCTATCAAAACACCGATCACACGAGCGCACCATGCCTGTAGTAGACTGCTCACTGATTGGTCGCCACTTTTTGCACTCATCGCACATAAACACCAGATCGTCGAGACCATACTCATACTCCTGCAGTAGCACCGGTGTGAACTCTTTACCGAACAGCTCGCCCATAACGTCGGCCAGCTTTTTACGTGTGCCACGGAGCTGCCGAGCAATCTCCTGACCGATCTCTTTGTCAAATGCCATGAGGCGAATGTATAAATTATTTATAGAAGTGTGTATAAATGCCGTATCGGATTGCATCCATGAGGTGATTAAAATCGTCGATAGGCTCATTTGTCGCGTTACCCGTTACCGGGTCTTTCTCCCACATGTACCGGCGGCGCTCCTCGTAGATGTTACGTGAGCTCTCAGTGTAGAACACGTCAAACTCTTTAACCTTATGTATACCTGCCTTTATTGAGCCTGCTCCCTTGTGAGCAGGGAGAGCGTTCACACCCAACCTGCGGAGCTGCGCGATAATGTCTGGGTCATGCTCGCAGTACAGTGGCGTGCCAGATGTAAAGCCATTGGCCCAGAATAGCTGCTTTAGGTTCACGGCACTAATCCCTGGCTCGTAGCAGAGCTCGTGCAGGAATATGGACCCGGCAACCTGGCAAATCTTTGTCCCGGCAGTAGGATCATTGGTATACCCAAAGTCAAGACCGCCGTAAAACTTCACACCCTCTTTCGGGTAGTCAGCGTCCGGTATCACCTTCCAGTTAGGATAGATGAGCCCAGCCAGGTTGCCCGTGAGTCCACGCGCATACACTCGCCACATCTCTTTATCCTTTATCCCTTCTATTTTACGGTGCTCATCGTCGCTCAGGAATGAGTTATGCCGGTGATCGGAGATGAGCAGCTTTATCGTGGCGCTCAGGTCGTTTGTGTCCGGGTTGGTGCCTATGAGTTTGTCGTGACACCAGAACGGCGCGGTAGGGTTGTAATCAATGTAAATCTGGCCCCTGGTTCTGATCGCCATCTGGAAAAATATCGGCCAGGTAACACCGTTGGCCTCATTCACAAACAGGATGTCGCGTTTACCGTTCTTTGCGCTCTGCTCATCTACGTTTGAAATGAATTCAATCAGCGACCCGTTGTGAAAGAAAATGATTCGCTCTGATTGGTTCCAAAACTTCACAGCTCGTGACATATCAGGCGAACGCTGATAGATCGTCTGAGCATCCCTGTAGGCTCCTTTCTTGAGGTTCGGAATGCTCTCGCCAGTCACGGTAATGACAAGCCCCGGAACGGTTGCTGCTTTGATGAATAGTAGCTGAATGATTGAATAGGTTTTCGAGCTGCTGGTACCGCCCTGGTTAATGATGCACTTTTCAGTCGCGCTGTAGTTGGCCCAGAAAACCGGAGTAACATCGATATTAAGCCCCTTGCTCCCCGTCGACATCGGCCTCATCGTTTTTGAGATCAACGCCTGTGTTCATGTGATTGATAATGATTTCAGGTGTTATGGGCTTGTCGCCGGTGGTAATGTCCTGCTGATCTTTCAGACCGAGATCACGAGCAATGATATTGGAATTATACGCCCCGACCGCCGCGCCCTCAAATTTTTGGGTATAAATAATCTGTTCTACACGTGTAACGATGGTCGAAAAATCTTTATGCTCTTTGTATTGATACCACGTAGATTTAACGATGTCGAGAAATACCCAAAGGCCTGTTAATGTGTATGGTGTGTCTGTGGGGACCTTACACTCCTCAACGTCTTTGCCGTGAAATTCGGTTTTCCACCACTTACGTGCGTCTGTGGCCTCAAAATACTCTGTACAAGCCTCCCAGAGTATCTCTGGTGACTCAAAAATCTTATCGCGCCCGTGTTTCGAGCGTAGTTTCCAAAACTGATTACCTTCCGGTGCTCCCATAAATCAAAAATACTTCTTATTAGCCACTTTACCAACCTGGTAATGTAACTTACGGTGAAGGGCCACGAGTTTAGGACTGGTGACGCAAATTTTAAGTTCTCGCTGTCTGGCATACTCGGCCTTTATTTCATTGACAGTGCAGGCGCAAGCCACAAAGTCGGCCAGCATCGATACGACGGACACAAGCACTTGCCCGTTATAGGTAAGGCTAAGAAACATATACACCTTTCAAAATATGTTTACCACCTTTCTCATTTATTCCTAAGAATATATGACCATCAACATCATTGAATCCCATTTCTTCAACTGTTACAAAATCTTCTGGTTGGTAAATTGTATTTTCCCATCCAAATCCGCTAACCCAATAATGGGTAAATTCCATATTTTTCATTTCTATTTAAGTTTTGTGAGAAGCCCTACCTATAACAGCAGATAGGCAATATGGCGGGTTCTCGGTGGTGAGGTCGGTCCATTCCATACCTGGATAATTTGACTCTACAGCATCGTCAATGCTCATCGTGCTACCCGTAAGATCATTTATAACCTTATAAATGTCGAAGTTTTCCGGCCTACCAGTTCTATCGTAACTCATATTAATGGCACTCTATGGTTTTATCCGGGGTACTGGTTGCCTCCAGGTCGTTTTTCTCAGCAGTAGTACCGTGAAATGTAGTTTCGGTTTCGATAACGTACTCGTTACCTTGAAAGTCACTGGTGTGTACCTCCGTGACACAACTCCACTCTTTTGTACAGGCGGTTAGAAAAAATCCAATCGTCAGGGCTAACGCCAGTCGTCTGGTTAAATTTTTGATCGGGTCAACGTATAACCCGCTGCGACGTGCGTTACGCATCCGTCTTTTAATGATTTTGACGCGGGACTTATGCCTGTCCGTGTCTGTTAAACCACCAAGAATAAAACGCCATTTCGCTTTAGTTTGGCACTCTTGCTCATCTGCTTCCATAGTTGTGTATTTTTAGTGGCATCTCAGGGACTCGAACCCTGAACCCGTTAGATTGGAGTCGTTGCTGCGTCATTCCATCGACGCTCGATGCCTAATTGCTTTGGGAGGCTACTCACAGTTCACCGGCTCTTTACACGTTTTACAAGGTCGTTACTCCTATCCGGTAAATAAGTAAGTCGCGTAACTTAATGATTGCTTTTGCCTCCCAGGGTAAACCAGTCGCCACTGATTGCACCCAGTATTTTATCTTACCTGCCGTTTACCTCTCGCATCCAGATAACACAGCTTATACGTGAGGTTTTGCCGGTTTATGTAACCCATGATCTCGGCAATGTCCTTGAATGCGTAAGTAGTCGCCTCCTCCAGTTCAACGTCATAAAACCTCAGCACTTTGCGAGCTCCTTTTTGCTCGATCTGGTGCTTAATGAATTTACCGTTATTCTCGTTCAGGATCACAAACGCTTTTTTACGTCTCTCCTGACGGGAGTACCGGGTATCGCTGCCGCGTTCTGTTACTGTAGCTGGTGTCTCATTCGGAAACACTGAGCCTGCCTCGTTATTGATCTGACTCATGGAGTAATCCGTGTTTTACCAGGTTAGCATTGTGACGGGCTACGAGTTCTTTTTTATCGTTGCGCCAGCGCCAGAAATGAACAAATGCAGGGCATGCGAGCATGAATAACCAGAATGTGATCCAGTGGTGCTCCAGCGCGAGATAAAGCATAAGCACAAGCCAGCCGACGTTATAGAACGTCGCGCGAACCTCTGGTTTAGGTGCTGTTACCTCCTGGTTCCACATCGTTGCTTTTTTGATTTTTACTTTTTTCATAAGGCAAATATAAATAAATTATTTAATTACTCCTCACAATAGATGTCGCCGTAAGTGTATCGCATACCCTCACTCGTCCAGCCACCGCCCTCACAGATTCGACATTTTTCTCCTATAACCTCCGCGCCTGTCTCGTGAATTAGTTTACCAAGCGGTTTTAATCCGGTCCATCTCAGTTCCGTTCCTTTGGCGAGAGAAAAATCGTCTCGCACACTTTGAGAGATCATGTAATCGTTTTCCGTTTTGCCGTCAAAAATCCTAACCTGGTGAGCGACTCCTCGTGTAAAATTTTTGATTTCTCTTTTATCTGCTGGTAGTTTCAGGGTGTACTCCATGAATGTAGATACGTTAAAGTCCTCGGCTATCCTTTTCAGAAAATCGGCGCATCTTACATGTTTTTTCATTTTAACAACAAAATTCGTTTAACAATCTCGCAGTGCTTCGACTGGTCGAGGTTCTGCGCTTCAATGGCGATGCTTTGCCGGTGCCGGTAGTCATTCGGCCTGATCCACCCCTGAGCATGCGGAGCGCACCAGATTTTAACCCGGTCCTCGGCACACTGCAGTCCCATGATTAGATCAGCCATTTTTTTAGGCTCGCGCCGCCACAACTTCACCGGCCTGAACTTGTCGGTACGGAAACCCATTACGCCGGTACCTGGCACGTCAACCATGCGACCATCCAGAAACGTGTTGACGAATGAGTAAACGTAGTGCCCTCCTTTGTAATAGGACTCACCGGCCAGCTCCGTATCGTTCAGGATGCGCCCGTGGTAACACACCACCGGGTACCTCATCAACCACTCGCGGGTCATGGCTGCGTAATTTGGCGGGTAGATAATGTCGTCGTCACCGGTGAGGTACAGCTCTCCATAGTAACAGTCCTCCACAAACCGAAATTTACCGTTATCGGTCAGGTCTGCACCGCCAACCATGTTGCTGATTTTTCGGTGGTGTGCCCAATCTGGTAACTGGTAGATGCTATACCGGTTCCAATAAATGCGTACAATGTCAACCTGGTTAATCACAGACTTTACCGCGTCGTGTAGCGTTTCGATCCTGCCCTCGCCCGGGTAGGTTGCGAAGTTCATAGAAATGGGCTGCTGCACACTAATAGGCTTTTCCGTGCTTATATTCTCTCATTGAATTGAAGCGCATTTTAGCTCTTACGTGAGCGTCAATGTCAATACCTTTAAAGGCTGCATGATCCAGCGCCCGGATAATTACGTCGGCCAGTTCGTCCTCGTGTGTGTCCTTCACAGTCTCTCTGAACCGCTGTTCAAACTCTTTCGGGTTGCTGATTTGGTTTACCAGCATTGCAACCTCATTGCCGGCATACTTTTTTTTACGGTCGGCTTCCAGAGCCTCCGATACTTCCGAGTGAATGAGAGCCATTCTCTCACCTACATTTGTTGCGGCTCCGTTCTCATAGAAACCTTTATCTACAGCGTTTTTGTAGATTTCATTCGCTAACTCGTTTAACATGGGTTTTCGTTTTTTAAGGTGTTTGGTTAAATGGTAATACCTCGGTCTGGTAGGATCATTGAGCCACTCGTACAGGCCGTGCCCGAATAGGTCAAACGGTGTGCGACCTGTACGATAGAACTCAACCTCCAGCCAGAGGCATTTTAATTGCATTAGGTGTGCGCTCATTAGATTTCAGCGGCCAAGAATCCGAGAACCTTTTCAAATTGTTGTTTAAACTCCGACTCATCAATCTGCTCACATTCTGGCTCAAAGGCCACATCTTTGCGGATACCCTCGTATACCTGAATAGATGTGACGTAATTCGAGTTTTGAACGGCTACCGTTTTCTCCTCGCTCACGACCTTATACAGGTTTCCGTTTTTGTCTTTTGAGAAGTAGGGCAGGTTTACCTCAACCTCCTCAGTCGTCTTAGTGACGTGCGTTATTGTTCGTTTCATATTTTGGTGTGTTATTTGCTAAAATATCTCATTATTTCTGTTCCAATCCATCGCCCAACCGGAACAGCCACTCCGTTACCTATTGCTTTGTATGCGTCAGTATCTGAGCAATCGAACTGAAACCAATCCGGGACGCCCTGTAGCCTTGCAAATTCACGCACAGAGTACGGTCGCACTCCCATTGGATAACGTTTATCTCTGAGTAGTCTCGTAGACTTATCTTTGGCATAATGCGCAACCGCCGTAGGCGCTATGTCGTCACGTTCTGGATCAGAAATGATGGGCAAATCACGGTACATACCGTTCATGCGTTCGCGAATTGCTGACGGCAAGGTTATGCGAGGATTATCCTCGATAATATCACTCAACTTAACTCGGCGGTCCTGAGACGGTTCGCGGAATGAAAAGTGTTTTTTACTGCCGATAATTATCAAACGATCACGGCGCTGAGGTAGCCATGTTTCAGCTTTAATCGGGCAAAACGTGGTAACGTAATACCCTGGTAACTTTGTCATGGCCTCCATTACTACCGGAAACGCTTTCATGCCTGGCACATTCTCAATGACGAAAATCTCAGGCTGCTTTATTGCCATGTGTCGGAACGCATGTAAGAAATACTCATCCCCGGTGCGCGTGCCGTGAATATCAGCAATAGTGCTGTATTTGGTGCATGGATATGTAAAGAGCATCACATCTGTGTCGCGTTCACCTACCAATTTTTGTGAGATGTCGATTTTAATCACCTCCGTTCCCGGAAAATTCTTTTGCTGTACTTTGCAGCAAGCAGGATCAATTTCGTAGGACCGGTTAATTTTTATCCCGGCCTGCTCGATGCCTATGTTCATAAGTCCGGCGCCTGAAAAATAGCTCTCTGTCTGGATATTTATCATTACTCCTCGATTTTAATACCAGACTCCTGTAACTTCAATAAAATAGCCTCGCGCTCTGTTTCAAGAGGTCTCAGTAAAATGGTCATTATCTCAATGAACATAGAGTCGTTTACAGACAGTTTTACCTCATCCTCTTTCTCCTTTGGCTCTCTACCTAAAATCTTATCAATGTTCGGGTAGTGGTAATTTTGGAATAACTTTTTGTATGACTCTGACGGATCAAAAAACACCAGATCACCATCGTGGTTAGTGGTCGCTTTTCTCTCTTTGTGTTTTTCAACTTTAAATGTCAGATCAATAGACATTACTTTGTCGCGTAGAACAGCCTCAATCTGGCTGCTGATTTTCCTGATACGATCCTCGACCTGTTTCAACTTAGTGACCGTCTGTTCTAATTCTTTAATGTTCATATTTTTTCGCTGTTACTTGTTTTTACTGCCAAATCCCCGCTGTGATATTCAGCGAGGCGGCAGACTCCATCGGAGTAACAGCGACGAGAGCCGCTGTGAGTTTTATTAAACCTGTGGTTCGATTGAGTACCATTCTACCTCATCCCAGAAAGTTTGCAGCCATGCGAGCGCTTTTTCTCGTGTTGAAAACCCCTCCTGTTTCTGGCACCCAGGCACCTGCTTTTTGTAGTATAAAACTAAGTATAACATTGTCGTGAGATTTTTAGTTAAACTCTTGGTCGAAATATTCAACATAACTGGAAGATCGAGGTAACAGCATCTCGTCAGCAGCCCCGTTAAGATCATGGGCGAATGTGGATTTTAAAGCCCGCGTTTGTTTCTCCTCTCCATCTACATTTTTTACAACATAAAGGTAGAACCCAGCCAACGCGCAAAGCGCCTCATCGCCTTTATGGTCCTGAAAATTCATAAGGTTAAATACCCAATCGGATTGCTCCAAGTTGTCAGAAAACACGTTTCTGGTCGCCAGAAAATCAAATGCCTTGTTTGCTCTTGGTGTGCTCATAGTCGCTGTTTTTAATTGTTTACCTGACAAATATAAATAGTTTATTTATAATTTATACATAAATTCTGAAATATTTTTAAAAATCCAGCATTTACGATATTCTCAGAGGCAAAAATTTTTCTATTGCCTGCTGAAATTCTACCAAAGATCGAACAACATAGTAATGAAACCCCAATAATTTGACCTGCTGCTCAAAATCCTTTTGCTTATCGGACTGCCTACCGGTTGCGTCCTTTACCTCAACAAAAACCACATATCCCGGTAAAACCACTATAAGGTCAGACGCTCCAGCCATGAGCCCGGTAGATTTTTTGAACATAAGCTCCATCATGTCCTTACCCTCATTTGGCACCGAAAAAATTACGCAGCGCGGCGTATGAATTTTCAGGCAGTGGTTATTACGAAAATACTCTACGATCTCGTGCTGTATTTTGCTTTCGGCTTTTGATTTTTCCATCAGTCTTGAAGTGTGAAATTAACAACCTTTTTATTTTGCTCCTGCTCTTGATTGCGGAGGCGTTTCTGTTCCTGTCTCCAGCTCCATTTATAACCGGCAATCGTGGCGAACTCTTTTAAAAAGTCGTCGTCATGCTGCCGAACCAGAGACCAGACGTATTTATGAGAAAAACGTTTACTCTGCTGCAGGTCCCAAAGTTGTTGCGCGGTGAGCTCCTCCGTTTTTATGCCTACCAGGTAGTCCGGTAATTTCGATTTGATCTCAACCATTTTGCCGGTTAACATCTCAGTTTCCTTGCGCTCAAATTCGTACCCGCAGTGCTTACATTTCATTACAGATGCCGGTAGCATCGCCTCACATTGCGGACAGTCTTTTGTCGGTGGAGCTTTCTCTTTGTCTTTTTTCTTTTTGACATCCAGCGACCAGTCGCGCGGCTCCTCCCAGAGTCCGTGCTCATCATGGTTCATACCAAAATCCAGCACGCCGAAATACGATTTACCCTCACAGGTCCGGGAGCCACGTCCGCACATCTGTAGCCAGAGAGGTAGAGATTTTGTCGCCCGGTTCACGATCACCCAGCGGATAGTCGGCTCATCGTACCCGGTTGTGAGGATACCGCAGTTATTCAGCACCGGAACCAGTCCAGCTTTGAACGCTGCAAGTATCCGGCGGCGCTCCTCTTTTGGCGTTTTGCTGGTCACGACCTCCGACTGAATGCCTCGGCTTAAAAAATCCTGGTGCATCTGTTCCGCGTGCTCAATGTTCACGTTAAAAACGATTGTTTTCTCACCGCCGCACCGCTTCACCCACTCGTCCACTACACCGGTGTACATTTTTCGTTTATTGAAGTGATTGTACAGTGAGTCGTCGGTGTACTCGCCGCCCTTCACCTTCAAATCGCTAAGGTCCTCCTGCATCTGGAATGCTTTACACGGAGCGAGGTAACCCTGGCTAATCAAAATCGGAATATTGACCAGGTTGACGATGCGGTGGTAATATGTGGGAATGTGTTTACCGACCGGTGTGGCCGTGGCTCCTATCACCTTTACACTCGGATACAGGTCCATGACCTTAGTAAAATTCCCCTTGTGGCACTCGTCGATTACGATCAGGCCAGGTACATAGCCGAGTAGCAAACGACGTTTAACCGTCTCCACCATTCCGACAGTGACCAGCGCCGCCGGGTTAAATTGATCCTTTTTTGACTTTGCATCGAGGCATTGCACCATTACGCCGATGCGGTTCAGCGCTTCAAACGTCTGCAGGAATAGCTCAATACGATCAGTCAGGAGTAACACCTGGGTACCGCGCTCGGCAGTTCGCCGGACGATTTCGGAAAATACAACCGTCTTGCCTCAGCCAGCGCCCGTAGGGAGGCAAAGAATCTGACGAACAGAACTCTTAAATCCATCGCTTAGGGCGCTGATACTGTTAATTTGATAGTCTCTTAATTCAATCATTTTGAAAGTCTGTTTTTCATGTGTTTTATGTTCAAAATAGTAGATTTATCACGTTCCTTAAATCGACCATTTTCAAAGGCATGGTTAATATTCTCCTTATTCGTAGCCCATTCCAAATTATCCACACGATTGTTGGTTTTGTCGCAATCAATGTGGTTAACTGTTTTTTTGTTTTCAGGGTTTTCTATCCAAGACTCAGCGACAATTCTATGTATGCTTCTGGTTATTTTTTTTGACTTGACCGAAAGGTAAACTTTAAGATACCCTTTGCCATTAGGATTACCTTTTAGTATCGTCTCAGAGAAATGAGCAACTCTCCCGTCTTTGTAAATAGTTTCTCCTTTTTTTCGTCTAATACGACCTAAATTACTGACCTCATAAAGGCCATCAAATCCTACAGCATCTATCCATTTTTCTTGTTCCATAAATATTTTTTTGCTAATATAGGTAAAATGGTGAAACGGTAAAACTAAAACGGAACAGACGAAAAATCGGGCTCGTCATGTTTTATCACTTTGAAATCTACAGGACCCTTACGAGTCATGCGGTAGATTATGGATTTTTTAATGTTTTCGCTGTTTTTAATTTTCTGGATGTTATCGATGGTATAACCTTTTGACTCATCTATCCGGTCAATGTGATAGGAGTCAGCTCCGCGACCGCATCCGTTGAGGTAGTCGGTTTTGATGCAGAACTCGGAGAACTGCTCAAAGGTCAGATCGCACGGAATATTACGCCGTTTTGCGTTGCTCTTATGGTTGTGGTAGCTGGCACGCACAGGATTTTTGGCCCGGTATTTTCGGGAGACACATTTACAGCAGAAACGGCCTTTTTTCTGCTGATTCCGGCAGTGTGGAGTCGCGCACTTCATAACTAAAATGGTAACTCATCTGCGGGGTTTACGTTTTCCAAAACAGGCGGCGGCGGTGAGTCTGATTTTAGTCGCACGACATGGTACACGCGTTGTGCTATCCCGTTCTTTTTTCTGATCTCGGTTTTACCGAGGACCTTTGCCAGCTCCAACCCAAACCGGCGGGAGTTCATAATACGCTGTTTTGATGAGCTCTCGATATAATCCTTTATCTCAGTTGACATGAGGTACTCTGTAAAGCCAGCATGACCGGCACCGGCCTTAAAAAACTGCATGATAAGCTCTCTCTCAAACGGTATGCTTTCAAACTCCTCAGACATAGTGGTTAGTCCGCTCATCTCCTCTTTGGTCAGGTGCCACTCCTCGCCGCTCTCGTATGCGCGAACAAGCTCCATGAATAACTCGTCTTTATCTACCCCGTTGTATGCCTCGTGATCTATCGAAATAATGTTCACCGGCAGTACCCTGGTGTTACCGGTTGGGTCGTTGATTACCGACCGATCGTTTGAAGTCCCGCAAAGTACGGCAAGCCTCCTAAAGTCCTCGTTATTTCGAGCGTATGGTGCCCGGAGTGAAAACGTGTGTTTACTGGTCAGCTCTTTGAACCGCTTTTCGTCGTTCTTTGATTTACCGCCCAGCTCATCGTCCATGAGTACGAGCTTTTGTGTCATTAACAGCTCATCGTCCTTACCTGCATCCAGACGAGACTCACCGTAGTATTTACCGATGCCTATTTTTTTCGGTAGCAACCTCCTGAAAAATTCTGTCTTACCGGTATGCTGACCGCCAACCAGAGCGAGGACCAATCGAACCACGTGGCCGTCGTATGCTGCAATAATTGAGATAAGCCATTTACGGATAAAAACCGGAGCCATCTCCGTGTCGGTGTTGATTGATTTAATGATCGCGTCAATGTTGCCAGTCGTGTTGCGGTGCCGGTTGGCATCAATGTACTCAGTTATCGGGTTAAATTCCGGGATGAGGTCGGAGAAAATAATCGACTCTACCAGGTCCTTTGTGATCTCTTTAGTATTGAACACCATTCGTGCCCGTAGATAAATCGTATTGAGCCTTGCCCGGTTCACTTCAATGTCTCCGGGTGCCTCCTCGATCATTTTTGTAACCTGGTTGATCCGCACCGGGTGGTTCTGGTTGATCCACTCAATGAGCGACGTAATGAGCTGATCCGGGTCCTTTGAGACGGTCGTCAGGTTGATGTCGTCCCTCTCGTAGACTTGCGCGGCAATCTCTTTGGCATCATTCGGGTCAAGGCCGTTTATCTGCACGAGCTGACTTTCTACCGCCTCCTGTGATCTGCCTGATTTTTTACCCATCGCGGCAACCTGCACAGCCTTTGAGTTGGTTTTCGGCATGGTCACCCCGGCATATTTCAACAGGTAATAAAACGTACCGACTGACGTACCAGACTTACCAGCGCCAGCTATACATCGGTCGTATTGCTTGTCGCACTGCTGCGAATTGTATTTTTCAGATGTGCTACAGAGCTGGTGAAAATATTGACGGCCATCCTCACCAAAACCGGACGCAATGGCAAACCCCAAACGCAGGTAGGTATCGTAATCCGGCGCAATATTGATGCGTGCACTCACAACCTGTGCGATCATCTCCTCAACCTGGTTGGACGGCAAAATTACCGGCAGCGTGGCAATGCGTTTAGGTTTTTCCGATTTGGTTTTTGACTGTCGCGACCGGGAATTTACAAACACCTCCGGGTCATACGTAACATACCGCAACGAGGCAACATTTTTCGGCGCAGGGTCCACCGATATGCCGTATGTTGCAAAGTAGTAGTTTTCCAGCCACCGGTAAGACTCTTTGTGTTTGTCCGGGTTGACCTTTACGACAATAGCAATACCATTACCGGAAACGGATTTAAAGAGGGCAAACGTGTACGGGTCGCTCAGTAGAGAGCTGCGGTCATTAAACTGGTCAATATCCACGCAAATAAAGCCCGAGTGACTTACCAGCTTGTCCTCCTTACGTTCTTTGAACACGCCGCCCATTGTTACACTGGGCAGGCTTTTTTTGAGGAGGTCTCGCTTTTTTTTGTCCTTTTCGAGCCGTATTTTTTCGACCAATTCCCGCCACTCTCCGTACTTAATACCGTTGAGAAAATCCTCAACGGTAATAACTTTAGAGCATAGATGTGGCTTGCCCTTCTCAGGCAGAGATGAAAAGTAAGCTATTTTCATCCGATCTTAAAAAGGTAAATCGTCGTCTCCTTCTGCTACAAATGTCTCAGCGTTGTTGGCGGTTTTACCTGTGCCTCCGAGTGGTTCGACTTTCCAAGCGTCGAGTGAATTAAAATAACGCACCTGTCCGTCTTTCGGATTGGTCCATTCGCGGCCTCTTAGAAAAAAAGTAACCTCAACATTATCACCGGCTTTAAATTTATCCAATAAATCGCATCGATCCTGAACCGCTTGAAATTGGATAGTTTGCGCGTACTGCCCAGAGGCATCCACCACCACAAATTCTCTCTTTTTAAATGAGTCCGATACCTGTTGAGTAGGGCTAATTACTTTCAATTCTCCTTTTAATGTGTACATGGGTTTTACAGTTTAATGAGTTCTAAAATTTGCTTTGACGTTGTGTCGTCGCTGAGTGCGAGCGTGCATTTACGATAAAAGTCAGAAATGGACAACTTAATGTCTCTCTCTTTGCTGATCTCTTTCAGTTTCTTTTTGAAATTAGTCCGCTCCGTTTTCGTAAGACGCACACCGGCCATCATTTGCGGTGATTCTCCTGCCATAATTTTGATTAAATGATTAATACTATGGAGCGAGGGCCGGACCCTGTAGGTGCAAAAGCCCGTCACCGGCCCTCTATCTCCAAACACGACAAATGTAAGAATAAAATATTTATAAAAAAATTATTTATTATAAATAAATTATTTATATTTGTACACGAAACAAATACACCTATTATGAGTAATGAATTAATGACCCCTTATAATCTGATCTCTCAGGCTATTGAAAAGGGGACAACCATCGAAACGATGGAAAAACTTTTCGACCTCAACGAACGCTGGGAGAAAAAAGAAGCAGCTAAAGCGTTCAAACAGGCAATGGTAGATTTTCAGGCAAAAAAACCTAAGCTCGTAAAAGAAAGTAAGGTGGACTATGCGCTCCAGGGAGGAGGACGGGTTAACTACGTTTACAACTCTTTGCCGAACATTCAGGCGCAGGTAGACCCAATCCTCAGCGAGGTAGGGTTGTCTTACCGCTGGGAACAGCAACCAGAGGGGGATAAATTCAAGGTTACCTGTATCGTTTCTCACGTTGGAGGCCACGAGGAGCAGACGTTTATCGTAGCACCTGCAGACGTGAGCGGCAAAAAAAATGCAATCCAGAGTATCGGGTCCTCGATCAGCTACCTGAAACGCTACACACTTGAAGGCGCTCTCGGCCTTTCGTCTGACAAGGACGACGACGGTAAAGCGACTGGAGAGCCTAAAAGCGATCAGCCAGCAGCACAACCGACGAAGGGTAAACAACCGCTCACACCGGAATCTCCTCAATGGTCAGAGGCAGTGAAAACAATGACTGCGAGCCCTGCGAAACTGAAAGCAATCAAAAAACATTACGAGCTATCCGAGGAGCACGAAAAAATGTTGATTGAACAATCAAAACCTGTCACCAATGCAAATGCCTAATAGCGGACTCGCCGTAGATGGAGCGTGCAGCGGTAATCCCGGGCCGTCAAAATATCGCGGCGTTGACATTTACACCGGAGACATTGTGTTTAGCTCGCAAATCGGCTACGCCACAAACAATATTTGCGAATTTGTGGCGCTGTGCCACGCTATCGGGTACGCCATGCAGAACGGGCACACTCAGATTTATTGCGACTCAGTAACGGCAATGGCCTGGTTAAAGGACAAAAAAGTAAATTCAAAACTCGTGGTGCATGAAAAAACCAAAAAAGCCCACGAGCTTGTACGTCGATCACTCGAATTTCTCAAAACAGTTGAGGTAGAGCACGACGGCATAGATTTAGTTATTAACGACTCCATCGCTGTATCAAAATGGCATACGGCAGAATGGGGAGAAATTTCAGCAGATTATGGAAACAAAAAGTAAACTCACCAAAGCAGACGCTAAAGGTATTAGCCTACGATTTAAAGCTCGCGGCTCCGGCTACGAGATTATGACTCGCGGCAGAGGTAAAGACGATTATTTCGGCGAAACTGCCAAAGAATTTATGAGCATGTGGATACTGGAGCAGCCGGAATTTTTTAACCGAAAAATTAACGAGTTCTCGTCTAAGCACACCCGCAAAGGCAACGCAGTGGAGGCCGACTCAATCCGGTTCATCAGCAAAATGAAGTATAACGGAGGTCTCGTGCTGCCGAATGATGAGCATTTCGCTGATAGCCACAAAACAGGGACACCGGACATTATCCTGGACGATCACACAGCCGACAATAAGGCGAGCTGGACCGCTGCATCGTTTCCGTTCTTTGACAAAATTCTGGATAAGCGTTACGAATTTCAGGGACAGGTATACATGGACCTGACCGGCAAGGACAAACACATCGTATACTACACGCTTATGGATACGCCTCACGCGCTCATCATGCAGGAGACGTACAATATTGCAAAGCAACTCGGGTTTGCTCACGACGACGACGAAGTGGAGGACATTTTCAAAGAAACACAGGCACGGTTGACCTACGGCGACATCCCAGACGAGATGAAAATCCGCGCGTTTGAGGTGCAACGCAGTAAAGAGTACATCGAGGGTATTCACGAGCGTGTAGAAAAGGGCAGAGAGTGGATTTACGAAACTCTATTAACTTTATGCCAGTGAAAAAACGGATAAAGCTCGCCATTATAACCGCTGTCTGGAAACGACCGGAGATATTTGAAATGTTCGCGCAGGGCATCCACGCCCTCGCGCCTACATTTGAGCGGTTAAACATCGATTACCAGGTGTTTGTCGCTGGCAGTGAAGGTAAAGACTCAAAAGAAATGGTTTTGAAACACGGGTTTCATTACAGCGAGGCTCCAAACCAGCCGCTCGCCGCAAAGGTTAACGCGCCGCTGCACTGGGCTAAACACTGGGGCGCTGATTACGTGCTCTGTGTCGGTTCTGACGACATACTATCGCCGGAGCTCATCGAAATTTACATCAGCGCCATGCGTCGCCGTGCTGACTTTATCGGCGTGACCGATTTTTATTTTTACGACACTGTTACTAAAAAAGCAGCATACTGGGGCGGCTATCGTGAGCCGTTTCGTAGGGGCGTGACCTGTGGAGCTGGCCGGGTGATCTCTAAAAGGCTGCTCGACCTGTGGCAGTGGAAAATATGGGAAACCAGGCACAACTCGGTACTGGATAACTCAATCGACGAGAAGCTAAGAGCGATTGAGCACCGGTCCTGTGTTTTCGCAATGAAAGATTACGGAGTCATGGCGGTTGATGTCAAGTCTTCCACCAATATGACCCCTTTTAAACTCTGGGATAATACCCAGTACGTCGAAGCAAAAACCCTAACCCAAAAATTTAAAATGCTATGTGCGGAATCAGCGTAGTAATCACCCCGGAGGAGTTCGGGTATGACGGTCAGCTCGCCAAAATGAGCAAAGCGATTGAGTCGCGCGGAATGAGAGGCACACACACTGTAGAATTGGCGCAAAACATATACGCACGGTTTGAATGGTTGCCAGTGTCACCGGATAATCAACCTCAGCCCTATAAAAATATGCTGTTTAATGGGTTCATCTCAAACTACAGAGAGTTGGCAGCAAAATACGACATTGATTTGCGTAGTGACAGTGACACAGAGTTACTGGGCTCGTTTCTTTACAAATTCGGGCTCGAAAAACTGGACGAGTTAAACGGCTTTTTCGCCGTAGTGTGGTACGATCACAAAAAAAAACAGCTCCACCGGTTCACCGATCGGTACGGTATCAAACAGCTCTATGAGTACACACACGAGGGTACTACTTACATTTGCTCTGAGGTTAAAGGCATCCTGGCTGTGTTCCCTGACCTACCCCTCAAACCTGCTGCGGTCGCCGACTGGAAACACTCTCTCGGTGTAATGACAAATGATACGATTTACGAAGGCATCCGCAGAGTTGAGTCGTTACCGTTTGACTGCTACCGGGATGAAATCAATATAGATTACACCTCAGCAAAGCTCCAGCTCAAAAAATTACTGGAGCAGTCGTTCAGACGCAACCAGACAAAGCATAAAACAGCCTGCTACCTCTCCGGTGGTGTAGATAGCGGTATCCTCGCAGCGAATCTACCGGATATTTGCCTGAGCATGGACTACCAGGAAAAGGATTACAGCGAGGCCGAGCTCTTTAAAGTAAATTCTCACGGCCAGCACTTCACCCGCGTGCATAATTCAGATTTAAAAGCTGTGTACATCCCTCGCGCACTGGATGCGCTGGACGACCTGAAAGTGGGATCATGCTATACCAATTATGCGCTGGCAGAAATGGCAAAACAGCTCGGTTGCCGGGTGGTTTATTCCGGCGCGGGTTCCGATGAGCTTTTTTCCGGTTATACTCACCGGTATAACCGCGAGATTGAGGAGGTAATTAAACGCACCTCTCACCCTAAATCTGACTACGCTACTGTGTGGCACAAGCAATACGACTGGCTTTACCTGCGTGGCATACTCGTAGTGGAGGACCGCATGGCCGGAGCGCACACACTGGAGACTCGGTACCCTTTCCTGGATAACGACCTGGTGGATTTTGTTCTCTCCCTACCGGAAGAATTCAGGAGAGAGAAACGGATTTTAAAGGATGTAGCCATCGAGGAGCACTGGCTCAAACCTGCTGTAGCGTATGCAAAAAAACGCGGATTTTCAAATCCAGTAACAAACGAGGAGTGGGTCGAGCTGGCCCTCGCCCATAAAACCCAGAAATAATGGATATTTACGACCCAAATTCACGCCATGACCCGAGCAATAAAATCCACGAAACAGCTATTATCCACGATTGCGTCACTCTCGGCAAGGGTAATACGATTGGTCCCTATACAGTTATCGGAGGCAACGGAGAGATTAGAGGCAAGATTCCCGCCGACTTCAAGGGGACAGTGCAGATAGGCGATAATAACGTAATCAGTGAAATGGTGACCATTCAGCGCCCATTTGATGAAGGTAAAAAGACGGTGATCGGGTCCGATAACCTCATCATGGCGCACTCACATGTAGGCCATGACGTTGTAATCGGCAACGGCTGCGAAATTTGCACCGGTACAATTCTCGGCGGTTATGTGCAGGTAGGCGACGGAGCCAAAATAAAGCTCGGCGTAACGGTTCGCAACCGTAAAAAAGTCGGTAAAAATTCACTGGTAGGCATGGGTGCTGTGGTCGTAAAAGATGTGGAGGATCAGCAGACAGTAGTAGGCAACCCGGCAAAACCCCTGAGCAAATGAAAGCGCAAAGAACCCGATTAACCAAAATGGAACGCGACGCAGTAAATCTCACAGTAAAACTATGGAACACTCTACATGCACTGCCAAAAATGCACCCGGCAGACCTTCAAGAGCATGCACGAGATATACACAATATCCAGAACAGGATTATGAGTCGGCCAGAGTTTAAGATAGCCAACAAAAAGCACGGCAAATGAAAAAAGTATCAATCATTATCAACTACTCAGAGGATCGCGGCTGGCTGCACGAGGCTATAGCGTCCGCTCATGCACAGGATTACCCCAATGTTGAGGTGATCGTGGAGTATGGACCAGATAAAAATGCCTCAGAGAACGCAAATAACGGTATCGCCAGGTGTACCGGTGATTACATTAAATACCTCAGCGAGGACGATTTTCTGCCCCCTGACTGCGTGAGCCGGTCGGTTGAGACGCTGGAGGCAACCGGTGCAGACTTTATTTATGGTTGCGCGTACAACTTTCGGGATATTGAGGGTAGTCGCAAAGTGACAGAGATCGTACCGGTTAATCAGCAAGTAACATTAAAGGATTTTCGTTACCGTAACCCGTTGCACGGCGGCACACTCATGTACACCAAGGAGGCTCTGGAGTTCGTTCGTGAGTCGCGCGGGTTCATATTTGACCAATCTCTCGAGGATGCTCAGGAAACTGACCTAAATATGTGGTTACTGAGCCATGACCGCCGCACCGAATTTTGCCCGCACTTTCTGTACTGGTACCGATACCACGATAAACAAACCTCAACCGGACGGGGTATTAACCAGGTCAAGCGCGCAGACCGCATAAACGCCGTAATCCGGCGGTATTTTCCAGCCTGAAAACCGCGTCGTTACTGGTTTGTTAAAATTTAAACGTAATTTATTTATAAATTATATATAAAACTATAAATAAATGTCTTAACTTTGGTTCATCCAAGAGCAATAAAGCTGGCGGGTTAAAAACTTCCAATATGACAACATTAAACGCTTACACAATCACATGGGCGATTATCACACCGGTAAACAACAAACCGACAAAAGCCGATCTAAAATTGATTAACAAATCACACGCAAATGGTGGTTACTCAATTGCGCAAACCGAAATTATCAGACACTTTGCCTCAAAAGAGGCTGCAGTAGCCGCAGTAAAGAAAATCTCAGGTCTTTCTAAGCCGCACAAAGTAACCTTCATTACTGACAAACAATTTGGCAACTGCCAATACTACGAGCCATTCGTGACTGTAGCAACAAAAAAACAATTGATTGAAACAATGGTAGTAATCTAATTTTCTGAGTTCCTGGAAGTCTCAGGAACACCGCCCCGGCTCATTTATGAGTCCGGGGATTTGGTGGTAAAAAGAAGCACTATGAACAACTGGAGAGACTTTATGCCGGATCGTCAGGACGATGAGCCGGAAGTATGGACCGAAGAGGATCAGGACGAACTCGACGATTATAACCAGTCCAAAGAGGACGAAGCAATGGAGGACGATGAGTAACACATACAGCGAATTACCCAAAGAGACCCGGGACCGGATCACCGATGAGTCGGTGATCGCCCAGGCAGATCTCCTTACTGCAGGAGAAAAAGCAGGACCGAAATTTTTAAAGCTATTCTGCGACATGCGGGAGCGCGAGGAGGTCCTGAAAATGCAGGTAGAACAACTCAAAAAACAAATCAGAAAATGATGCAGGCAGGCAGTACGGTTATTGCACAAAAAGAAATTCGATCATTCCGAAATGGTGATAACGGGTTTATTCGTAGAGGTCAGTCATGTGTAATGAAAGAGATAGGAAAAGAGACCTACATCGTTGAGTACGATTTTGAAAAGGAGGGAGACTATGTAAGCCCATTCACCGGCAAGCATTATATAGTCCCCTATGTTTATAAAATGATATTTGAACTTCCACTCAGCGACATTGATTTGTTTATTTTAAAACCTCAGCCATGATAATTTACTACGCTGCTGTAGATTACCTGAAAGATTACGGACTTATCTACATCGGGTTTGCTGCAGGTATTGTGATCGGTTACTTAATACTGAATTGATGAAAAAATTTAAAGAAAATCTCGGCTTTTGGATACTCACGTTTTCAGTAGTATTTGTACTGACCATGTGGACGGTAGGAGCCGTAATAATGACACCATGAAAATAAATCTAATTTCAAAAAAGGAGCAGGAACAGCTCGATAAAATACGTGAGCTTTACTGGTGGTTCCGCATCCGCACAAATTATAACTCGCATTGCGGAGTAGTTACTGCTGAGGAGGCGGCTCACTGCATGCGCGTAATGTCAAAGGGTGTGCAGCATGGGATCAGGCGCTAAAGCAAAAAAGCAGACCAGCAATAATGAGTACATCACCGGCACCCTCCGGCTGGCTCCTAATCGTAAATTTTACTCAGAGGGCGTGGAGTTTGAGGTCACCGGCACGCACTACGATGGCCGAATTTACTTTTGTGACGTAAAAAACCTCAACACAGGGATAAGTAAGCAAGTGAACTGGGACAAGCTGTACGCTATTCTGGAGCAGATACACCGGTCTACACAAGGGGGGGGTAGAAAACTTCCTAAAATCGACGCTCCAGAAAACACACAGGCAAAACTATTTTAAATATGAAATTCAAAAAAGAGTACGTGAATCCAGAATCAGTTTGTGTAAACATGATGGGTATAGCACTACCAGAGCATATTACCATAAATCCAAACCTAACAAAGAAAACAGGCGCTCAATACGAGATAATTCGAGGTAGTTCACACGACGGAACACTGTTATTTACCTGTCAATTGCTGGCCAAATGTATGGAGCCGGTGGTAAATAAAAAATCCTACTGGAAGGGTCAGAACCTTGAAGGAGTAAAGGACGTTAAATACGAAATAGGCGTTATTTCAATGGCTACAGTTTTCGGACGCGTGAAAGTCCCTGCAGGTGAAATAAACGGCGAACGTCAGCGAGTTAGAATGGCGGTAAAATGCACCCTCATCTATTAGTCGTTGAACTTCTCAATATTCGAGAGCTCTCGTTTCATCTTAAAAGTAAACGATTTTCTTTTTACTACTCGCGGCTGCAGTTCCGTAGATATTCGGATCAGCCTAACGTCGCGGTATTTTTCAAAGTTGTACACGTTGTAATCACTCACCATTACCATGTTAGCGAACAGGTCATCCATGAGTACATCCATGATCTGTTCGGACGATACCAGGTTAATAGTGAGATCGTACTCTAGGTCTCCTCTGTCCATAATCTGCAATGAACTCTGCTCATTGTCGTTCAACATAAGACGGTCAAGTTCAATCGGGTTGCCTGATAATTTTAGCGATCCCGGAAGCCTAACCTGTTGTTTCCAGTATGGAGGTGTTTTTACCAGCGAACTTACTTGTTCTAAATTCGTGTAATCATTACCATGCCTCAACTTTCCAACTTTACGAGTTTCTATACGTACAGTTCCGTTAGCAGTCTTGTCTGTGTATTTCATCAATCGAAAACAAACAGAGTATTTTTCTTGAACCATAGCCCCAGCCGAGTTATAATTTCTAATAACAGCGCTAAACTCCTGGTACCTCTGAAACGAAAGCCAAATTTTATAAGCATCAAAACGATAGCCGTAAGTATTTACTCCATTAAATAGTTCCCCAAACGTATTGTCGGTGACTTCACTCTCTATTCCATCGACTATAATAAATACCTTATGTGATCCTCCGGTTACTGAATTCTGAAACAGAGTGAAAAAGTCGTTTTTATATTTATCCTGTCCAATCTCATCAGTGAGCAATTTCAAGCAAGGGATGCACTGAACCTTACAGGTGCAAAAGTCTTGGTCTGTTTCAGTTAATGCACGACGAAGAGTCGGTATAAATGTCCTCTTTGTGGAGTAGTGCCGTTGATTTTGGGTCGTCGTTGACCCGTTCCATAGTCTTACCATTATCTTTCCTCTAAAAAATGAGTATAAATGTCATACGGCTGAGTTGGATCCACCGAATCCTCATCTATAGCCGACTCTATAATTACTTTGTCTCCTGGCCCATCAAAAGTTAATTTCACGCGCGTTTCTCCATCGATAGGCTTTAATAAGTTACCTGGATAATCCCATAATACCCTTGAATGTAAACGACAAAATTCGTCGATAGATCCTGATACGCCCATTACGTGCTCGGCTAAAATTTTTGTTGAATCGAGGGAGCTAATACTTGATTCGGTAATGGTAGTCTCTATAGTCATTTTTTCACCGATATAGATGTCGTCAACATAGTTACCGTCCTTATCTTTTAATTTGGTGGTAGCGGAATATGCGAATAGCGCAGACGGTTGAGCGTTAAAGTCTTTCACGTTACACTCTGTAGAATATAACCCATAGTCAGTACTTACTCCGTTCTTCTCAACTTTAACAAGTAGTCTAACGAAAATATCCCAGTCGCCAGTATTATCATAATTTGAGGTTCTATAATTCAAATTATTTTGCTCCTCAGTAGAGTTGTAAAATTCAACCGGGACGTTTGGATTAGCTTTCCATTGCTGCCACGGAATAATAAAAGGCCACCCAACTGTCCACAATTGCGTTGCGTCAAAAGCTACCGGTTTTTGCGATGTAACAAACCAGTAACTTTGATCTGATCCTGGTTTTATTTTAAAATCACGATTTCCTGAATTGTTCACAAGCTGATAATAAGCGCTACCAATAGGAAACTGTACTACAGAACCCATATCTATGTCAAAATTATCTAAAATGAATTCGGCTCCAGTTGTCTGATTTCGAGAAATTATTTGCCCCGATATTGACTTGATATTTGTTATAGGTCTTGCCGATAATGATTGAGTCTCTTTCGTTAGATAGAATTGAAACGAACACAAATGTAGCCTGTTTACCCATGTGTTCACATCGGACGTTTTTACACCTGTGCTCCGATAATCTTTCTCACTCGTGTATAAATTACAATTGTTGCCCGTAATTAAGCCAGTTATGTCTGTGTTTTTTGTCATGGTCCGGCAATCGAGCCATACGATCATACGGTCAGAGTCCAGAGCTGAGAGAGAATCGTCCGCAACTCCTACCCCGATGAAAATTTTTGTACCGTTATCAATCAACGCCTGCTGTGCCGCATCGAAAACTAAATCCCACTCTAGATCGAGGAGGGTAGCTGTGCCGTTGATTGCTACCACGAGGTTCTGAATTACCGTAGAGTCAACCGATGCCGCTCCCTCCGTCTGCTCTTTGGAGTCGAAAATACGAATAGTATCCCACGACGCTGTATTGATATTGGAGTACTCTGTATCGGTTGCCAGTTTCGCAAAGTATAGGATAATTTTCTGACCGGCTGCAAAGATGCCTGAGAACTTCTCAATCTGAGCTACGCAGTGAGTTGTTACTGTCGCCTCTGGGGTAGTGAGAACTTCGGACCCATTTGTATACGATACAGTTCCGCTCTTAGCATAATTTACGCCGCCATTTGCGAAGCTCTTACCGACAAATCCCACCGAACCGTTAACGTAGTTGGCCGGTGTACCGTCGGTGAAAACCCGGAGCTCGTTGGGGTCGTTCGCAGAAGTGCCGAGACGGTACTCGCATTGCAAACGGAATGAATTAGGAAACGTAAAAACATACGGTACCGTCTGAGTATCAAAATTGGTGCCCCAGTCAACCTTCCAGAACTCCTGCCGGAACTCAAACTCCAGAGTAAACGAAAACGTGTACCCATCTGCGGCCACACCGTCGTACTTTATGCGAGGGTCTGCGTATATGGATGAGGAAGTCATAGTGGAGGTCATAGGCGTGAGCGATCCGGTGATACCGTCACAGTAAAACGCTTGTTGCTGTCCGTCCAACCACGAGGCGTACGGGTCCGGTGACGCGGTTGTAAGGGATGGGCTGCCTGTAATGTTTGCCACTACCCCATATTTGAACACGCATGAAGTTGGTACTGTGGCATTATAAACCTCCAAATCATTGTACGATGTACCGCTAACTAGGTTAAGAGGCGCTCCAGCAAAGTCAGTGCCGGATATGGTCATAACTCCGGCAGATAGAGCCGTGATCGTACCGGTATCTGAGTTGGCTCCCCGCACTACTTTAATTGTATCGCCGATTTTAAAACCTTCCGGAGCCCACGATAAATACGGATGTGTCAAAAAGCTATTACCGCCGCTAGTGGTGAACAGAATTTCGGTAGTAGCATCCGCGAGAACGCTTGTTTTTACCTCAAATTCTGAGATAAATTTCAGTTTCTCGATAATGTTAGCCTTCAAATATGGTACAAAGTCACCGAGATTTGCGGAAAACGTAGACCCGTTAATGGGCTCACAGTAAAATTTACGACTGAGTATAGCGATCTGGTTCATTTTCTAGATAGTTTTTTTTTCATGTGTAGCAGAAACTTTTTAGCGTCGGAGGTTCTTCCTTCGGCTATAAGTGCGTCAAAGGTAGCTGTAATACTGTTCGCTGCCCTGATCGTTTTTTCGTCTGCATTCTGCAGCATCTCTTTTATCTGGCCTTTTTTAAAACTCATATCTCCTCCTCAGTTATATTAGTATCGTACGGCTCCTGCAATTCAATGTTAACAGTTGCTTTATGTTTTGCTTCAATCCAGTTTATGAAAGTAAATTTAGCGTTGTTTCCGCTTAATGCAAAAAAAGGATTTGTTTTGGTCTGAATGTATTTTTCATAAGCCCAGCGCATCTGTAACTGCTCAATTATTCTCCATTGCCCTGCGAATCCATTAATATCTGCTGGAGACTCTCCAAAATACCAATTCAAGTATAAGGCTTTGGCTCCTATATATTCCTTAAAGTTTTGCGGGATGCGGCGCACTCCATCTGGAGCTCCTGACGGCACCATATAGATTACTTTAGGTATAGCGTAAGCGTTGTCCTCAATCTTTAAACATCCTGCACGGCTAGATAACGCCATAGAAAGTGGAGTTTGTGAAATTATTTCACTCACCTGGGAGGATATGTCTACACCAGAGGCATTAAGTTCTGAATTGAATTGGTTTATTAGATCCACCACGTCCCCCACAAACCCGTCAAACTCCGCAGAAATATTGCTGAACAGGTCCCAAAGATTGTCGAACGGTTTTTTACGCACGCACATAGCCCATGGTATCTCAATCTCCTGGATACCTTCGAGGGTGTTCATTTTCACGTCGAGCTCGTTTATCAAATCCCGGTGCACCTCGTGAGTATCCCCGTTCTTTTCAGTGAGAGTATGCGCGTCAGTCTCATCGTATGCGAAATTTACAATAACCGTAGATTTTAACCGGTCGGTATCGTCCCGATATGACCCGTTAGAGTACTGAGCTACTGTTTTGATGAGCACAGGCTCCGGAGTGTACGTCGGTGAAGAACTCCAGAATGGGTCTAGGCGGTTGCGCAGATGCACTACACCGTCTCGGACCTCGTGGCGCATATTACCGATTTTACCCAGCCCGTCGATGAGCTCACCAATGGAATAACCAAAATCGTTTGGTTTATTCAACCCCATAGCTGGCACACCGGGAGCAGGCCAACCGTTTTCCTCATTCTGTGATGCAAGCAGAAATAGATTATCAAATAACGGTTGTAATGTACCAAAATTTACGTCATAGCCCTTATATTGAAGAGCCTTAGATACCATGTGTGATATGTTAAAACATTTGTAATAACTCACGGGAGAGAAAAATAATTCAACTAGTTGCTTACCTTCATCAAATAATCTTTTAATAACAATGACAGCATTAGCGAACGTCAAAAGTATTTCGACTATCCCTATCAATACAGAGAGGCCAATAACGTCTGATATTGCGCTCAAAATGTTGTTATTTATCTGCAGTAAAGCCATTACGCTTTTGCTTCCGAAATTGGTAATAATGAGGGTTCGTTCGGCCACATTCTTTTTACTCTCACGGATCACCGGCACGTCTACAAAGTCGGTGTAGTTAATTACTCCCTTTTTTGCGAGTACCCCCTGAGTGAGGACGGCCATTTTATCTATAATCCGGTCCGTACGCTCCAGCTCAACAACGGGGGCGGTATACCGGATAGGGTTAAACTGCGACTGGAGCGTACCCTTTGACAGGTCAATGAATCCGTCAAACACAACCGACGATAAACTGCTGTTTTTATTGGAGCTTACCACGATACGGAACGGCACACCGTTACCGATACCTTTACCAGGTGAGCTCCTCCAGTTCTTTAAATATTCCGCAGCCTCACCGACGAACGTAAACTCGTTGGTATTGATCGCTGCCTCCACCATGTCGTCGTTAATCGTGGAGTCTATGCCTACCTCATTCCATTCCAGCGGGGGATTTTTCGCTGCATAACTGGGGCCGTATAAAAATTTCATGCTCATTTTTTTCTACGGATTAAGTACGTTTTTTTCTCTCTACGCTTACCATCACGGTACTGCCACTCCATGACGCCGATTGCCTGATTAACCCATCCGTCTATACGTGGCTGGTTTTCCGGCGCTGTGTTGTGCGCTACCCGGCGCAGGAGAGCTTTAGTTTCCGGATCCGTCCCATTTGTGAGTCCAGCAGACGCACGCATAACGCGGTTAGGCTGCACGTGCATACGCAATGAGTCTGCCAGTGGTCCTTTGGTCATGTCGTCTACTACGTCCTGAGTAGTCCGGCCATTCACTCCGATACCGAGCGCGTGTGTCTGTGAAGGGTTCAGGATCGCCTCGTGGTCGTCCACGTTTACGATATGCCCGTCCTTTTTACCATTATATCCGAGAGCTGCGCCCACGGTCGTAGGAGTACCCTCGTAGAATGACCCCTCTACGAAATTCTTAATATCGGTCAGCGATCCTTTAATATCGGCCACTGATTTGCCCTGAGATAACAGGGTCATAGCCGCGATCATTAATTCGAGCTGGCGTTTTTTTGCTTCGAGTTTCTCAATCTCCCTGAGAGCGCGTTTTTGGTTCTCACGTTCTGCCTCGATGGACTCTGTAGCGTTCAGTTTACGCTCGCGTGCGATGTCCCGGAGCTGAGTCTCCCGGTCCTTTGATGCGTCAAACATAGCCTGCTGTTTATCTACCTGTTTGTCCAGCATGGAGATGTTAGACTCCAACATCTCCCGGATCATTTGGTTAGCGCTGTCGATGGAGGTCTTAATGGCCTCAATGGCACGCTGGCGGTTTTCGAGTGCTTTTTTCTCCTGTTCTGCCAGCATCTCATTGAGCTTCACCATACGGTCATAAGCATCGTGCAGAGGATCTGTACTCGGTTCGTTACGTACTGGTTTTTCTATTTTCTTAATGTTCTCGATGTTTGCCTCCTGTAATTTTAGGGCCTCGTTGAGCGTTTTATTATATTCCTCCTGCCCGATATTCAGGTCGGTAATCATTGCCAGCTCGCCGTCGTACTGGATCATGCGAGCCTCATAGATTTTGCGGTCAATAATCTCACGTGCTACGCCTTGCTGCATGAGCTCGTTTTCCAGGGCCAGCAGATCCGCTGCGTTTTTCTTACGAAGTTCTGCGAGTTTTTCTTCGTTTATCTGTGCTTGAGTTTTCTCTTTTTTATCCGATTCAGATGTCTTTCCGAGATTTTTACCAGTTAATTTCTGGGACAGCGTTTTTCCGGTTTTTGTATCAACCGACATCTGGTTGAGTTTAAACAGTTCGGCTTGTAATTCCTTAATATCTGAATTAACGATACTCAAGTCGTTTTGCAGGTCATCAGTCAGTGATCCTATCAAAAAATTGCCCTCACCTACACCATCTGAGAGCGCCTTTTCTATTGATCTCCTTTGTTTAAAAAGATTAGCCAGCTCTTCCTCTATGAGCTGTTTCATTATCCTTTTTTCCATTTGAGCGTTCACCTGCTTATATGCGTCAGCTAATTGAAGTAAAAACTCTTCCTCGTTCGCTAAATTCTCAAGAGTCGTGCCGTATGTTTTGTTAATTTCTGTTATCAGCCTTAACCTTTCATCTGAACCGGCGTTTGTGTTACGAAGTTGAAAGAAAACCATTTCTAGTTTGGCCTGTTCTTCGATCATTCTCTCGTTATACTTTGCGGTAACCTTCTCTAGCGCTGTAGTCCTGTCAAAAGCTTCCGCTATTGATCTGCCAAAATCAATAAGCATCGGGATTAATGTCACCAGTATAGCAACCCAGCCTGCAAAAGGTATTGATTTCATAGCTGCACCGAGACCTGTCAATCCCTTTTTTAGCGTACCAGTGGCACCATTCATTATAATGGCTCCTTTTGCATTATAATACATCTCTTTAGTCATCCGCCCCAATACCTGTATAGCTCCAGTACCCTCTTTATTCCATGCAAGTAAAGCCAGCCTGTAAGACCCCCAAGCTATAACCCCTTTTAGAACAATTGAAACAATGTCTTTTAAGTTATCAGCCAAAAAATTTAAAATCGCTTTCAGCCCCCCGGCCACATCCGTACCCTCTGAGAATTCAATAACGAGGTTTTCCCAATTCGCTCTAAGTTTTTCAACTACAGCGCTAAGTGTATTAGAATTTACCGCAGCCTGCTCTACGGCTACGTTTGTGCCAGTCACCGCCTCCGTCATGTTGTGGTAAGTTCCGAGAGAGTTCAGGAGCACAGTAGCAGCCGTGGCGTTTTCTGTTCCAAATACCTGCATAATAGCGGTAGAATCACCGGCAATTTTCGAGAGCTCTTTCAGGCGCTCCTCAAATGACAGGGTAGTGTCTTTTACGATGTTCACGTTTACTCCGTAAGCCTCCAGTTGCTTCATGGCTTTTTTAGGCAGCACGTCGATTGATGCCATTTTAAGGAGGATATTACGCAATGCGGTACCAGCATCTGCTCCGAAAATTGCTTTTTCGCCGAGTGTTTCAATGAGGCCGACCGATTCCTCTACAGAAATATTCAAGAGCTTGGCAGTGGTTCCAAACTTCACCATAGACTCATTGATCTGGTTCACGGTAGCTGCACCGGCTTTAGAACCGGCAGCGAGTACGTTAATGATCCGGCTCGCCTGGTCAGCGCCGAGGCTAAACTGGTTCATTACACCGACGAGCGCCATTGATGTTTCTGTGAGATCACCCTTAATAGCTTTGTTCAGGATAATAGCCTGCTCGGTCACCCCGGCCAGCGCGTCTGCGTTTTCGAGGAGTGCTGGCTGTGCGGATGCGATTTTTTCCGCTGCCTCGGCCACGGTCGTGCCACTCACTCCGACGTTGGTCGCAACGTCCATGAGCTTATTTTTGAACACCTCCAGCTCGTCACCACTTAAACCGGTGATAGCTGACAAACTGGCGAACGCATCCTCAGACTCACTGACAATACTCGTAATATCCCGTAATATGTAGAACACCCCGAACGATAGCCCGAGCTGCATTAGTGTGTTATTCAATCCCCTGAGCGCACGCTCATACTGGCCGACCTTATTCTGGTGCATGCCCAGCGCCTCATTGGATTTGTCCCGGACCTTGTTCAGGGCGAGTATCTCCTGACGCAGGAGTTTTGCTGTGTGGGTCTCTTTACCCTCAGCGGCTATAATGTCTCGGTACTCAGCGGTAAGTCGCTCAATGTTTTTTGTGAGCTGGTAGTATGCTGATCCGTTCTGTTTGGTGATTTTCGCCTCACGTTCAGCCTCCTTACGGAGCATCTGTGAGGTTTTGATTTTTTCGCGTTTGAGTTTCTCCTCCTGCTGCAGAACCTTGTTGAGTTCTGCCTCTGCTTTCATCTCCTCTTTGATCGCCTTACTGTTCTCCTGGCGCGTTTTGGTTTCCTGCTGCAGGGCTTTGTTAAACTCCTGCTCGGTTTTCATGGATGCCTGAGTAGCTTTCTCTCTGGCAATCCGGATTTTTGTAAGTTGCTCCTCTACTTTGAGCTTTGCCGCATACGCTTTTTTGCTGCGCTCCTCCAGTTCCACGAGCTCCCGGTACCCCTTTGCATTACGCTTAGTCTGGTCTGCATACTGTGCAGACATTTTAATGACCTTGCCGAAACTCTCCGACACCTCCTCGAGGTGAGTCTCCAGCTTAATAGCTGAGTCAATGGTGTTCTGAAATAGGTCCTGCCTTACCGGACTCTCAATCGTTTTCGACATTTTCCTGCGGGTTTTTGGCCGCGTCCGCTGCTGCTTTCTCCTCTAAGAATTTACAGATCATTAAGTAATCGTAAACCGTGATCTCATGCTCGCGGATCGGTTGTTTATAATAAAACTGCATTGTCATTCTGGTTTTAATGATGTCTGCATCTTTGTTGCCTCTCATTAGGTTGTCGATCTGGTCGGTGTAATACTCAACCCAGTTCAACTGTGATTTGTCTCCGTCTGCTGCTGCTGCCCGTGCGTCCATGCGCGAGGTCATTAAGTCGGCCCATCGTTCCATCACTTCGCTAATTCCGGTGATCTGTGCGTACTCGTCGTGGAGCGCAAAGTATGCCTCGTGGAATTTCTCAGGGTTAAACGGCCAGTCTTTTTTTGTCTGATCGATAACCATCCAGCGAGGATCACCGGTTAATAACATCTGCTCCCAGTTGTGGAGCTTCATCTGCTTTATGGATAGAGCCAGCTCCGGCTCTTTCATTAACAGCAGGTTTTTGTAAAAAAATCGTTTCCAGTGTGGGTGCTTCATATTCCCAGGTGTTGTTTTACTTTGTCGGTGTAGTGCCTCAACATCAATGCGGCGAGTTTTTCCATGCTTTCAGCGGTCAATCCTTCAATATCCCTACCCCATTCTACGAGCAGGTTTGTACCGTCGTCTTTGATCGGGTCAGAGGTTATATCAAAACTGGTGCGTGTAATGTTTACGATCTTGAAAGAGTTGTGAAAATCTCCCTCGTCGTACAAATCCACGCTATCCGGTGACCGTTTTTTGCCCGTTGCCATCGTTGCCGGTGAGTAGGGTCCTCCGATGTTGGCGAGCAGTATCCCGTTGCTATCCATGAAGTCGAGCCGCATCTGGTCCGTGTTCAGCGTCACAACGTAGCGCTGTACTAAACGGTTCCGCATGATCTCTACAAACATCTTACCGGCGTCAAGTGTTTTCGCTTTCTTGACGAGCTCCATTATGTCGGTGCCTTTAAAGATGTTTTTCATGTTAGCAAAAAGCCCCCGCGCAGTGGCGAGGGCTTTTCTTTTTACTTCAATTTAGCTTTGAACTCTTTGGCTTCCTGCCAGGCTTTCTCCAGAGGGTACCCTCCGAGTTTGCCTTTCCACATCTTTTTAAATGACTCCTCATCTTTTATCATTGATGCTGGCATGTTCACCGGGCCGTTGTTGTAAATCACCTTTGTTTCCGGCTTAGGAGGTGATTTTTTTTCGACCTTTGGAGCTTTATCCTCCTTACTCATTAGCTCGCAACCATTGTTACACGAAGCGATCTCATCAAATAGCCGGATTTGAAAAGGTCGATGCGGACCACATCACCCGGGTTAGTCGGGCTCGCCAGAGTGAGCGTGTACTCACCTGATCCTGATCCAGAGCCGCCGGTCTCAGCGGAGGTGATAGTCTCCGATGCGTCCTGAGTCTCGTTAAACACTGTAGCGTCGGTTACGCCGTCGTCGTAAGAGAAGTCAGCAGACACAAGCCCGGTGATTTTTTTCTTACGGTCAGTGCCGCCGTACAGCATGTCCGCAGTGATAACGATAGTGTCCTGACCAGAGTTAGACACTTCCAACGGAATAACCTGCAGCGGTTGCAAGTCAAACCATTTTTTAGCAGGGTATGCGATCTGCGCGGCCTCGATAAAATCACGGTTCGCGTCGTTCTCCAATTCGTCCACGTAGAAAGTGACCATCATTTTCTGTACAGAACCTTTGGTCGGCTGCATGTACTGAGCCGTGAGTGATCCCTCCTGCAGGTGGATACCGATCAGGTTACCCTCTCCGTCGTTCATACCGCCGAGCTGACCTTTGTATGTAATGGTTAACATACCCAGGTCACGACATTTGAACGAGTCGTAAGACGCTTTCAGAGCAGGGTTAGCCGCTTCTTTCACGTGCTGGAATGATGCCTTTTGTTTGATCTCCTCGCCGGTTGGCATATCAATACCGTCGATGGTTTCTACCTCGGCCTCCGGTGCAGGAGCTTCGAGCGCGAAGATTTCAGGGAAAATCGTCCAGCGTTTAGTTGGGTCGATGTGGTTCAGCTTCGCAGTGATCCACGCCTGGTTCATAACGGTTCCCTTCGTTACGCCATTGTAATTACCGTCGGAGTCGTAATAATCAAAGAGCACGATAAATTTATCGCGTCCGATCATTGGGATACATCCGTTCTGTCCGGGGCTTAAAGGTTCTCCGGCACAGAAACATTCTACTTCAAACATACTTTTTATGTTGTTTTTATGCCTCCGACAAATATCCCCCGGATGCGGTAGGGTTTTAATGCAAATCTATTCCGTCGTGGTTTGATTTGCAAAAAAATTTTTTATTGCAAATTGCAGCAAGGTTAATTAACCTGAAACCGACTCATTACTCTGTGTTTCATTCCTTTTACCGAGTTTTAACTCGATAAGTTGCTGCACCGTAATAATACCTAACAGCAAAAGAATAGCTGAGAGATCGATTAAGAGCGCATCAATCACATTTGTTTTATCAACATACCTCACGTGCATGTAGCCAACGCAAAGCATGAGGGCAAATGCCGTCAGCTTTCGTGCAGAGAAGCCTTTTTTATCGTTGGTAAACGAGTATAGCGCTCCGTTTATGAAATCCGTTATCGATTTTTTCATGGCCGGGTGTAGATTTTAATGCGTTTGATGTCGAATTCAACGAGTTTCGCCAACGCTATTCTGCTCGATGTATTGTCCAGTTCACCGTCGCCGTTCAGATCTTTTTGATCCATTCCAGGTAGAATGCAGCCGAGCGTGTGCGTGAAATTTGTACCAGAATGCATGAGCACACCAGACCGGCCAGGTACATCATGTATGCGATAACACCAGCCGAATTTTTTGTGATTTTCAAGAGTCATTTTATACTCACCATCCGGGATGCAACTTTCCCGCACCTCATTGTCTGCGATACCGTCAGTGTTTTTATCCGGAAGTTCTAAAGAAAAACATGTAAAAACAATGCACGGTTTTGCTGGCATTGATAGAAGGTCAATCGAAGAATCAATAACGTCAATCTGACCTAGCGTTTGCTTGTCATTTTTGTATGTGCGGCAAAGCTCCGCGTAATACTTGCTGTCTGTTTCCATGTTTTATGCAAAAAGCGATTTAATAAATGCAACGACTGACAATACTGCCGCGCTTACTGCGGTATACCAGCGCTTTTCCAGGGCACGAACACGTGTTTCGTGGTCTGCCGATTGTTTTTGTTGAGCCTTATACCGTTCGTCCTGTATTGCTCTGTGTTGGTCCAGACGAGTCAGGAGGGCGTCGCGTTCCTTTTGAGTCATCTAAAGTTCTTTTTTCACTAATTCAAATTGAGAATTCCCACAGCAACTGCATGTTTTTCTTTTAAAAATATACTCTCCGCAGTCGCAACTCATACCGTCCAAATCCACAGCCATTGATCCTGCATAGGTTCGTCTATGGTTACCTAAAGGGCATTTTGAATGAGAATTTGTCCCGGAGCCGGTGCCGCTAGCGGCTGACATCCCGATGCCTCTCGCTGCGTAGCCAATCCCGCCGCCACCCGCTGCCGCCGTGCCCTGCAAAGGAGTGACGCATGACGGATCTACAACGACTCCTGTGAGGTAATTTTCTGCAACCATCGATCTACCTGAGTATGTATAGCCTTTTATCATTGCCCTAATCTTTAAGATGTTGAACAATAAAACTTTCGATGTCTTCATCCTCCCAGGAATCCCCGGAATATTCGAAGCCCTTAATTTCTTCAACGATGGTCGAATTGGAGTTCTTCATCTGAACGAGTAGATCGCACGTGGACGTCTCCGCAACCTTGCGCTTTCTTTCGAGGTTGTCCCGAATCTGCATAACAGTGAACTCGTCGACTGTCATTTCTAAATAACCATTTCTGAATACCATATACTTACACTAAATATTCGATTACTACCACGCATCCGTCTGCCCCATTGCCGCCAGCCCCGGAGGTGAAAGGCTGTAGGCATCCGCCGCCGCCGCCGCCGCCCATCCCGTACTTTCCGCCGTTGCCGCCGTTGCCGCCGTTGCCAGTGATTGATGCGCCGCCGCCGCCGCCCGGATTCCCATAGCCTATTGTCGTCAGGTCTTGCCCCAATGAAATATGTAGCAGCGTGTTATCGGCCCCGTTTCCGCCATTTGTATTGGCAGCCCCACCGGTTGCCGCTGTGGTTAAAGAATAGGCGGCATTGAAATTTCTACCCCCGTTTCCGCCGGCCCCGGCAGTTGTGCCGCCGCCGTTTGTTGCACCGCCACCACCACCGGCACCTGTAGCAATGACAGTGGATGAACCGGCCATGGTTGTACCAGCTCCTCCGGCTGCGCTTGATCCGCCATTAGCGCCTCCACCGCCTAAGTGGTTGTTCTTTACCCCCTGTGGTGTGCATGCAGAATTCAACGGTAGCGTTCCGCCTGTTCCGGTGCCAGTAGACGCGCCATTCCCTCCCGGAGCAACCACAAAAGAACCAAAAGACGAAGACCCGCCAGCGCTGCCGCCGTTCTGGGTTCCGTCAGTTGTCCGGCCTGCGCCGCCGGTACCGCCAGCACCGACAACCACTGTTTGAGCCACAACAATTTCTGCGTTTGTAATTAGCCTTCGACAAAGCGCTCCATTAGCACCTCCGCCTCCACCACCTGCTGCCGTGCCTGCTGTGCGTCGCTGACCGCCGCCGCCGCCTCCACCAGCCCCAATAGCCAGTACAAGTGCGAAAAGTAAGTTTGAAGGCTTATTGTAGGAGGTGGATCCGGGTGTCGTATAGGTGACTTCGTTGATAGTTACTCGTCCTTCATAGACAGCCTGCAATTGGGCGTCCGTAAGTTGAGAAATCAGGTCGGCTGTTAACAGTGCGTTAATCTGAGTACAGGCGTAGTTCTTTACAGAGGGCCATGTCTCCGTGCTTCCGTTTGGTTTCGTCACCGTTATATCCGGAAGTACGTGCGTTCCCTCCGCCGGTATGTCAACAGTATAGCTTGTATCGCTGTTGTCGACTGTCACATCGTCAATTGTTTGATCTGCAGTTGCCTCGGCCTTAACTGTCTTTGCGTAAAGCAAAGTGCCTGCATACGTTTTAATGTTCACCGTAGAGTCACTCACCGTTTGATCTGCAGTAGCCTCTGCTTTTACTGCTTTAGAATGAAGCGTAGCACCAGCACTGTCTTTTACATTTACGGTGGAATCGCTAACCGTTTGATTGACTGTTCCACCGGCTTTTACAACCTTTGAGTGAAGGGTCAAGCCTGCGCTATCTTTCACGTTAACCGTACCGTTGGGGACGATAACTTCGGCCAGGGCCTCTGTATTTGTGCCGATTGTTACAGCAACCGAATCGAAATCTATAGCATCAACCAGGTTGATTGTTTTAGAACCTTCCGCTTTAATCGCTGTTAAGGGTGCAGCACCCAGCGTTACGCCGGAGTCTTGTATTTCAACCTCCAAAGTAGTCTCATTGTCAACCGTTTTTGTGCCGACAAATGCGCCGTTTGTTTTTACGACTCGAATGTCTTTGCTTTGTTGAGATCTTATAGGTGTAATCGGGTCGTCGTTTAGCGTTTCTTGGGAGTCTGATATAACAACGGGGCTCTGAACGCTTTCGGCTGGAATAGTTACAAGGGCGATGTTATTGCCGGACGAGTCGTGAATGAGTAATTCGGTGTCGCCTATTCGCCACTGCCCCAGTGTTCCGGGCGCCCCGACCTGCACATCATCTGAATTAACTACGTCGAGCTCTTGATCCGTGGTAACATTGTCAAAAACAAGCGTTCCGTTTACCCTGAAATCTACTGGAGCAGTCGTGGCTGCTGGAACCGTTATTTTTTTTGTTGGTTCGTCGTAACTGATAACTGGAGTGTCTCCATTTGTGTCTCTAACTATTAGTGGAAAATCCTGACCGCTAGGAGCACTATCCACCAAGTCGTCGTTAACGTACACATTCGCAGGCGCACAAGTAACTGGCGGCAAATTTTCACAAAGACACGCGCCGTCAGGCAATACGTACAGCGTGAACCGCGCCTCAACTCCCGAGAGGTTGCCGTCGAAAATGAGTTTATCCTTACCCCAAATGGTCTCGTCTCCGAAATTCATCCACTCGTAACGCTCTACCTCTGCGATCTCCTCCTCATCCTGACTAAACTTGTCGTCGTTCTCGTCGATCACGCGCAGTAGCATATCGGTCATGGCGTTCATGGGCTCGATAATGTCGCGCTGCTGGTCCTCTATGGTATCGTACTGCTCGTCAAAATCACAGATGCAAATCGGTTTTACCTGCGCGGTGTAAACCACCTCGGAGTCATACTGCCGGTTCTCCCGTACAATAGGGATAGGCAGATATACAAACTCGTTCGTTACGTCGGTTTGCTCGTCTCGTTCGGCGTTCACTTTACGCCGTGATCCGTGGCGAAATTCCGGCGCGGTAATCTGGAACCAGGTACCAACCGGTATGCTCGGACCAGACACTGTAATGGACTCGTTAATGACAAAGTCCTCTATCGTGAAGTCCACGCCGGTAATGGTGATTACCTTTTTTTTGCGGAGCCAGTAAGTGTTACAGGTATCAATACGCCAGTTATCGCCGACCTGCGTAATAGCATCAATTTCTACTACCGGGCTCATCTGGGAAACGATCCAGGAAAAAAGGGGTATTATGTTGTCGGCACCTTTCACAGCCCGATCAGGAATTTTAAGCGTTGGCCTCTGTACTCTGGGTAATCCGCGATATTCTTAACGATATACCACTGGATTGCACGGCTCGTATTGATGGCCGCGTTATAGTTCCGGCCCAGCAGGAAACCGTCAGCGTTCTGGTCTGAGTTCTCAGATTTTTTCGCCTTGTTCCCGCCGGTGGAGATCACTACGTTATTTTGTCTGGCGAAGTAAAACCAGATAATGTTTGATAGAAAAAACTTAATGCCTTTGGACTCGATCACGCCCTGACATCCCTCACCATCCTGCACAAACGCGTTGTAAATATTCGTAAAACGCACAGTCTGCGGTACCCCGTTTACGTCGAGGTCCGCAATAAAGGCAGTACCCAGCTCCGCGCCGAGCAACTTATAGATGTAGCTTTTATCGTGTGCGTCACGAATGACGTTAAATTTGGCTACAGTATTGTTGTCCTTTTGGAGCTGGGTATCACCCGTACAGTCAGATATAGTAATGACGTTCATTACTTATCCTCAGCCTTTTTAACGGATTTTTTCGGAGCCACATACTCAGTTACCTTCATTTCGATGTAACCTTTTTGCATAAGCACAGTAGCTGTGTTTCCGTCGATCTGAGAAACCTCAGAACCGTTCGGCCCGAGAACCGGAGATGTACCAGTGCTCACACCGTTGTACATTTTCTTTGGGTCCAATTCGGGCATGCCTTTTTTGGTTTTTACTTCTGGTCCAGCCATAAAAAATTTAGTTTTGTTTACCAGGAAAACCCGGTCCATTTACGGTACCGGGCTCCCAGGAAAACAGCTACACACCTTATGAAGCGAGGTTGATCGCTGCGATTGCAGCATCAATGTTGGTCACTTTCACAAATCCGGTACGGTCTACGTTACGGATAAGGAACAGGATGCGTTTACGTACTTTCAGTGTCTCCATGTCCTCTACGAACTGGTCACCTTTGTAACCACGGCTCAGAACGAAACCGGCTTTTTCGTAGATTTTGGCGAAACGTCTATCACCAATAGCCAGTGCGTTATCAGGAACCACGTTAGACTCCAGCACTACCATACTGTCTACCATCTGACCGTCGCGCGATACGAACGGAGGCAGGATGTAGTTGTTATTCGCATCTTTGGTGAGGCGCATTTTGTTGATGGCCGAGATGTTCATAACAGCGAAGTTAGCTTTGTACTTTGCGCCACCGGTTTTGGTGATTGTCTCACGCATTTTAACCAGCAAGTCGTAGAATGTCGCGTAGGCAACGTCAGTTACCAGAGCAGGGTTGAACGCAGGGATTGACTGGAATAATCCCGTAAGTTCAGCACCACCAGTACCGTTACAGATTTCATCGTCAATTTTCAGCGCCACGTTAGTGTTCAGGAACAGGTCAAGCTCTGCAGCGAACATTTGCTCGTCTTCGTAGAACTCCTCAGATACTGGGATAGTATCACCGATTTTTTTCAGAGGTAGAGTGTACTCAATCCATTTAGCGGTTGACTCAGGGAATGGTTGACCTTCCAGTACGTAGTCAGCAGCTCTCACGGTAGTATCCGGGTCCCAGTCCCAATAGCGTACCTGGCCTTTGTTTTTGGTACCCATTGTGATTTTAGGGAACATATCGTACATAGTAAGCTCACGAGTAGCAAGCTGACCGACACTTGGCACATCCTGTGCCTGTGTGTTGTTTGTAATACTTGCAACTAAAGTGCTTGCTTTGATTTCGATCTCCTTTTCGGTAACACCTTTGGAGATTTGTTTCAGGATTTCTACGTTAGCCTTAAGCTGCTCGACCAGAGTTTCTCCGGTACCAAATGCTTTACCCTTTTCGGCGATGGCTTTCATTTTAAGGCCAAACGCGTTGAGCTCCGCTTTCATCAGAGAGATGGTTTTTTCGTGCTCTTCGATTTTGGCTGCATCGGTTTTAGGGTCCAGCTTCTGACGCTCATCGTCATACGCTTTTAACCTGGTCATAATCTCAAACTCCCGCTCAGCCTTACGATACTCGGCGAGTCCTACAAGGTCGAGCTTTTCGATGTCGTCCTCTGACTTCACCTTAAAGTCCGGGATCACGATACCGCTTAGCGCGTAGTTTCCCTTTGCGTAGGCGCTAACGTGATAGATTGCAGACATGACTCCCGCCGTGCCTGTGATAGTTGCTGCTGCTGCATGACTGAAAGTCGCAGCAAATACGACGATGTAAAGCAAAAGCAAGACACCGACCGCGTTAATTAATTTTACACTTAGTTTCATTTTGTTTGTGTATTGGTTAGTAAACTCTGCGACGTTTAAGCTCGTCCGCTCTCTTTTGTTTTTGACTGTCGGTCAGCGACGGGTCGGTATCCTCATTGTCAGGGTTTGACGGATCAGGAGTGCTTTTAGGGTAGATCATTGGTGTAACGTCGTTTGATCCGGCGATAACCATTGATCCCTCCTTATAAATTTCTGCCTCCTCGATGCCCCAGAAATAACCTACCTCTTTGGCACGTGCGGAGTTAATGATAGTGTTTATGTGTTTGTCCCAGTTGGCCTTTTCAGCTTTGAAACCCTCCTCCTCTGAGTCAACCGCGAAAAACATTTTTACGTAGCGCATCCGTACTGAGTGCTCGATGTCGATCTTTTCGTCAATGATCTCACGCGCCTGCCCGTTGCGGATTTTTTTCTCGCTAATTTTGAACATGAGGGCCTGAGTTTTGCCGGTGAAATTCGCGCCGAGTGATCTCCACGAGACCTCCTTAACGAAAACCTCAACGTCTTTCGGAAACGCAATAATACTACCTACCTCGAGATTGTGGTTAGCCAGGTAATACACCTTGTTGCTTTTCGCTTTTGCGCTTACATCCCAGATGCCATCCATGTGTACGTCGTTGTGAGAGTCCATGTACTTGGTGGTGTTAATCACCGGGTAGATATACCCTTTTTCCAGGCCGTTGCCCTTCGCTATACCGTCCGACTTGGTTTTAAAATCACTCATCGGCAGTGAGTCGGAGAATTTTATCTCCATACGTTTGAGCTCGTAAATGTGGGGTAGGTTTGCTTTCAAATGAGTGAACATCGCCTCTTTGGTTTCAAACTCCATCCCTGGAAACTCTCTGCACTTGAATTTCATTTCGTAACGGTTTTTGCTTTTTTATCCTGCAAATCCTTGATGAGGCGTTCTTTTACCGGGCCTTCTGGCATGGTTTTGATTTTCTCCTCCAATTCTTTGATGAACTTCGACATAATGAGTGCAAGTCTATGGCAAAAAAAAATCACGTACAAAAAAATCTTTTTTGGTTACACAAGTTACATGAGGTTACATGTCGAAAATCGAGTCGTGTAACTTTTCATGTAAACCGCTAAACCCTTATAAATACTACATTCTTTAATAATAATATTTAAAGTTACATGAGTAACACAAAAATATCTGACTTACCGCAAAACTTTCGCTTTTGAATTTTCCGTGTGAAAAATTTGATCGTTTGCTGGAAGTAAAACACCTCACTCATGTTACGTGTAACCGCACCAACCAAACCCAGACACATCAAAGGTTACGCGGTTAACACGAACATGTAACCAGATGTCACGTAACCGAGCAGGTAAACTTTATTTTGAAGTTCGCGGCGCATTTCTATACATTTGCCGGTACTCGTAAAATTTTCTTATGGCGTTTAGTATGTTGGATTGGTTCGGTAACACCTACGTAGGTGGACTCGTTGGAATGGGAGGTAAAAACAGCAACCGGTTTATTTCCCCGGCAGACTTCAAAATGAAGGTCATGCGCCTGGACAAGTCGGAGGAGTGGACCAGCATCAACGGTAAAGAGCGCGAAATTTACCTCACCACCCCGGAGCTCCGCATGGTTGTGGATCGCCTGGCGCTCATGTTTGCAAACGGTATGTGGAAGCATTACAACGAGGACGGGACAGAGGTAGAAAACTCTGAGATCGTCCGCTTTCTGGAAAATCCTAACATCCACCAATCCCGTAACCAGTTTCTGTTTCAGTGGTTTGTGCAGCGCTGCTTATACCCCGCTACCTATACCTATAAGCTCATCGGGTCAAGACTCGCAGATGTGCCGACCGCGCTCTGGAATCTACCACCTCAGCGCATGGTCGTGGAGCGTACCGGCAAAATCTGGACTGCTACCACGCCGGAAGAAATTATAAACAGGTACCGGTTGAAAAATGAAAACGCCGACGAGTTTTTCTACCCTTACGAGATCATTCAGATGGCACGGCCTGACTGTGACGACCCGATCATGGGCGTGTCTCCGCTCATGGCACTAAAAATGCCGATCTCAAACATACGCGCAGCATACGGTTACCGTAACGCAATCCTGACTAAAAAGGGTGCTATCGGTGTATGGAGCTCGGATGCTAAGGATAGCATGGGATCAATTCAGCTCACACCGGATGAGGTAGACGATGTTACCGCGCAGCTCCTGGATACATACGGAATTTTTGACGACCAACATAAGGTTGCTATCTCGCCCAAAGCATTGAAGTGGAACCCGGCCACATACCCGACGAAAGAGCTCATGTTATTTGAGGAGGTTGACTCGAACCGTAAGGCGATCATCGACATTATGGGCGGTAATGAGTTCATGTTCTGCTCCGGCGTAAACGCCAAAGGGTCCACGTTCACCAACGTTGAGATGGGCGAGAAGCTCTGCTACCAGGACACGATTGTACCTATTGCTGAGGACTACTCATACTCGATCAGTAAGTCACTGGGTCTGCCAGATAAACGTCAGTATGTATGCCTGGAGTACGATCACCTACCAATCATGCAGTTTGACCGCACCAAAGAGGCTGAGGTGAGCTATAAAAAAACGCAGGCGGTTGACATCCTCGTGCGTAATGGTTACCAAACCGACGACGCTATGGAGATTATCGGACTCGACGCTGAGGGCTATAAGGCCACGACCCCTAAACCGGTCACTACTACACCTGGTCAGCAATAAAAAAACCCGGACACATTTCTGCATCCGGGCGGTTTTCCATCGTGAGAAAACAGAGATTATCCTTTTACCATACCAGCCTCACGCTCGGCACAGTCTTTCATATCGGCCATAGCCGCCTCGTTATTCACGTAGAATTTGGTAGGTGCTACGTGGATCGGTGACGAATGTTTGTAGATCATTTGAGCAGCGAACGCGGTTGAGGTCAGCAGCTCCAGTTTGCGACCTTCGGCTCCGGCCAGCATAACCACCCATCCGGCACGGCAGTGAGTTGTACCACAGTGCGCGCCGGTTGCTTCGTCCACCTTCTCATTGGTGTGCCAGTTACCCATATCGAGCGCGTTCTCTACGCTGGCCGCTTCATAAACTTTCTGGTGGATGTTTGGAATAACTGGGATAGTTTTCTCTGAGAAAATTCCCTCCACTGGTTTACCCTCACCGTCAGGCGTAGCCTGTCCTGTTTTATCGCTGCAATCGCTGCAATCGCTGCAATATCTGCAATATCTGCAATCGCTGCAAGAGCTGCAATATCTGCAATCGCTGCAATCGCTGCAATCGCTGCAATATCTGCAATCGCTGCAATATCTGCAATCGCTGCAATCGCTGCAATATCTGCAATCGATGCAAGAGCTGCAAGAGCTGCAAGAGCTGCAAGAGCTGCAAGAGCTGCAAGAGCTGCAAGAGCT
>ERZ724505.164-NODE-164-length-43144-cov-7.319594_pt1 | contig 43144 bp, 35 predicted proteins | sample MGYA00376038_ERZ724505 | MGnify/ENA primary metagenome ERZ724505 (study PRJEB28724, sample SAMN07190884) | wastewater metagenome | isolation source: effluent of sewage treatment plant in Hong Hong | place: Hong Kong | collected 2016-03-17 ... | reverse complement strand
GCAGAATCTCTGGCGAACCCAAGACACGAGGCCCGAAACAATCGCCGAGCCGCAAGAGGCCGCGAGCCCCCCGCTGAAGCCGCCTGAGTCACCGAGGTACGAGGTGCGGGCGTGTCACAAGCGGGGGGCTCGCGGGCGATAGCCTCGCGAGTGGCGTGCCCTCGTCGGGGGCGTTTCGCGGCTCTCCGAGCCGCATTTCCGTCGGCCTCCGGCCGCCGCTGCCTCCGCCAGCGCCTCCGCACGTCATGACGGCCTCACAAGCGGTTCCGATGGCACCGTCATTTTTGTCTTGAGGTGTTTTGCGATCCCAGCTCGCTCCGCGAGCGGGGCGCAGGCTTGACATCGAACCCCTCCTTGCGTGGTACCGGTTCATCGTTGCCTTCTGAACGGCAAGTTTTTGAGAAAGACCATATGTTTTTCCCACACCAGTTGTGTGCTCATAATACTTATATGTTCTTGCTCGGAGCGAGAACGCTCCTCTTTCCGCGAACCGATGCCAATTCTATGAACAGCGTGTGCCTTTCAGGCTCCCAACATCTTCCTTTCAGGCTCCCAATTCCTACCTTTCATGATCCCACCCGTCTTCCTTTCAGGCTCCCGCCTCACACAGTTCGGCGCGGTCAAACCGCCGGGGTAAACGTGGTCGGTGCCCTCTCATGGACATGGTCAGACGACGTTCAAATGGCGCGGCGTGAGGTCGCTCATGAGCATGAGTCTGAGCGGGAGAACCGACACGGTCATGACTCGTCCGTTCTCTGACGGCACGGAACGGTCAAACATGGCGTTTTGATGAGGCTCTCGGTGGACAGTTCCCAGCGATCATTGGGGGGGGAGTGGCCGGGGCTGGTCAGGGGTAGCCGACGCCTGTTCAAAGAATGTGTTCAGAGCGTGATCATGGACGCGCTCGTCGCCGAAATGATTCAGCGCGATTGGCTCTCTGAAACGTCTCGTGAGCGTGACCGCGATCCGACTCGATGAACACTGATGGAATGGCTTTGACATTGGGTTGAGTCGGCCCGCTGAGCGGGTCCATCACGCTCATTGACACGTCCAAGGACAAGACGTGTGGCGACACTCGCTCAGATCTCTTGCCAAGGTCTCCGACCGGGTGTAACGTCGGGCCAATCCCCTTCCGTTTCCGAATGGCCCATCGTTTCCTCACGATCAGCGAAGCCGAGAGTTTCACCGGCAAGAGTCGCAGCACCTTGCGGCGGTTCATCGACACCATCGTCAAGGTGGAAGATGCGCCCGATCGGCCATTGCTCCTGCCGACGCCCGATGAGGTGCGTGCGCTTCGCGAACAAAACCAACCGTTTGCCTGGAAAATCAGCGAGGAACTTCTCCGTCGCCAGTTTCTCAAGCCCGATCCGGCTGAAGCAGCGGGCACAGAGCAGGGGAGTGAGGCCCTACCGCAAAGCGATTCATCGCGACTGGTCGCAGTGTTGGAAAAGAGCGTGGCGATTCTGGAGCGTGAGCTCAACGAGAAGAACAGTCAAATTGCCGCGATGAATGAACGTTTGCGCGAGAGCAATATCCTCATGAAGGATCTTCAGTTGCGCGTGGCGCTGCCTCCAGGGAAAGAGGCGTCGTCGCCAGCCGATGTGTCACCGAGCGAACCGAGAAAAGCGGACGGCAAGAAACCAGCCAACAAGAATCCATTCCGGTGGTTGTTCAGAGGATAGGCCGACGCTTCCACGCTGACACATGACTCCAAACCCATCCGCATCGCCGGCCATCCACACGCCCGAAACCGGCGAGAAGAAGGCGAGTGCGGCTCGCGCGATCGTCCAGGTGGAGACGAATCTGCTCCGTTTTCCCTTTTTCTCCCTGCATACCAAGGGACTGCGTGCGATCGATTTCAAGGAAGTGCGCGGCACCCGAATGGAAAATGGCCAGACGCACGAGTTCATCTTTCGCGTGTCGCGGAACACGGATCATTTCTATCCCGGGCCGCTGTCGCGCAAGGCGCATTTCGCAATTCTGAGCCTGCTGAGGCAACAAGGGTTTCCGTTTCGCAATCCGGTCGCGTTCACGTGGCGTCAGCTTGTCCGCGAGATGAACGTCGCCTATAGCGGAGCGACGACGATCGATCGGCTTAAGGAAGCCCTGCTTTCAACACTCGGAGCGATGATCAAGAGCACGTACGCTCTCAAGTTCGGCCCATCGCGCGAAAGCCTGCCGACCCGCGAGAGGGGATACACGCTCTATACCGAGTGTCTCTTCTCCAACGATCCGTTACCCGACGGCACGCTCGCCGATCGCAACTTCGTCACGCTGGCCGACTGGTATCTTGCGAATCTGAACGCGCTCTACGCTGCCCCGATCGATTACACGATGTGGAACCGCCTCAACGATCAAAGCCCGCTCGCGAGCCGATTGTATGAGTTTCTGTTGTTCAATTTCTCGGTGGGCATCGACACGTTCACCATCAACTATCCCAAGCTCTGCCAGTTCCTGCCGGCTAAAGTCGAAGCCTACGCCTCGCAAGCGAAGGAGCAGTTGGCACCGGCCTTCCGGCTCCTGACCGAAGAGGGGATTGTCGGCGGCGTGGTCTGGCAAACAGCCAGCCAGGGGGAACTTCAGCTCCAATTCACGCGCGGCGTGCGTATGACCGATTCGACGGTGTCCAGCGTTCAGCCCGCCGAGCGGTCGGAACTCTTCGAGACCGTGACGACGAAAGAGGGGACTCATCAACACTCGCCGGCCGAACGACTCGTGCGTGAATTCCATGGTGCCTGGAGCGGAGAAAAGGAGCGGTCAGGCTCGCCTGGCGAAATCGATGCAGCCAAGACCTGTCTCGAACTCTACGGCCTCGATCTGGCGATGCAACTGCTGCCGAAGGTGGTCAAACGGATGCGCGAGCAATTCCCCGAAGCCAAGACGTTCGGAGCGACTCGCTCGTACTTCGCCGAGATTCACGCCGATCACCTGAAGCGAGATCGCCTCATCGAAAAAGCCAAAGCCGCGAATCTCGATAGCCGGCAGGAAGCGGAGGCGGAGAGTCGTCGAGCGCGACGCCGCTCGAGGCTGGAAGGAATCTGGAGCGAGGTACCCGAAAGCGAGCGTGCCGCCATCTCGAAGAAGGTCATGGCCGAGAATCCGCGCCTACGACTGGCTCAATTCCCCACGATTCATCACCGGCTTTGCCTCGATGAACTTGAAAAGCAAACCTAGGGATTGATTGAGCCTGTGGCCGAGAGGACGAAGCCTGACGGACATTAAGACGCCCTGTATCAAGCGATCTTGCGTGACCACCACGGGCAGCCGTTATCCTTGTGTCCGAACGCACTCAATTCACGCCTGACTGGAGCCCACCTGTGGTGCGAGCTTAGCCACGGTGCCGCCTCCTCGGACGACCTGCTTAGGTACTTGGAGAATCAGCGAGCGGGGTTCATGTAGGAAACCTTCCCTTACCGTCTTGCAAGTTGCGCCGGCTTCGCCTCTCCAGATCGGGTACCCACTGCGAGAGATGCACCGCAGGCCTGCGTCTGAGCGAATGCCCGTGAAGGGGTGAGTGTTTCAAGTATCAGGTAGCTCAAGTATCAGGTAGCAAATTTGCAAATTATCTGTAATCTACATTAATGATATCATCACTTATCAAGAGAAACCTATTTATTTGTATACTTTTATTATTTTCAGTGCTAATAGGGGTAGTATTTCATCAAACGTTCTTCAAGAAAAATGCTTTTTTTTCAGACGATATCATTTTGAAGAGATTTGGATCACAATGCAAAATTGACTCTGTGTGCGGACAACTGATCGGCATCGATTGCGACTCCGCCGCTGATGGCTCATATCTTTACGTGCAGCGGGAGACAGGAGTGATCGTAAGCGTGTGTGGCGCCGTTGGAAGATGCCCCCAGAAGGGATGGGATTGCAAGAACTAGCGTCCTTAAAATGAGGCCGTTAATCGATGAGATCGACGCCTTAATCGAATATAAAAGAATCCTATAGTAGTTCCCATGCAGCTAGCGATCCACGAGGAGGGTTCTGGCACCCCACTCGCCTCGACTCGGATCGTAGCATCGGCCTCGCCGAGGAAAGCATCGAGGACGGTCCCGGTCGTACCAGTAACCGTCTCATCCAGGCCCGAAAAGTCTGTCGCTCGGATATTCGTCACAGCACCTGCGGTCGTCCCACCCGTGAAGCGAAACGAACCCAGGAAGAGATCGAAGGTGTCCGGTGCGACCTCCGTTGGAAATGCAGGAGGGCTCGTCACGTCGACGATGGCGGAAAACCCCGCCGACTCCCCGGCAACCACCTCCCGTATCGGGCCGAAGGCATCGTCAAAAACCGCACTCGGCATGATATCTGACACGCTGAGAACCTGAGCCGGTTCTGACGGCACAGGAGGAACGTCGAATCGGATTCGCACAGCAGCCCCAATGAGCCCTTCCGTCGCGAGAAGCGAAGTACCACCTGCGGCGATCGTCTCTCGCAAGTAGACTTGAATGTCGACGGTACCTCCAGGAGAAACGGTGTATGCTGATTGATCGAATCGCAGCACCATACCCGCTCGCGCAGAGCAAACGATAGATAGTAGGCCCACAGCAAGGCCGACAACCTGATACGCCAGCTTCTTCATCAGAGTTCTCCTGATTCGTTCCGGCCGAGTGTTAATCGCTCAAGAATTCAAACGCTTGCCCCGCCGCTGTGCGAACTCGGTATTGTCGGTCTGTCCGATGATTGCATCCGCATTGAAGTCAAGGAACCACAAGTATCCGCCTTGGCCTTGTGTCTTGCCGTACGCCCCTCGAAAGACAAAGTAGTCGGTCGTATCCACCGCACCGTCGCCATTCGTATCGCCGAAGAAGCGGAAGAATTGGTCGACACGGTCGGCGTCCAACGACAACCTAAGGAGGCTCGGCTCGTGGATCTTTTCGCGATGGACGGTCAGGGTGTACTTCCCATCGGGGAGTGAACCTCCGACGATGGTGCCGCCAACGAAGCTAAGCGTGACTTTAGTCAAGGCCCCAGCGGCCGAAGGGGAAACAATCAGGCTGAAGGAGCCACCTCCCTGCCGCGTAAGCTCGAAGGCGCCCGGATCAAGGCTGACGACGGTGCTGAAGGTGTAGGTGACGCCGTTGACCATTGAACGCTGTGCCGAACCATCATTGATGAGGAACCCGACAACGGACGGCGGGCTGGGGACGGCCACAGAGACGATGGTTGTCGAGCTGTCCCGTGCTAACGGGTTGGTCGTGCTGGCCGCTTCGACTGAGAGGATGTCCTGATTCTGGTCACTCGCCGTGATCGGAACGGACACCGGCACCGCGAACGATCTGCTCTCTCCTCCGGCAAGCGAGATGCTCGCAGGGAGGCGGGAGAAATCCGCCCACCCGAGCGCGGACCTTGAAGTGATAAGGTACGTGTCGGTATCCGATCCAAGGTTGCGGAAGGTGAAAGTGATAGACTCGCCCGTCCCAGGTGCTAGGGTGACGTCTCCAGAGCTCGCGACCGAGACACTCAAACTGGTGGGCATAGCCTGATCTTGAGATTGAGTGAGCTCGTCACTCGCGTTAGTCACCATCGGCGGAGAATAGCTCAAGCCCGCATCGCCGATCGATCCCCCGCCATAGACAAGCCCGGGCCAATCATTATGGCCCGTAAGAACCCCGAGAACGGGACTGTCATTTTGGCTTCGGTCGTTGTTGATGTTGGCGACTTCAGTGTGCTGATAGTCGATCAAAGAATCCCCATTCCAATCGATGGAATCGTTCGCGTAATCAACGATCCTGACATTATCTCCAACGTAATATCTCGTCCCATAGCCGGCGGGAGTCGTATTTCCCAATCCGCTCGGCTCGGATAGGGAGTTTTCATCGAGAGACGGAAGTTCAAACCGGGAGTAGTCGAAGTGAGAATCCTTACCGTTAATCCGGAGACCCCTCATCTGAAAGAGGTAATTCATCACGCTGAGATAATTTGGTTTGTTGTTAGTTGCCAGGTCGGCACCTCCTCCGTGCGAGAGCCCCAAGTTGTGACCCAACTCATGCATGAAAGTACCTGCTTGTTGCTCCACCGTGCCTCCGTTATTCCACTCCGCGAGAGCTACAATGAAATCGCTCGCCCCCAGACCTCTAGAAATCCCGCTGGTAAACTCGTCTTGTCCTGAACGGGTGAAGCGACCGGGAATTTTGATATCATGGGCGGAAATGACGTAGTGAAAAGCTCGAGCACGGGCAGCCGATAGATTTGTCGCTGTGCCGTCATCATTCTCTGATCCTCGCGCTCCGTTCTTGTAGGTGTCAAATGCGGTCCAGTCGAATGAACCATTCGACTCTACGAATTCACTCTCCGTGAGGCTATTCGACTGGGAACGTTGGCCCCACCTCTCTCCTGTGACCGGGTTCATCACGCTTGCCGGACCGTTATCGACATGGAGGGCGATCCCTGTGCTGCCGTCGGGGTTGCCCACGGGCGCGTTTGCGAACGCAGATACCACGATGTCAATCGCCGCCTGTTTGAGCTGGTGGGAGTGGCCTACATGAAGGAAGGTTGAAGGATCAATCATGTAGTCGGATTCAATGAATATATCTTTATGGTATGGGTTTGCACCCATCTCGTGTAGGTCAACGAAAATGGTTTTGCCATTGACGGTCACTTGATACCCATGCAACTCCCAATCATCGGGCAACCCGTCACCATCACTATCCGTGGGGCTCGCTCGATAAACGACGGTCCGTCCGTCGGCGAGAGTCGCTAGAAACGCAACTTGGCCTGCGTCGTTGAGGCCACGATGGTCGAAGCCGCCCAACAAGCCTGTCACCGTCGAACCATCGAGTGCATCTCCGGTCTGGATCACCTTGTTTGCAGTGGGATTTGGTCCTGTGTAAATGCCGACAGCCTGATTGTCGAGGAAGGCAAGGAATGCAACCGTGCCGGTCCCGTTGATGGACGGATCACCGAAGGCCGCATATGGGCCTGAAGCATCGACGAACTTGGTCGGTGTGCCACCGCTGGTTTCGGTGTAAATACCGCGAAATCCCGTGTTTGCGGATTGAGTATAGGCCAGGAATGCAACGGTTCCGCTGTCGTTGATCGAAGGCGAGGGACCAAAATCTTTGAAAGTGCCGTCTTTGCTGGCGACGATCTTCGTGCCGCCGCCATTCCCTGAAAAAATGCCTGTGGAACCGTCATCCAACGGGGCGTAGAACGCAACCAACCCACTGTTATTGATCGACGGCATATTGCCAAAGAAATTCGGATTTCCGTATCCGAACGGTCCGTTTGAATCGGCGATGGTCGTGATCGCACCGCCGCTGCCCACTGCGACGCTGTCGTATCCGGTCCCGGCACCTCGGAAGGCCACAACACCGTTATCATTGATCCCGGGGCCCCCACCAAACGCAGTGTACTTCCCGCCGACTGTGGCAATCGTCGTCAACGGGCCACCGTTGCCTCTCATGACACCGCTGAGCAGCCCCGATGCCGTGACTGCAACGGTGCCGTCGCTGTTGATGGATGGGACGCCAAACGACGTTTGGAAGCCGTCGTGCCGCTCGACGATAGTCGTCAGTGGGCCTCCGCTGCCCGTATACACGCCTCTGCCGCCATCGTCCAGGCCAGCGACGAACGCCACCGCCCCGCTCGCATTGATGGATGGTGTACGACCGTAGAAATCGGCGAGAAACCCCGTTGTGTCGGCGATCTTCGTGAAGGTATAGCCAGAGAGGAGGTAACGGCTTTCCACTTCCTCCAGGGAAAGACAAAACAAACGGTTTCGCTTTTTGGATGAACGGGCAGGCCTGGGACGAGTCATTTTTAGTTGTGGCCACATCGTCTTACCTCTTGCTCTGGATGTTTTTATCTGATCGAAACGTTTTTCTATGGCCTTCGTCGGCCCTGATTCCTGATTGAGCTGCGCCACACTAGGACTCTGTTTATGGAAAGGCAACAGAATTCCGTTACCGAATCTTCAGAATTCTTTTCAAGCCGAGTTCAACCAGATTGTGATTGCCGAAAAACATCACCCTCCAACTCGCTTCGCTCTGATTAACCGACGGGTCGACCACTCAAAGGATTGATGCGATTGATTCGTTCCCCGCCGACCCGATCCGTTTTACTCTTACTGTCCGCTGTTACTCTTCCTCTCATAAACGAATCCATTCGGGCTGCGGGATGGGCACAACACTGGCCGCGCAAACACCGCGTTGATACGATTTGGCTTCCACGTGGTTCTGACCGATCTTTGGAATCTGATTGGCCTTGTGTGCAATTGCCACATGTCCTCAATGTCACGAAAGCATTGACACGCTCGATTGAGGGCCTAACGAGCCAGACTCCGGCTTCTCAGCTTAAGTTCAAGTGTGTGTCGAAATGAGGAGTGCTGGAGAGACAAAGTACCTTGTCGATCCACACCCCGGTCATCAGTGTCATTCAAACAGCACTCGCCATCTCAACCGGCCGGCCCCGATGGCCGGAGGCAGCTTGGGCAAGAATCGAAAAGGTCGAACAATCCGCTGGTGAACAACTCAAGCATCATTTCTTGACCAGACCAGCGGGTGTCGAATTTGCAGTTTTAACGTCGATAGGCATTTCAGGCATCGCGGCCAGTGCTTCGTTTTCATCCAACAGACTTACATCTGTGTAAGTTTGCATGGTGAGTTTTATGTCGCTGTGTCGCATGAACCCTTGGGCCACCCGCGGCGAAACCTTGGCACGGCTCAAGATCGTCGCAGTGGTATGGCGAAGAGCGTGAACGTCGATCGTCCGATCTCGGTCGTCGCGAAATGGAATCCCCGCTAATGCAAGATCACGGCGCAGAATCTTCACAAGTTCGACGGGAACACGAAAGACGCGTTCGTCCCCAGTCTTGCCAGTCACTTTCAACCATTCCTTCAAGTCATTCGCAAGGTCTTCCAAGAGAGGGATGGTTGTCTCCTCGCCATTTTTTGTAAAAGTACCCGGCAGTTCCAAATGAGCGCGTTTCCCCGTCAGGTCCAGGTGACGGACTTCGAGTGCTTGTAACTCGCCCCGCCGGAGTCCTGTGAGAACCATGACTTTGTACATCAAGGCTCGTTCCCAGCCGAGTCGCTCCAGTTCCTTTCGAACTTCGGGGCGAATGTTGGCAACGACCTGGCCCTTCCGTTTTCCAGTGCGGATCGTCATTGCCTCAGTCACTGGCCTTTCTCTAGCCGACCTGAGAAGCCGGCCGAGCTCCTCGTTAGTCAGGGCTCGCCGCTGCCGCCTCGGGTCGCCACTGACCGATTCTAGGTTAGCGAGAAGGTCGTCAGAGAGTCTGCGCGTTTTCACGCACCATTTGACGAATGCCTTCGCCGAACTTCGATATGTGTTTCGAGTCCGGGCACTGGCGCCGGTATCGCCCGCGTCTGCAAGGAATTGTTCGACGCTTTCAAGGCGCACATCGAGAAGCGTTCGAACCTTGCAGGCTTCGAGAACGGTTTTCAACCTCCGAAGCGTTTCCGAGTGGTGCTTGTGCGAAACTCCGCGGTTGCGGAGATAAGTTGCGTACGCAGTGGTATGGTCTTCGATCGGGGCTTTTTTCTGCTCCAGCGATGGATCGATCAAACCAACCCGCCCTCGTTCCGATTGGCGCTCGAGCTCTGCGAGCATTTGCCGAGCCGCGACCTTGTCAGTGCAGAGCGGGACGCGCTTGCGGAGTCCTTCAGCGTCCACGAATTGCCCATACCACTTCGTCGACTTCTCTTTGATCTTGCGTGCCCCAGGTGTTGAACTCGAAACCCGGCGGCCTTCCGCGTCGACGTAACGAATGAAGGTTCGCTTCTCGATGTTGGACATGACCATTCCTCCGGGTGGAGCGCAATTCGCAACTGTGGCTGCCCAAATGGCTGCCCAAACAACTTACATTTCGAGGCGTCCAATGGCAATGGTCGTCGCGTTTGAATCCTCGAAAGGCCTATGGTGTTCGCTTCATAACCTCTGACCAAGTCATCATTAATGTCACGGTTGGCTCGCGATGGCGTCGATTGTCTCTCCGGCAAGAATTGACGAAATGCCAGCTTCCCAAGCTGGACGTCAGGGGTTCGAATCCCCTCGCCCGCTTAGAGTTACGACAACTCTGTACTCTGGCTGCCCACGGGGCTGCCCAAAGCTTCGAGCCCAAGACAAGGAGCCGAGAATCGATCCCTGGGTCGATTTCTCGGCTCCCTTGATGTTCCGACGTATCCGTCGATGAATCTGGGGCGAACTTCTCGCCTCTTCTTCCTGGATCGTCCCCGCGACTAGCACCCTTCGCCGTTGGGCCGAAATCGCTCCCACTCACGAAGCGTTGGGCAGCCACGGCTCACCCAGAGCCGAACTTCATCGGATCGCCAGCGAACGCTGCCGCCCAGGAGGACGGGACGCGGAAGCCGGCCAGCGCTGCGGAGTCGCCACAAAGTCCTCTTGGAGATCTCCAGCAACGCGGCCATTCGATCCGCGGTGAGCAGCAACGGCTCAATCATTTCTCGCGAGGACCGTCCAGGGTCGGGATCCACCTCCAACTTCGAAGACATCACTTACCTCCACAGGCGGGGACGTGACGGTTCGACAGGCTCACGCCCCCACCCACTTGAGCGGTAGAATCTAATCTGAGGGAGGCAAAGAGCCGGAAACTGGGGCCTTCACCGAGTTCATGAGGGAGTCACCACAGGCAGCCGTCTGGGTCAGAGCGAAAAGCGACCACCGATCGGGCCGTCGACTGTGTGTCTTCACAACCAAGACTCAAATCAGCGGACAAGCCCGCTGGCCTTCTGAACCGAGTCGATAGGGTTTGGCTGAATCGCGGTCGACTTAAGGCGAAGCATGCGCTTCAGGTCAGGGAAACAAAGGAAGCCGACGAAAGAGCGATCATCGCTCGTCACTTCCACTCCCTCCTTGCCCTCTCTACGGCACCATAGACAAGTGCCTTCACCGTACGTTTTGATCGTCACCATCGCGAAAACTCCTCCGAACGAGACCGAAGTCGAGCCGCTTCCTGCAGCTTGCGATACAAATCCCGCTCGCTCCAGGGCGGGATACAACGCGCGTTGTAGGCGACGAACAGCGGCCAGGCCTCGGCAATGGTCAGGCCGAATTTCTGGATGAGGGCCGCTGCGGCGTAGAGTGTTTTGTTGTGCCCACCGGCACCGGAGATGGCTCCCTCGATCGTTGCCAAATAGGCGTCGGCTCGACGAAATCGATGCGATGGGGGATTGTGGTCGATGACGAATGGTTGAAATGTCGTTGCTTTGATTGGGCTCGGGAGCCAGCTGGGATCGAACGTCGGTAGTTGATCAGGAGGGAGAATGTCGCCCTGCCAATTCCATGAGGCTCGCCGATCTCGGCTCCAGCTTGGACTGACAACGATGTACGAAGAGCCGGCGCGAAGGTCGAGCGCCAGCCCTTCCATTCGAGTTCGGGGAGGGAGGGGATCACCCTTGGGTGCTTGAAAATAGGCATGCAAACCGCCGCGTGGCGTGCGTGCGGTCATCGGCGTGGGGTAGTTCGCAATCCGTTCTTCTGCCGCGAGGGAATCTGCATCGAGGACGCAGGTTTTCGAAGGGCCGCAGACGATGGCGAGATTGGATTCGTGCTCAAGCCATCGGTCGAATTGGTCGTGAGATACGCGTTCCGATCGCCATTTGCGCCACGGAATGCTCGGGATCTTCGTACCGGGACGAAGCGCGAGAACGCCGTAGCCCAGGTCAATCAACCGGTGGCCGGTTTCGCGAATCGAGGATGTCGGAGGAAGGGTTGTCATTGAATGTTTGGGGTAACGAGAGAGGCGACTATCGGCCCGCGCGTTTCACTGGTTCCGATCAGGTACTTTGAAAGCATGGCGACGTCGGCGTCATCGACTTTGGTAGCCGCGAGATCGCAAAGAACGCGATCGTCGATTTCGTGCCGATTGTCGAGCCTGAGGTCGGCGACGGCCGTGCGGAAGTCGCCCAGCGTGTAGTCGGAGAATCCGTAGTAAATCTCGGGCAGAATGTCTGCGTAGTCGCACGAGTCGAACAAGAAACGATCGCCGTATTCATACTCGCCGTGCTTGATGGTGTAGGTGATGAGGTACATAAGGTTGTAAGGAAATGAGATCAATTAGTAGTGAATATCCACGCAGACCACGCGCGAATCGGGGGCGGCTTTGAGTGAGGCGCGAAACTCGCCCAGCCATTCGCTTTCCGGCTTGGTGGTGAAATGTCCGGTAGGCCAACCCGACGCAACGTACGTTTCGAGCTCGTGCCACAGCCCATTTCTGTCAACGAAACTTGCGGGGAGGATGGCCGCCAGATCGGCACGATCGAGAAGCGATTGAGCCACGACGACATTGTTCGGAATCACGTTGTCCCAACGACCACCGAACTCGTACCAATCCCAACGCCCGTGGGGGTTGGTGTGAGAAATGGCAAACAAACCGCGATTGTCGACGCCCCCTGGAGCAGATCGCCATCGTTCCATTTGCCTGGAGAGATTTGTAAGTTCATCGGGTTTCACGTGAAAGTGTTTGGCCATCGCCTCGATCTCCTGGGGAGTCAGATAAACCTTGTAACCAGCGACCGCGTTTTCTTCGTCGAAGGGTGCGAGGGCGGTAGCAACTTCAGATTCGAGATCGCCTGTTGCCGGAATGAAGACGTAAACGGAAGAGTGCATAAAAACATGGGGAAATTGCCGAATGGGGTTAGTGGACTTTCTCAAAAACGGTGCACACATCGTGCAAGCCAGGGATAAAACTACTGGTGTATTGCCTGTGAGATGATGTGTTGCCGTGCTGGAACCGAATGATATCGGTGCAGGCTTGTCGCAGGCCGGCGTCGAACGCGAGCCGCTTGGTGTGGTAGACCAGGGGCACGAAACCGGCATCGCGATCGCTGTAGTCACCCATCAGGATGGCGAGTTTTCCGCCAGGGACAAGCATCGAGGCGCAGTTGCGGATGAGCTGCTCGTAGCGGAGGAGAAATGCGTCGAGCGTGGGGCAACGCGACAGGTCGCGGGAGTCCGAGGTGTAGATCTTCTGACGCCAGTACGGCGGATGAATCCACACAAAATCAAATCGATACGCCTGGGGATTTGCTGTCGGATCGCAAGCGTCGAATCCGTCGCGAATGTCGTTGAAATAACACTCAATCTTGAGTTCGTTGCACACGTCCTTGCACGTGCCCGAACCGGTCATGGGATCGGCAACTCGCTGCGGTTTGAAGTAGAGCAGCAAGTCCTTGATGAACTCGCCCGAGCAGTTACCCGGATAATTCGATCGGCCGTAATTGCCTCGAAATTGCTTGTGATACAAGCTGGTGAGCCACGGTACTGGGCTCGTGTTCTTGGGTGCTCGCGGCAGGACCGCGAAGGCCGGTGGTGATGATGCGATGGTACGCATGGGATAAAAAATGAGAAAGGATAAAAGCGCCTCGCGAGTGGAGGCGAACACGTGACGCCATGGACGAATGCGCGGCGTCAAGGAGGAGCCCCAGAGGGATCTCCTTGCACGCAAGCTCGGCCATGGCACGATCCACGGCCTCCACGATGCGACACGTTGTGATCAAGGGAGCGGAGAGCACCGGAGAATTGGGTGCTCCGCAAGAGAAGGGAATTCTCCAGGATTCGTTCGCTGAACATTCCTACGAATGCCACCGCGAAACGACGCGGGAGATCCAGGGCGGTCAGGGCCGCCCCGGTTGTGCTGGCAGAAAGAGGATCAGTGAGTTGTCAGGTCAGCGATCTCGGGATAGCGCAGGCCATCGATATGGTCGGCAGCCATCTTGCAGAGTTCGGCGACCTTGCCGAGGTCATCGGCATCGAAATTCTTGGTGTACTTCCGCTCGCCGGCTGCATCTTTATACGAGCGCGAGAAGCTCGCACTAAAGAATGTCGCGGGACGTCCCTGGTAGGAACGTTCCCGGGCGAACAGACTCACCGAGACATCGTCGAGACGGAAAACCTTGGTCGGACCATGGACCGCGTCGGTTGCGGTTGTCTGAGCTTCCGCTTTGCGAACGGCGGAAGGAACAGCCTTGGTCTTCTTGGAAATTGTTTCCATACGTTTGGGGGGAAAGAAAATAACCCACACCATCGGCCGCGCATCGTCACCCTGATGACGACACGCAAACCGACGGGCGTGGAGGCTTGCAAACGAAAGGGATGCGAGAGGGGAAAAAGGTTCGCGCACCCGCTGGAAATGGGAGCGTGCGCGATGAGAGTGATTCGCAACGCGAATCATGACGGAGCCGCCATCGGGAAAAGCGGCCCTGCGATCCACCGACCGCACAACTCGGTGCGTTCCTACGAGAGGAACGCACCGATGATCGCGACGATGAGTGAGACCACGACAACGAAGTCGAACAGCGGCCCCGTGGGGGTCGGATGTTCTTCGTTCCAACCTCGTTTGCGAGCGGGCACGCTGTACGCGCGATGAATGAGTCGGCGCAAAGCGGCTCGCGAATTTCGAGCATCCATGATCGAGGGGGGAAATGGATAGGAGTGCCCCGAAAGAGACACGCCGAAAACATCCTTGAACTCCAGCTTTCCCGAAGCCAAAGCCGCGGATGATCAGGCCAACCGAAATGAAAACCCGGACGAAACGCGGCATGGTCGAGACTGGCAAGCAGAAAAGCAGCTTAACTCCACCGTCGCGGTGGAGTGTCGGCCGTGGGCGGTTAAGCCCAGCGGACGACAGGGGTGCAGGGGGGAAGCCCTTGCCCCATCGGCTTAGCGAACGAGAGTGAGCGTCCTTGGCCCGCGAGGTAACGAGCGGCCGCCAAGGAAAGGCGATGGGGCAAGGGGTTGGGGAGCGGAGCGGACCAAGCCCCTTGCACCCCCAAGCTGCGCCTTCATAACGACTTACGACACGACCGCCAGGTGCCGCCGGATGTCCTAGCGCGGACACCCTCTGGTACAGGGTTTTGGTACACCCTCCGGTACAGGCATGCTTTATGATCAAGGTGGTGTTCATCCTGGTGTCCCTTCCGTCGCGGTCGGCTTGATCAGCGGCGAAGGTTCCCCATCGCAGAGATGCCAGATCGGGGCCCGAAGGAACGATTCGCGAGTCAGATCCGTGACCGAGGCGAACCGCCACAGTCCGGCTCCTACTTTTTCGCGCATCGCCTTCTTGAGTGCGTCGCGGCGTCGCTCACTCGGCGCGATCATGAGCACACTGAATTTATCGAGCGTCGTTGTCGGGAAATGCTTGCGATGGAGGTGACGTTCAGCCATGGTCGCGTAGCCTGGCGATTTGCTCGCGGCGACCTGGTGAACTCCTGACGTATTACGATCTTGCTCCAGGTAGAAAACCTTTTGGTGTCCGGACATGGCAAGTAGGAACGCCGCGTCAGGCGCGCAGACGAGTCTGGGGCTTTCGTGGATCAGCGTGTAAATGCGGTAGCGTTTCTCTGGTGTGGGCTCGTCGTGGTTCGCAACGTCCCATTCACTGAGCCAGTCGACCACGTGCGCTTCTTGCTCCGCCGCAATCGCTTGATCGAGGACGATATGGGCCTCGCTGACCGCCAACCAGTGAAACAAGTGGTGATTCTGCGGTGTCTGCGTGGGCGTCGCGAGGAATCGCTCGTCGTTGCAATACTCGGCGAGGAATTCACAACCTTTTTGCGCGGGGTAGTACAACGGCGCGGGTGAGCCCGCGCTCGGATTGACGACCTGCATCTGGGTACGATTGATGTACTTGAAGTCAACCAGTGCCTGAATGCGTCGGCGAGCGATGCGCCCACTGGGATCGGCGGGAAAGCAGAGTCGCTGAATCTGCACGCGATTCAGGACGTAATAGCGAACCACAGCCAATAACACCGCGATGTCACGCTCGGTGATCATTCTCGTCCCCAATGCAACGATTGTTGCAAAAAAAGATGCCGAAGCACCCTGATAAACAGGGGTGCTCGGCAAGAGAATGATCCCGAGATCGGGACCGTACAACCAGGCAACCTCGCTACATCGCTGGTGGCGATGACTGCGTGGGTCGTCACCGGAGGCCGAACTCTTTCGAGAGCGGATATCAAGATCTTAAATTCGACTTGCGCCGTGTCAAGAGTCATGGGATAATATTCTCGTTGTCACTCGATTCGCGTTTCCGCTCGGCCGACGCTTACCGCGAGAGTCTCGAAGCTCGCAAGACACTCGCGCAAATGAAGCTGCACGAACGTCTCGCTCAAACCTGCGATCAGATGACCGCGCAAAGTCTTCGCGAGCAATTCGCCGAGAGTTATCGCGAAGTCATCGGCGTGTATCCCGATCAGCGAGAGGAATTTCGACAGGCACTCGAACGAGTCAAAGCCGGCGCGGGGATGACCGTTCAAGATGTCATTGATCTATTGCGAATCCGTCGTTAAATGAAGGGATCCGATTTCTTGTTCTCGATTTGGTTCGCCCCCGAAGACTCGATCGCCAGCGGGACACTAACAACGCTCGCAAGTCGCAATTGCGTTTCCCGATCAATGGCGTCGGGCGAAACGAATGGACCAATGCGAAAGTTCTCGTCCAACAGCCGGTTGCGAGCTTCAATTGCCTGCGGATAGCGTTCAACGAGCGTTTTCAAATCCCAGGCGAGATGACCGGGCGTCGATCGATTCACGTCGACCTCGTAAAGTCTGTCGTCGTCGACGAGTCGCATCAGGCACGTACCCGTCCTCAGCTTGCGAACCCCGCTCGCCCACAGACTCCGCTGTTCGTCGAACGAGTAGAAAGTGCGGCTCGCCAACTCATCGTAGTCTGCGTGAACTGGCATCATGTGCTCACTCTCACCGTGCGTTCGTCCATGGGTGCGATTTCCACTTTCTCCCCTGTTTTCACTATTGCCACGGCTCGTGCCTTCGCTTTTTGTATCGCGAATGAGACCGTGGCTTACCCCTTGGTTCGCAGACCATTGATTGCCATACGTCTTATTCCAACCGGCCGCCTCGGCCTCTGATTCCGACCAGCTCGATAGCTTGATGACTTGATGACCGACAATCCGTTGACGACGAACGTAGTGCTCTTCCTTGATCCGCTTCGCGTCGAACGTAATCGACGCCAACTCGTGCGCCAGCAGGTCGGCGTCCTCGCCTTGAACACCGAAAATCATTCGCGATTGAGCCTGGAAGATCATCGACGTGAGATCGTAATCACCACGCTTCAACTGAGAAAGACTTTGATGCGACAGAATCAACCGCAACCCGAGTTGCCTCACCTCCGGAAGTGCCGATTCGATGTCGGGGCCAACAAAATTCTGGAACTCGTCGAGCAGGAGATAGGTCGGATATCTCACCCCCAGCGGAAGCGAACGAGCCGTGGCCAAGATCTCGTTGAGGACGAGGGCACCGATTGTATCGGCAAGTTGAGTCGAGAGCCGATTTTGCGGTGCGAGGTTGAGTACGACGATCTTGCCTTCGCGCATGAATTGAAGCACGTCGAGACGGCTCTCGGTTGAGCCGAACATTCGACGAAGGATATCGCTCTCGAAGTAGGGCTTGAGCCGGTTCCGAGTCGATTCGAGGATGCGCACGACCTCGGCGGAGCGTGCATCGATCAACTCGCTCCATTCGGCCTTCAAACGCTCGGGCAAACATTCCAGGAGTCGAGCATGATGCGGACTGCCGGGCATCAGAAAGTGAACGCAGTCGGAGATGGTCAGGCCCAACTGCGCCGCTGCCCAGAACGCATTGAAGGTCCAGCGCGCCAGCCTCGGCATCGCCTCGATGTTCACGCTCTCCCACGCGCGGAGAATGATCTCGGTCGCGCGTTGAACCTTGTAGAAACCTTCGCCCTCGGTTCGATAGCGCAGTGGATTGAAGCCGAGCACGACGTCCTCTCGCGCGGGTTCGATGTAGACGAGCCGCTTGCGCACCGCCTCTGAGCAATAGCGTGAGGACATCCAAAGCAAGAGTTCGTTGGAGAGATTGCCCATCCGGTCGACGATCACGAAACATGACTTATCAAACGGGTCCATCAACAGGGGATGGAGCATTGTGTGGATCGCGGTCGTCTTGCCTTTGCCAGTGCCGCCGATCAGGTGAAAGTGCGTTTGAAATGCCTTGACCGGGATGCGAACCGGCGATTTGTCGGCGTGATTATGACCGAGCAGGATATCTCTCACGGCTCGGTCTCCTCCAGGTGTCTGCCGAGTAGGTCGTTGAACCGCTGTTCAAGCTCAATCAGCCGGACTTCCTTGACCGCCTCTTCCATCGCCAGTCCCTCGATTTGCTTTTTTGTCTGCTCGTACCATTGAGAGAGCGACTCGATCGAGGTTGGCTTCCTGGGCGGTTGGACGTCTTGAAGGTGTCTCTCGAAGATGGCGACCAATTCCTTGCCACGTTGTTCGACGACGTCGACTGGCTGTTCGTCGCCCATGTACTTCTTCACGTACTCGTCAAACATCTCACGAGAGAAACGATTGCCGAGCTTGGCGGCGTAAAAGGAATACGACAGGAGCGCCGATGCGTGGGCGTCTTCGCGTCGGCGTTTCTCACCCTTCGCCTTGTCCTCGGCGATCCGCCGATCGGGGGCCAGACGTTGATATTCGCGTTGTTCGCGTCGCCAACGCGCTGCATCTCGTTTTCTTGATCGCCGGCGGGAGACTGAACGACCGATACCGCCTACGAACGATAACGGCGGTGCAAAAACGTGGAACATAATGAACATTACGATTGGTATCAACAGTGCCAAGCCGACCATCGCCAGCCCGCCGCACACGAGAGCGATGACGAGCCGGTCAAAGACTTCCTCTTCTCTCGTGAATCCCGAACCGGGCATTCCAGTGAAGAAAATCACGAGTCCGAACATAACGCCGAGCGCGACGACCCATCGGCGAATCCCATCACTCCGTTCCGAGAGCTTCGTGCTCGCGTTCGTGACCGCCCGACCGACCCAGAGAATCACGACCACCGCAATGACGGCGGGAAAGATCCAGTCGTCTCCAAAGGCGTACAAAATGGGGAGCGGCGGCATGATTGAATGCTCGGCATGAACGAAGTTTTGACTTATCTATCTCTCAAAAAGATTGCGCGAAGAAAGAGCCGCTCGGAGCGTTCGCATTTTGCTACCGGCGCCGAGTGGCGCGTTGCATCACTTCGCCCGGCTTCTGGGCAGGGAAGCGGGCTGTGGTCCACAATCGGCGTGTCGAAGTTCGGACGCGCCAGTTGCGCGGGCTTCTTGATACAAGCCCAGCAAAAAAGCACGGCCCGCACTCTTCGGATCGTCCCGTAACACCATCCTTGGCTTTGAGGCGGAGGGCACGTTCCGCCTCATCCTGTTCAATGATCGTGATGACTTGCTTTTCTCCTGTGTTCTCGGGCTCTTGGTTCCAAATCCATTCAAATCCGAATCTTCTTGGTGGAGCCCTGTTCGCTCCTCGAACGGGGATTCGTTGATGGCTTTGACTACCAGATCAATTGTTTGCAGACGAATCTGATAGATGATGTTGGTGTCGAGTTCGAGAAGTTGCGGCACAGCTTTCGCTAGGTGCAATTCCGCAAGCTGCGTGATGGTTAGAACGTCTTGAGGAATATCATTTCTAACTTCGGCTGTGGTCATTTGTGTTGCAAGTTAGCGCAACTTGCTCACAGGTTCAGTCTAGCGCCAGGCGAATTCGGTTTGATCCCAGGGTATGGGATCTTCACTTGTAGAATTCGCGCGGCATGGGGATTGCGTTCTGCACCTTGCCCCTCTGATTCACGTTGAACGTCATTTTGCGCCTCAACGGCGTGGCGCTCCGGAAAGACTTGCTCCCCTCCTTTGTGTCCCGAGCGTTGCGCGTGCAGACCTCAGTGATAGTCCACTCGGTGTCCTCGATGGCCAGGCGCACTCCGGCCTTCGGATCGTCGCTCATGCGGACTACGGGAACCTCGAACGTAAGCCTGAGGCAGCTATACAACGGGTGGATCTCCTTCATCTCCACCCAGTCCTTCGCGTCATTGTTACGCGAGTCGAGCTTCCATCCCTCGCTAAACAGCATCACGATGGAGGCTTTGCCCTTCTCGGCTGGGCCGACACGATAGCGCCCCGAGTAAGCACTGAGATAGGTGCCGAGTAGCCCCTGCTCCAAGACGGCGACCCACGCTTCCCCCGATGCACCATCTTTGTCGGGGCGGAGATTGATCGTCGCGAGCTTGATCTGGCCCTCCTCGTCCGGTATTGCGATGATCTCTTGTCGCGAGGCTTCTTTCATGTCCACCATCTGGCCGACCAGAGCGAGAGCGATCACGAGGTACATGACGTTGTCCTTCCTTCAAATTGGGAGCGACGCCGCGCGAACATCGCGCGACAGGGTGCCCGGGGCCGACGGAGGACGTCCCCAGGCGTCGTTCACTTCCCGGTGAGTAACGGTCGAATGGACGACTTTTTCGGCGCGAGCGACGGGTCCTCCGCGTCGCCGATGGACAGGTCCGCGTTGGCCCTCACCGCGTCTTCCGACTGCTTGATCGCCCATACGGCATTCTCAGCCCGTACGGCGAAACCCCACGCGAACTGAATGTGTTAGCGCTTCATACTGGTGAGTGAATTTGATAAAGCCGGTTTAACAACCGTATGTCTTATTCAAACCCCTAGCAAGGAATTTTTCCTCTTTTCGCTTATCAGATTCTCATCCATACCAAGTAAATAGTAATGAAAAATTGCACAATATTAATAACCAATAAATTTCATAATGATAGGCGAAAAAACTTTAAGCACATAGAGAACCCCTTGTGATTTCTCCGGCTCGATGGCTTTTCGAGCCTCTTAAGATGACTTGCCATTAAGACACTTCTTGGATGTACTCTAAAAAAATAGATATTTTTCTTAAATAGTGAATTAACTGCTAGTATAATGATTCATTGAAAACGCATCCCATTCTGAGATACGGAGTCTTGATTCGTTCGGAGATCGCAGTACTTTAATGAGTCATAACGTCCTTTATGGGTCTCCCAATATCGCCCCCTTCCTCAATCTCTCGTATGACCACCGAACTTGTTCCGCGTCAAATTCGTCGCCCGATCAACATCATGCTTCCTCCGGTCATTTCACGGGCGGGTGAACGAGCGTCCAACCGATTCATCGAGTTCTTCACGGCGAACATTCGTAATCGCAACACGCGTGCGGCCTATGCTCACGCCGTTTCCGCTTTCTTTCTGTGGATGGAGAACCGAAACCTCCGGCTCGAAGCGGTCTCCCCTGTCGTGGTGGCGGCTTATGTCGAACAGCATCGCGGGGCTGATCCCAGCCGAAAACTTGCCCTGGCCGCGATCCGAATGCTTTTCGATTATCTAGTGACGGGCGGTATCCTGCCGATGAATCCGGCCTCCTCGGTCAAAGGACCGAAGCATTCGTCGAAACGGGGAAAAACGCCGGTGCTCGATCAGGATCAGGCGAGGGCGCTGTTTGAGTCGATCGACGCCAGAACTCTGATCGGCCTGCGTGACAGGGCACTCCTGGGCGTGATGGTCTACAGCTTCGCGCGCGTGGGAGCTGTTGTCGGCATGAACGTGGGTGATTACGCACCGAGCGGCAAGCGCTGGATGCTTCGCCTGCACGAGAAGGGCGGCAAATTTCACGAGATTCCGGCGCACCACAAAGCGGAGGAATACCTCGATGCCTATCTCGATGCGGCGGTGATTGAAGCCGAGCCGCGCAGTCCCCTCTTTCGCACGGTAAGGCATGGAAAACTGACGGTGAATCGGCTCGATCGTCGCGACGCTTTACGGATGGTCAAACGGCGAGCGATGGCGGCGGGCCTGCCCTCGAATATCTGCAATCACACCTTCCGCGCCACCGGCATCACAGTGTATCTCCAGAACGGCGGAACACTGGAAAGGGCCCAGCAAATCGCCAACCACGAATCTCCACGCACGACGAAGCTGTACGACCGTACCGACGATACGATCACTCTCGATGAGGTGGAACGGATCGTTCTGTGAGTCGATTTTAGGGTGCCTGATAACGGTAACTGGCCACAAGCCCGGCGAGCGTTTTCGCGTCGTCGATCTTATCGTGTGGGATGAGCACGTACGACCAGGGCTTTTCGCCATGCTCGCTGGCACGCAGGCACCAGAGTGCGGCGGCGTTGGCCTTGGCGACCACTTCGGAGTCGTCCAGCTCGGTGGCGCGCTTCGGTTCGAGCAGATACTTGGCGGCCTTGGTTTCGACGCAAAAATCGGGGATGTATTCGTCTTCGCTACGGTTGTAATGGATGCGGAAATCGCCTTTGGACGGCTTGAACCATTTGAGCACGGTTTCGTCGTTTTCGAGGACTACCGAGAGCCGCCGCTCGCTGTCGGAATCGAACTTCTGGGTGGGATAGAGGCAGCGACTGAAGCCGGCGAAGAGCATGCCCCGGATCATCTGCCGCTCTTCGACGGGTGTCCGGAACGGCCGGGCGTTTTCGCCCTTGGTGCCTTCGTAATTCTTGGGGCGGAGCGTCGAGAATCCCTTGCTGACATTCGCGATGTAAGCCGTCGCGGTTTCGCGATAATGCTCCTGCATCTGAGCATGGATGAGACGCACCAAATCGCGTTTGTGCGACACAACAACGTTGTAAACGTCGTCTTCCGACGCGAGATACGAGTGGAGGTGGGCGACGCACTGGCTCGTGAGCTTGAAGAGCAAGGTGGCATGATCGTCATAGCTCACGTCGTCATAATCAATCAGGCCGCCGACAAGGATATCTTCGAGCCGCTCTTCGTTGGCAATGCGGCTGGAACTATGGAGGCGGTATTGCCGGTGATCGTGGAGGTGCTGGATCAGGATCCTGTCTTCGACCGGCTGATAGCGGATGTTCCGGACATCGAGGTCGAAATCCGCGTAACCCGAGGTGACATCTCCGGACGGCAGAACGGTGATGCGTGGGATGTCAATCGTCATTTCGACGAAGTGATCCGTCGTCTCTCGAACGATCTTCGCGATATCGAGCCCATCGGTTGCGATGGGGAGCATGCCGCGGCCGGTGGTGAGCGCGGTCTTGACGCGCTCAGTGAGTGCCTTCTGGACACTCTCCTGCTTGAGATCGGCGGAGCGTGGAAGGCGCTCAAATTCGCGAACGATTTCCAGCGTCTTCTCGGCAACTTCGCGTTCTTGGGGTGACTTGAAGAGGCTCGGCTGGCCGACCAAACCGCCGCCTGCCTGTTGGCCGAAGAGCTTGGTTTCGAGTGACGAGCGGACAATCACCGCTTCGGACTGCCGGAGTGGGATATCGCGGCCGATGACGACGCCAGTGCGAATGATCGAATTCGGATCGTTGGCAGCGTCGATGATTTCTTGAAACTTATCATGCGAGACAATCGTGAGCCGATCGACGGCGGGCACGCCCACGCGGCGACCGTAGGGCAGACGCAAGCCTCGGCCGATCGATTGTTCAACGAGGGTTCGCGAGTTCGCAGCGCGGAGCGGCACGATCGTGTACAGGTTGGTAACGTCCCATCCCTCTTTGAGCATGTTCACGTGGATGACGATTTCAGTGGGATTGGCGGCATCCTCGACGGTGAGAAGTTGCTGCACCGTCTCGTCTTTTTCCTCGCCCTTGAGATTCGAGTGAACGGTGATCACTTTGCCTTTGTAGTTGCCACCGAAAAAAGCGTCCTCCTCCATCGTTCGGAGTAGGGCGTTGGCATGCTCGGTGTCCTGGGCAACCACCAGCATGAACGGCTTCACGACCGGCTTATCATTCTCGCGGGCGTAGATTTCGAGCTGGACCTTGGTTTCTTCATGGATTCGCACTCCATCCTTAAGTTTGAGCCGCTCTAGAGCCTCTTTCTCATAACTGGTGGCGTCGAAATTCTCTCGTGTGGCAACAGCCGGTTCCTTCACGAATCCGTCGCTGAGTGCCGCCGAGAGCGGATAGCTGTAGATGACATTCTTGAAGGGCTCCGCTTTCCCCGCTTTCTCGATTTGAGGAGTCGCCGTCAGTTCCAGGCCGAGAATCGGATTCAACTCGTTAATGGCACGCACGCCGGCCGACGCACGATATCGGTGAGATTCGTCCATCAGGAGCACGAGATCATCGAGCCTGGAAAGATAGTCGAAGTAGCTTTCGCCAATGTATTCGCTCAGCCGCTTGATGCGCGGAGCCTTGTCGCCGCGAACTTCGGTGTTGATCTTCGAGATGTTGAAGATGTTAATGTGGATGGGACTGGTGTCGAAGAGTCTCCCCTGCAGCAGAGCGTCGCCGCGGATGCCGATGCCGCTCTCGTAGTTATCACCGGTGATGATTTCGGGCGGATTGATCGCGAATTCGGAGATTCCCTGGAAGACATACTTCTTGGTGCCAGGTGTGAAATCGGCGATCAGCTTGTTGTAGATCGTCAGGTTTGGAGCCATGACGAAGAAGTGCTGAATCTTCTCGGCTCGGTAGAGATACGTGATGAAGGCACCCATGAGGCGTGTCTTGCCGACACCGGTGGCCAGCGCGAAGCAGAGCGACGGAAAACCTCGCTCGAAGTCGGTAATAGACGGAAACTCGGAACGGATCGTTTCCATCGCTCGACTGAGATCGGCATCTTTCGACGGCTTGGCAATCTGGCACACGCGGTCGAGAATCTCCAAAGCCTCGCGTTGAGGTTTGCGCAAACTCAGACGACCGGCAATGGCATTTACTTGAGGATTCATAGGGGTTCATCACCGAAGAGGGAGGGGGGCTGGTCAGTCCGTTTGCGACGGCCTGATTTGTTTACAGGATCGGTGATCGAAGGAGGTTCACTCGGCTCTGAGGTTGGAAGATTCTTGATTTCGAGGCTGTAGTCATCCTTACCCCACTCGCAACGACTGAGAACGGTTTTGGGGATTTTCTTGACTGTCAGATTGGGAAAATCGCTGAGATCCTTGGCCCGGAACGCATAACAAAGAACCAACAAAGTGCGATTCTCGCCGACGGCTTCGCTCAGGTGAGCGAGTTGGTCTCGCGTCAGCGTTTGGGTCGTGACGTAGAGGAAGTCTGTCTCCGTCGATCGGCCGTGTTGCCAGTACTCGTTTTCGCTCGGCGCGTAGACGAATCCCTCCAGCTTGCAAAGCGCCTCAGCAAGCATTGCTGCGTTGTATTGCTTGCTGATAATCCATTGGCCGAAGGAGTCGCGTTCTAAGAGTGATGGTGCGATTGTGAAATATCGGAAGCCACCCCCACCTTTCCAATCGGTTGCTTCGGTAACTCCACCAGCATCGGTTCCGTCAATGACCTTCGCCAGACGAGGAATTATATGTGTGTGGCAATGTTCACCGAGTTCCACCATGACCCACCGGCGGCCCATTTTGTGGGCGACTGCTCCAGTGGTGCCGGAACCGGCAAATGAGTCCAAAACCCAATCGCCGGCGTTAGTAGACATCTCGATGACACGTTGAAGCAGTCTCTCAGGCTTTGGCGTGTCAAACGGGATGACACCCGGGAAGAGCGATTGAATCTCGCGTTTGGCCTCTTGAGTATGTCCGACCTCTGTGTGAGGCCACCAAGATCTCGGGACTAAACCGTCCTGTACTTCGCTAAGATAGAGTTTGATGGCGGGCACGTTTTCTCCTCGTGCTCCGAATGTAATTCGGCCAGCCTCTACGAGCTTCCAAAACTCGGGTTCGGTCATTCGCCAGTGACTTCCTTTAGGGGGTTTTACAACTCGCCCTGAAGGCGTAGTGATGCTGTACATCAAGCCATCGTGTCGCTCTTCCGCAGCAAAGATAGGGCCCAAACGCCAGGGGCCAGAAGGGTCGTTGTCGGTATTCGTGTACTTGCTTGCACTCTTTTCATCTCTCGGCAAAAGCTTACGCACACGCTTCCAATCCTGACCCATTGGCGAATAAACGAGTAGATAGTTGTGTCCTGGAGAGATGGCCGCAGCGTTACTGCGCCCATAGAAATTCTCCCAGACAACAGTCGCAACAAATGCTTGTCGAGTGAAAATTTCATCACAAATAACCTTTAAATAATGTCCTTCATTATCATCAATCGTGATCCAGATCGATCCATCCTTCGTCAACAAACGCCGAAGAATTTCTAGACGATCTCTCATCATTGAAAGCCAGACCGAGTGCTCGACCCCATCGTCGTAGTGCTCGAATGCGGAGCCAGTGTTGTAAGGCGGGTCAATGTAAATGCATTTGATCTTGCCCGCAAATTCCTGCTCCAACGCTTTCAAGGCAAGTAGGTTGTCACCAAAGATCAGCCGATTGTCGAAGAGATCATTCTCGCGGACCCGTTGTTCGGCATGGTGCGATTTATCCGCATTTTCTAGGAGAATCCGAGGTTCGAGTCGCGGCCGAACATCTTTGCCGATCCATGTGAGTTCTAATTTGGTCTTGCTCATGCTTTGTGCCTGAAGCTTAGCGGTAAAGTAGCTGGGATGCTAGTCGTCGGCCAAGTTAGGATCGAGAGTAAGAAAGGAAAGAAACACCGAACTTAATCGCCTCGATTTTATCCGGGCTGCGCAAATGGCGACATGCGGACACTACCACATCGACATTTATAATCGACTCCTGACTTGGGGTTGCGAGGCAATTCGCCACAGCTAGGACATACCAGAAGCATCGCAAACTCCACGACCCTTTTGGCGAAGTCGGTAATATCATGTGAACTGATCGTGTCTTCGAGATTAAAGTGACAGCCAGTAAGGTTACGGATCCAGGTCTTAGACAGAAGTTCAGTTAGTTGAGGAGCTAGAACGATCTCCTCGACGGGCAAGTCATCTCCGGGTGGCTTCCTTACTACTTTTAAGGCTTTCATGAGTTTCCTATCAATTCCACTGGAGAAATCGCCTAACGTATATCTCTGATCGGATTTCCTAGGAAGCGAACAACGATAAAGCAGAGTTATATGGTCAAGCAGTTGTTCTAAAAGAATGCCGGCCTTGGAAGCGACGACCTGCCGATCGAATACTTCACGCTGGATTTGGTCAGCAAGTTCGACTACGATGATTTTAGTCTTAGTATGCCTAATTCCTCGCGAGAGAGACCATGGAAGGAGATCCAGTATCTGAATCTTACTTCCTCGACCATAAATGTATGTATCTCGCCATGGGCGGTAATGTGTTGTCAGAAGTAGATGTCTATAGTGCTCCGCTTCGTGGTGCAAGGCGTCAATGAATCGCGAGAGATGAGGCTGGTCTACGGATGTTAGGACGTCGTCGAGAACAACGAAGACATTTCCAAGACCAAACTTCTTCGCAAGTGACAAGAAAATACAGATTCCTAGCGTGTCAAGATGTGATTCACTATAGTATGCTTGCGGAGGGGCTGACGTCTCAGACTCAAACTTACCCTCGAAATTCAGCGAGGCTCGCTGTTTAGGATCGAGTACAAGTTTCAATCCACCAATCGCTTCTCCGGGGTGAATTAGACTGTACAGTCTCGAAACATCCTCAGTAACCGAGTTTAAAATACTTTCAACAAATCGCTTGCGCTCATCCTCAAGAGTACGCAAGGCCTCCTTCGCTCGATCTCGCAAAGTGGCTAACTGAGTTGCTTCGCTGCTCTTGTTGTTTATTGTCTCAAGGTGCAAGCGAATGTTCTTCCGTTGATATAGCGATTTATGAGCTGCCTCATGTCTTTCAATAGCTTTCGGAAGTATTTCATCGCATTTAGTTGTGAATGCCATTGCCTGCTGAATGGCGGTATGATCGATGATCTGTGGCGTTTCCGGAAGGAGTAAAGAAAAGGGATTCCAGTCAATGGCCCATGGTAGGATCGCTTGAAATTCATCTGAATAGAGCTTTGAGAGAACTATTCTCGTTGCAGCGATGAACTGTTGCTGAGATGTAGTAAGGGAAACCTTCGCAATATTATACTCTTGCGTGGCTTTCTGATGAAAATTATTAATATTCTTCAGTTCGTTCATGTCATCGATGCGTTCTTGGATTTGATTTCCAAGAATAATTCTATCTGCTGGCTTCAAGCATACTGGGCATTTATTTGAGTCTTGTGCAGTTTGAAGAAACTCTTTAGCACGTTCAAGAGTACTGAGAAGCTGTGAGGCGCCGACTGCATAACCGATCGTCGTGCTTTCAAGCTTTTTCTTCAGGCTGGCAACGAAATCGCTAGCAACTTTTTCCTTGTCGATCGCATTCTTCAGTTCGTTAAGGCGACTTGTCGCCAGCTTGTAGCTTTCAATGGTAGATCCGAGATTGCTAATGGCATTCGAAAGAGTATCTACTTCTTTTGCGGACTCCGCTTTGGCCCAATCGAGATAGGATGCACCAGGGAGACCTTCACTCTGCCAAAGTGCCTCTAAAGCGGTCTCGGCTTGAACAAGCGAGCGAGCCGCCTGATCTGTATCTCTTTCAATTGCGATAATCGCCTCTCGTAGAGTGCCTTCACCTTTTTCTACTTCGGAAACTGCAATGTAACTGGTCAATGCCTCATAACGTTTAGCAGGATCATTCTCGACAAATTCAAGAAGGGTCGAACGGCGAAGCACGAGCGCTATCGGACGATTGGGAGTATTACACCGATTCACGCCCGACTTGCTATGTTTTGCAGTCCAAGTTGTTCCATTCGAGGTTAGTTCAACATTGACTTCTCCAGCCGTCTTTCCCACTGAAGGAATAAATTGTTCTTTACGTTTTCCTTTTGATAATTTCCTATAGTCCAGGGAGCCTAACGTACCATTACAGACGAAGTCGATTGCATCGACAATCGAAGATTTTCCCGCACCGTTCTCTCCGAAAATCAAGCAGACCCTGAGGCTAGAATCAAATTCCAGCTCAGTCACTCCGGTTGCGCCCCGAAATGCCTTGATTCTGAGTTTTTCAATTTGGTTCTTCATTGGTTGCTCCGGGGGCAGGACTTGGTAAAGCAAGCTCAAGAAACAACTTCCATTCCGAAACTGTCACCCGACCCGTTCCGATTTTGCTGGTAAGATCATCTCTCTTACCCGCAGGGATAAGCCCCTTCTCTACAAGCGATTTCACAATTTTGGTCGCTAGTAAAGCCGAAGGGGAGGTCTCTAATTGTTGCATAAAATGCCTTTAGTTAATGGAAGAAAGATCGGTAGTCGCTGACTCGCCCTGCAGAGGAAGCAAGCTAATCCCCTCAATCTCTTGCAGACTCTTTCCTGCGATCCCCTGCAAGTCGCCATACATCCCGACAGTCGCAGTCATTACTCGCGTGAGTTGTTCCTCACGCTTGGCCCATTGTTTTGTGATCGCCTTGCGTTCGGAATCAAGATCCTTTCGCATCGTTGAGAATGCCTCGACGATTGCCTCGACACGATGACGAAATCGAGGGCCTGTAAGGTACTCGTAGACCATTTCCATTTTGGTCTGTTGGCCCTCTGTAGCGCCTCGCGCCATGGCGACCTCGATGAGCATGCTACGAAAGGCAATCGCGAGCGGGATCGCAAATCGCGGTTCGGTGATCCAAACTCCGTCGACTTTCGTGAATGTCTCGACGCCCTTAGGCATTGTCTGGCTGACCACGACGGCAATGTCTGCCTTCGCCATGCGCTGGTCGTCTCGCAACTTCGGTAACCAGCCATCGACCCACGCCTTTGTGCGCTTGCTCTCCCAAAGGATCGTGCCGCAGACTTGTCCTAACGGGCTGAGCACTCGATGGACGACGTCGCCTCCGAATTCGCCCTTGGGAACCGGATCGACGTTATCGGTAGGAAAACTAGCGGCCAGGAGTGAGCGAAGCTCGACTTCCTGGACCTCGCCCTGAAGTTGTTGCGAACCTTGTTCCGCACGCTTCTGAGCCTCTTCCAGTTTCCGCTGGAGTGCCTGGATCGTGCTGTCGCGTTCGGCGACCTTGAGCTTGAGGTCGTCCTCAGCTTCCTTCTTGGCTTGCACGCGCGCGGCGCCGACCTGCTCGGACACACGTTTCTCTACGGTGAGGTCCAATTCGCGCGCCTTGTCGTCAAGTTCGCGTTGTTTCTTGGAAAACTCGGCCTGGGCAGTCTGGGCTTCGGCGAGTTTTTTATTCTTCTCAGCCAATGCCTGCGAGAGTTCCGCGACTTCCTTGGTTTTTTGGTTCAGGTCGTCGCCGAGCAGGAGCTTGGCTTTCTGGGCTTCGTCTTCTGCAATCTTGGTGCGTTCGGTGCGCAGCTTCTCAGCGACCTGCGAATCAATCTCCTCTCGATCCTTCGCCAATGCGGTTTCGCGGTGGCGGAGGGCGGAGTCACGCCTCGCAAACTCTTCATCTCGCTTCGCCAATTTCTGTTCAAACTCCGCCTTCGTCGCCGCCAGCAAGGGAGCCGCAAGCGATTCGGTGAGCTTGATCGTCGTTTGACATTTTGGGCAGTTGATTAGCGGTTCAGACATCGACGTCTCGGGGGGAAGACTGTTGGGTGTCCATAATTACACCCAAACTTCTGATTTTGCAAGATGCAACCACGGGTGCTATGACAATTCCCATTGAATAGTGAATAAACGAACAACGTCTTGGCGTTGCTTTAAGTTCTTCTCTGTTTGTGATATCAGGTCGTCGCGCCGTGTGCCGATCTCGTCTTGTGACTCGAAGAGATTTCGACGCTTCTGCGACCGGCTGGCTTCCAAGTCTTTGATCCTGCGCTGAAGGTCGAGCTTTTCGGCCAGCGAAGCGGCGAGTGCGGCGGTTTTCTTCGTCTCGCGAATCTGTTTATCGAGTTCCTGAATCTCCCGCTCCAAACCGATTTTGAGGTCTTCCGACCAGCGGTCGAGCTTCTGTACCTCATCCTCGAAGAAACGGGCGTTGCGTTCATCGACTTCACGCACCTTCTCGCGAATCAACGTCGTGCGGCCGATCGTCAAATCGGGTGGTGACTCGGACGAGTTGGCGACAAACTTGGCCGGAATCCGAAGTAATTTCTCTGTGGTTTCCGGATCGAGCCAGGCGCCATCGTCGGCTTGGGCGGTCAGAAGTAAGAACTCCTCTGCATCGAACGACTCAATCGTCAGCCTGGACAATTCGAGCCAACCGCTCCGACCGCGATAGGGCTTCAAGGAGCTGATCATGGCTCCATAGGCGTCGTAATCGAACCGAACAGTGCCCATCGGCAGCGGCCTCGTGAGAGCACGCTCGACGAGTTTCACGGCAAGCGGATGATCTTGCCGGTAGAAATGCTCACCGGCCTCCTCGGCTCGTTTCCAGTCGAATTGATACGTGCCCTCCGGCCCATCGGCTCCGCGATAGTGAAAACGCGGTGCATCGGGGTCGAAGTGGGCATCGCCGTCGGTTTCGATCCGCGTCAGATCAAGTAGCGCTTTCTCGCGATCGGAGAGTGTGGCCAGCGTCTTATCGCGGTTCACTCGTAGGCGAGCCGAAACATCCTCATCGAAGTTTTCAAGGAGCACCTGGCGCGTGTTGGTCATCCGCGACTGGATCTGCTCATCGAGTTCACGCTGCAAGGCATCGAACGCGGCGGTGATTTCGGCCGGAGATCGGCACGCCTGATAGACTTGCGCGATGCGCCGCTCGATATCGACGCCCGATTCGAGGGCTCCGAGTACCTCATCGCTGGCACCGAAAACGCCGTCGAACAACCGGAATTTGGCACTCAGAATGTCGAAGACACGCTGATCGGCATCGTTGCGGCGATTGAGGAAATTCACGACAACGACATCGTGCTTCTGACCATAGCGGTGACATCGACCGATCCGTTGCTCGATCCGTTGGGGATTCCAGGGCAGATCGTAATTGATGAGCATCGAGCAAAACTGGAGATTCACGCCTTCGGCCGCCGCCTCGGTGGCAATGAGAATCGTGGCACGCTCACGGAATTCCTCGACGATCGCGGCTTTCATGTCGACGGAAGCGGAGCCGCTGATGCAGTCCTGGCCTGCGTGTCGCGTCAGCCACTCGGCATAGACCTGCCGCGATTTCGGATCGGAATTGCCGCTGTTGATCAGGACAATCTTGCCGTCGTAACCGTTGGCGGAAAGAAGCTCGAAGAGATAATCCTGGGTCCGGCGCGATTCGGTGAAGATCACGGCTTTGCGGGCGGCTCCAAGCTCGACCGCCTTTTCGAATGCCGATGCGAGTGCGGGTATGAGGGCCTCGCCTTTGGCGTTCGATTCAATGCCATCGGCGAGCGTGGCGTAGCGGCGTAGCTCGGCCAGCTCGTCGCGCAGGAGCGCGGGATCAATTTCGTCACGCAGTTCGTCGCCGGCCTCGGCATCGCCCAGTTCGTCTTCCAGCTCCTCAATGCCGTCAAAATCCTCACCCGTTAGAAGCCGTCCGTCGCGAGCGATGGTCTGGAGCCGTGAGACCAAGCGATGAAGCGTTTTTGCGATGGCGAAGGTCGATGACGCCAGGAGCTTGCGCAAGACGAGCGTGATCAGGGATCGCTGGCTCGAAGGGAGCGAGATGAGCGTCTCTCGCTGGAGGAATGCGGAAACCGCCTCATAGAGCGCCTGCTCATCATCGTTGGGCCGAAAATCCTGAGTGATCGGCACACGACGCGTGAACGGTACATATTCGATGACCTGACGGCGGAGCGTCCGCATGCAAATCGGTTTCAGCCGCTCGCGGAGATTGCGATTACGGTCGCCTTCGTCGACATTGCGAGTGAACTGTTCTCGAAACGATTCTGCGTCGCCGAAGACACGCTCGTCGATGAGACTGATCAATCCATAAAGTTCCATTAATGAATTCTGGAGCGGCGTGGCGGTCAGGAGGAGTTTGGTGCGACCGCGAAGCGAATCGGCGATGCTTCTCGCGATTTTGTTCGAAGGCTTGTAGACGTTACGCAGGCGGTGGGCCTCGTCGATGACGCACAAGTCCCAGGGAACCAAGCGAATCTCGACAGCTTTGGCGACGGCGAATTGGTACGAGCAAATGAGCAGAGAATCTGGTCGATCAAACGGATTGTCGCGGCCGGACTTGCGTTGCTGATGGAACGCCAGAGAATCGAGCACAACCGATGGTAAGTAGAATTTCTCCGCCAGCTCCTGTTGCCACTGCTTGCGGAGCGTCGCCGGCACAATGAGTAGAATTCGACGTCGCCGCTCGGCCCAACGTTGTGAGATGACCAATCCCGCTTCAATGGTTTTTCCCAGCCCTACTTCGTCGGCGAGAAGAACACCCTGCGACAGCGGCGAACGAAGGGCAAACAATGCCGCATCCACCTGGTGCGGATTGAGATCCACCCGAGCATTGGCGATCGAACGCGACAGACTTTCGATGGTGCCAGGCGAACCACGAAGTGAGAGTAGGTGCGCCAAATATTGAGATTGATAGACAGTCATATGTCGTTCACCGACGCGATTCTGGGAAGGATGCAACGACGGTCGCCGTCATCGTGCGGGCACTCACAAGCGGCCGGTCATGGGTGCATGTGGGTGGTGGCTCGTATGCTACCGCAATCAACCGTCCAAACCAATGAGGCGGAGCAAGACGCTATCGCCAATTCTGTCATTTGGCCATCGATCGCGAGAGAAGCCCCCTTCCGTCGGGAAGAGGGCTGAAGGTCATTCGACCGAATCGTTTCAGTTGGCCGCGAAGGAATCGCCGGCGTTAGGTGCCACCAGCCCGATGAGCTTCATCGTCTGATGACTGAAGGCCTGGGGATTGGTAACCGACTTATGTTGAATCGGCAGATTCATGGCGTTGTAGAGTGCCCATAGAGTCGGGCCGCCCCAGTCGTAGCCCGGATCGCGCCAGTTCTTGAGAACATCCTTCAGCACGCGATGGCTGAGCAGATCGGCCTCATAAGCACGGAGGATGCACGATTCCGCCTCCTGGTCGGTGATCATCGTCTGCTGCATCGCCGTGACTCGCGTAGCTTCGTGGTCGCGATACTGCGTGAGCTTGGAAATGCCATGGCTGATCGCCTCGGCGAACCGCTGCTCGCCATTGCGAGTGTGCTTGCGTGCAATCGTGAGTTCATCCCAGTCGCCGGTGAGCGCGAGATTGTCACACACGAACGTTCGTGTTCCGCCCGCAAGCCCGTAGGGAAAGGACTTGTCGATGGAATTGCGCAGACCCAACGCCAGTTGGATGCCAGGGATGATGGCCGATTCGAGATCAAGGACGCCGAAGAACCGGTCGCCACCATGGCTCAGCGCCAGTTGCTGGCGGGTGATGTTGTAGCCGGCGGCATCGAGCACCTGCTCGACCTTGGCGAGAACGGTGCCATGCGCGACCGGATGCCACGTGTCGGTGGCGGGGGGTGCCTGGACGTGGAAAACTTGCTCGCGCGTCACGACCTGTCCACCGCGATGCAGAACGAGTTGTGTGTCCACGGTGCCTCCTGAAACGGTGATGGTCAAAGACCGGCGGCAGGGGCGAAGTGCCTCTGTCGCAAGCATCGTACGCTTGTTTGATGTCAACACAACTTCACTCATTTCGACGTGAGTTTAAGCGAGTTCAGGCTGCCGGTGGATCGGGAGTGGCGATGTGTTATAGCGCTGACGCGAGGTACGTCGGATGATTTCCGCGCGTCGCGGATCGATTTTGCGCGTGCTCGGCGGGAGCGTGCGCATCGAGAACGGTCGCGAGGGCTGGCCATCGATGAGCAGGCGGGCATAGGCGCGATAGCGGGGCAGGAACATCAAATCCTCGGCGGTGATGCCTCCGCCCAGTTGTTCGGTGAGAAAATCGGCGTCGGTCGCTCCCATCTGAAACACGAGCGTGCTGCCGACGTTGCCGAAGACGGCCGCTCGGGTGCGTTCATCCATCTGGTCGAGATACTGATTCGCGAGCACCAGTCCCAGACCATACTTTCGAGCTTCGGAAAGTGTTGTCGCAAAACTTTCGGTGGCGAAATTCTGAAACTCATCGACGTAGAGATAAAAGGGTTTTCGGTTGGCTTCAGGCATGTCGGCACGACCCATCGCCGCAAGCTGCACGCTGGTGACGAGGAGCGAGCCCAGCAAGCTCGACGCGTCGTCGCCAATCCGCCCCTTGCTGAGATTCACAATGAGCACTTTGCCGGCATCCATGATGGCGCGCAGATCAAAGCGGTTTTCCGATTGGCCGATGATGCCACGAAGAATCGGCGAACTGGCGAAGTGGCCGATCTTGTTCTGGATCGGCGCAATGGCTTCCGCCTGGAATTTCGGCGGCATCCGTGCAAATTCACCTTCCCAGAAGCTGCGGACAATCGGATCGGACACACGCGACAGAATCCCCTGTCGCCACCGGGCATCCGAGAGCAAGCGCAGGACAGAGACGAGCGATGTTCCCGGAATCTCCACCAGCGCAAGAAGGGCATTGCGGAGGATATGTTCAAGACGCGGCCCCCAGCTCTCACCGTAGAGTTTCTTGAACGAAGTGAGCACGGCGGAAGCCACCAGATGACGCCGTGACGGATCGCGACACGCGAGCGGATTAAAGGCGAGCGGCCGTGACCGGTCGCCGGCATCGAACAGGACGGCATCGTTGGTGCGGTGCGAGGGAAAGGACGCAAGCAGGGCATCCGCCAGATCTCCGTGCGGATCGATCAGCGCACAACCTCGCCCGTCGGCGATATCCGAATGGATCAAATTAAAAAGCAGTGTGGATTTTCCCATGCCCGTTTTGCCAAGAATCGCCAGGTGCCGCAATCGGTCATCGGGCCGAATCCCAAATCGCTCGCGACGCGAGCGGAAGACAGTGAGTCCGAGGATGGCACTCCCCGTTCCCTCGGATTCGTCCATCAGAGCAAGGGGTGGCTCAAATTCGCGACTTTCGATGCGGTGGAGCGTCGGCGTCTGCACCGTGATCGTCGGTGGATGCCAGAGAGTGGCGACTTCTTCGGTCGAAAGGAGAAATGGCGCAAAGGCGGGTGGCGGAAGCTCGGCACGAATGCGATGGATCCGGCCCATCTCAAACATCGCCAGGCGCGGCGATGTGAAGAGGCCGAAGCTTCCCGCCATCTCACGCAGCTTTGCCTCAGCCGAGATCGCCTGAGCCGCCGGCGCACGCACCGTGAGGCGAATGTGCGTCTCGAAGAGATGCCGCCCGAGCTTATCCCCTGCCGCCTGCACTTCCTCTTCGCGATCGTGTGTGCGACCGGAAGGAGCCGAATCCGCCGCATGGTGGTCATTTATGCTCTGGTGTCGAATGACGCGTGACGCCAACCATCCCAGAAGCCGGATCGGCCGTGAGGCGGAACGAGCCGCTCGCAGGAAGAGTCTTGAGAGGCCATGATGCGAACGCAGGAAGGGCGTGGCGACGATTTTCAGGCAATACCGGGCGCGTGCTCTGGCCGAATGCCGCGCGGGAGTCAGCCGAATCTCGATCCGGCATTCGAGATGGGATTGCCTCGATGTTGCGATCGTCGAGAGCAAACTGGCCAGCGGATCGGCGGTCATGCGATGCATGACATCCTCAAACTGGCTGTAGCGACGAATCGGAAAAAGATCAGGCCAGAGTCGGACATCGGAGATCCACTCGCCTGCCGAAGCCGGCGGGTTTTCTTCCTCGGCCTCATCGAGCCGACATTCGGGATAGTGTGCCGCGAGCTGCCCTTCCACGATCGCCTTGAGCGAAGCCGGATAGTCGATTGCAAGTCCCACAGACGGGCCAAACCGCACGAATTCGAGCGTGATCGCTTCGTGGTGCGGATTGGCTTGATGAATCGCCGCCAGTGCCTGTTCCATGTAGAGCGGGTCGCGGTCGTTGGCCGCTGGAACGCTCAAACGGGCACGCATTCCTAGAGCGTAGCAGAGTCTGAGAGTGATGCGACAGCAAAGCACGGCGATTTTGCAGTCACGCTACCGGCCTCCTCCTCTTCGCCCAGAAATCCCCACCTCTGGCGTTCGCGGCTCCGAGGTGGGGCCCAAGAAACCGCACACTCGCGATGGGTTTCCGATCTGGGACGGCAAAGCGGGAAAGGCCTTTTGACTTGGAGACGATGCCTGACCCAACGTAGATCGGCAACGCCATCGATCCAAGTGCCGACGTTGTCAGAGGGGAGAGGACGCGCGGTGGCTATCCTCGCACGTTGAGCCGGGCTCATCAGGACGCTCATTTTATCATGACCAACACGCTCGTCTGCCGGATTCGCTTGATTCGACGCTGCCCCTCTGGTCTCTCATGCATCGGTCGGCATGGGCCGGGGAATCAGTGCGACCTGATTGCCGCGATGATCGCGGAAGCACGCGGCAGTCAACGGCTCGGCTGCGGCGAGATAGGCGGAGAGTGAGACGCCGTAGAAGAGCGATCGCCGGGGATTCTCCGTAATCTGCGCGGCGGTTTCGAGGATGTGAGCGATTCGATCACTGTCGCGAACAGCGACGATGAGTACGCGCGCACGCTCGGTCGATTGATTTTGCCACCGGTCATAGGTGCGCAGTTTTCGCTCCCAGCTCTCGGCATCCTTCGTCGAGCGAATCCGTTCGGTGGAGCAATCGATCTCCAGGAAGAAGTTGTAGGCCGTGTCGTGGCTCGCGCGAATTTGGAACGAGTCGTCGGGATACACCGTGCCGGCACCGGTCTGAAGTTTGAAGGTGTTCTCGCGGTAGACATTGGTGACGCGATAGCCAAGCCGATGCGCGGCGACGCAGGTCTGCACCATAAAGGCGGCCAGGGCGATGGTGTGGGCCTGCTTGAGCAGGCCCACGGGTCCGAACGCGCGTTTGGTTGGTGCCCTGGCATGCTCGCCGTGAAGGAGCGCGAATCCCATTCGCGAGGGTTTGTAGTAGAGCGGCGCGCCGGGGCCTGCCGTGGCGTATGGCCAGCGCAGCACCCAACCGGTTTCGGCGAGTTGCTGGAGTCGCTCACGCACCCTCCGTTCGCTCGTGAACGGTTGTCCGAAGGTTTCGCTCAGCTTGAGAAGCTGGGGAACGGTGAGCGGCACCAGATCGAGCGCAGCGAGAATCTCACGATCACGTTCGGTGAAGAGCCGAAGCGGAGCGGTTGTCATAGAATAGCGATCATTCTATCATAATAAACATTACCCACCTATTCCTTCCGCCCGATGCCGCCTGAGAAGCCTGGATTTGTCAACGTGGATGCGTTGATGCCTGCCATCAGCCTCGAACAGGCGGCGGCCTTTTACGGCGTGCCGCTACCCGAACTCCATCGCACGAGTCAGGAAACGCGTACCAAATGTTTCCTGAGTTGTGGCCGAACCGAGGAGACGGGCAATCGCGTGCTGGCGATTCAGGAAGGGCATCCCGCGAAACAATGGTCGTGCCATGAGTATGGTTGTTCGAAAGGTGGGAATCTGATCGGTCTCTGCGACTTGATGAAAGGCGGTGCCAGCGAAGAGGGCCGGCCGCGCGGCACGCGATTCAAGGCGATCGCGCAGGATCTGCGCGCCATGGCCAGCGGCGTGGCTCCGCCACCTCGGGAAGACAAGGCACGCGCCATTCCCCTACCGCCCACCGCAACGCCAACGCTCGCCGTCAATCCACCGCTTGCCGATTCACCGAATGAGCGAGCCAGAGAACTTGTCGACCTGCACCGAAAATTCGTCGTGGAGATTGCATCGATGCCGCCGGCCGGATCGGCGTATTTCCGCAAACGACCGTTCCTTTCTCCTGAGGTGTGTCGCTCGTGGAGTGTGGGATACCTGCCCCGCGACAGCGGCGGAGATCATTCGGGCGGCACGATGCGTGGCCGAATTGTCTACGGCTATCGCGATCGAGACGGGCGGCTGCTGACCTGGTTTGGGCGCGACCCGGAATTTGAAGCGAAGAAATCGCGCTGGGATGCTTCCGGCCGAACCGAAAAGGAGCCGGAGAAATTCCATTTCGTCAAAGGCTTCCATCGTGGTCTCGAACTCTTCGGACAGGATCGGCTGGAACAGCCGGAACATGCCAAGCCGCTCCACGAGCTGGGATTGCTGATTGTCGAAGGCCCAAACGATGCGATTCGTCTTGGGACTCTCGGAATTCCGTCGGTCGCGCTGTGCTCGAACAAAATCACTCGCGAACAGGCGGAACGCGTCGCCGCTCTGGCCCACCAGCACGCGGGTGGCGTCGTGACGATTTTGCTCGACTGCGATACCGAGGGTGAGAACGGCATGAAACAAGCGCTCGGCTATCTCGCGCAGTTGACTCCGGTGCGACTCGGCTGGAACAGCCGGATGCACGGCGGCAGATTTATCGGTCGCCAGCCGGAGTCGCTCACACCGCCTGAGTGGCGTGACATTGAGCGGTTTCTCCGAAGCGGTGCAAGTCGCTCCCCTATCGAAGCCACCGAAGGCAGCGATACCACCCTGAAGATCAAGCGGATCGAGCCGGATGCGTGTGAGCCCTGGGATTTTCTGTGAACTCTAAACATGGGCTTTCATTCGCCGAGGGTTACAGCCGTTCAGAATCAATCTTGGTGTCCTACGTTCGACCCGATCTATCCGCCACGTAACGCGGAGGAAACAGTGAGGCGGTTTGGCGGACCGAAGCAGGATGGTACGACGCGATGCCAGGATCCTCCGAGCAGTGCGGGACGGTCATATCGATTGCGGCTCCGGTCGTTTTTTCCCCCCTCATTGATCCGAGTTTTTGGATAAGGATTCTGGGCCGAGTAGGCCTGCTCGCCCCGACCCGTCGTGAGAACTAGCTGCGTCCCCTTTCCCTACCGGTTTCTTACCCAGCGACTGCCAGGGCGCCAAGAAGGAGCCGCGTGAAGATTCCTCCCCACCTCGGCGGCGAATCGGCCTAGGAGCTTTTGAGCGGGTCAAAAGAGAGGACTTCCTTGATCTCGCCCTTGAGAATCCTGGGACGCCCCTTCAATAGGTAAGTTACGCCGAGTTTATCCGTCAAACTGCGGACTTGAGGGTCGTCGTGAACGGAATATACGACGACCTGACGACCAGTATGATTGTGATTTCTTGCGTAATCGGCGACCAACAAGCCGGAATATTGCTTGAAGATAGGATCTCGGCCAGTGAGCAGCGACTGAGGCGGGAGCAAAGGAATATTAAGGTCAGCGATCACTGCTCGGTAGGTTGATTGTTGAATGAGTAATATGGCCACATCAACGTTTTCAGCAACTACGACTTTGTACTTCAGGGACTCCAAAAACTCGACTACCCATTGCAGATTGTACGCCTCGTCATCGGCGATCAAGATCGTGTCCGCGAGCCGTGGAATTGTAGTCATGCGATTTTCCATTCCGGGAACCGGAGCATCATGGTCGTGGTATTGGTCGTCGGCGAATGGCTCGCTTCAATCGAAGCGTGAATTTCCTCAACGATCAACTTACAAATGTAGAGGCCCAAGCCTGTCCCGGACGCTACGAGATTCTTGGCTTCGTCGCCTCGGAAGCCGGGCTCGAAAATCCGCTTCGCCTCATCGCTCGTAAATCCGGGACCGTGGTTAATGATGTCAACGATCAGATGATTGGTCTTTTTCTGAATGCGGGTGTTGATTTGGATGGTGGAGTTTCGCTTGCTGTACTTCACGCCGTTGTCAATAAGATTCATGAAGACTTGCCTGAGCAAATCGGGCGATCCCTTTACGGCGTACTGCGTCGCGCGATCCATCAGATGAATCTTGACGTCCTTGGATAATCCCGACTCCTGAAAAAACTGAGTGGCTTCGATTACCAGTTGGGGAATCACGCAAATCTTCGTCAGGTCCCGTTCGGAAGATGCTTCTGAAGTCACAGCCTTCTGCGCGAAGAACGCGAGGTTTCTAATGAGAACAACCGACCATTCAAGCTGGGCTCTCACCACGCGCAGCCGTTGATCTTGCTTCTCCGAGCTGGTCGTACCGTCGATGATATTGTCAATCGTACCGATGACGCCATTCAGCGGGTTGATGATTTGGTGCACGAAATTCGACAGCAGATGGATATCCAGTTGGGAATTTTCGTCTGGTTGCATTGCTACCCTCTCGCGGCGATAACGAAGTCTGAGCCGTCCACACGAACTTCCATGTCACCCCACATGGCAACTTCCGTCAAAAACCCGGATGCCGCCGGATTCGGAACTCGTGTCGCTGGCAATGCGACCCGGATCTCGCCGGGAACGACTGACGCGGCTGGCGTTTTGATTCCCAGAACATGCCGCAATAGGGCCAGGACAGCCCTCAGACCATGTCTGTCGAATGTTCCGAGCTCCTTGTGATCGCCGCCGACCGTGAGCCACTCGAAGTTATCGACGCTTGGTTTGAACGGCGATTTGATGAACGTCGCGCCAGATTCGGCATCCCGCAATCGGACTGTCAGAAGCTCGGAAAGCGCGGAAGCGGCCTCAAGCGCGGCATTGTCATGATTAGCTACCTCCGAATGTCCGTGCGCGGCTTGGACTACCTTGGAGGTCTGTTGAGCGAGCGACATAAACGAAGCCGGTGTAAGCTTTTTGTCCGTCGCCAAGCCGTGCTTCACGAGGATGCTTGGATATTGAATAAGCATCTGTTCGAGAACCGTTCCCTCCCACGAGCGGACGGCGGGCTTTCGACGCCTCGCGTTCCATGTGGACACCTCCGATTTGCACTGAGGTGACAGCGCGGCGGTCGTCACAACGAGGAGGAAGTCGGCGCGGTGGCTGTCGGCGTAGGAGATTTTCTCCCAAACCGTCGGCCAATCTACTGAGGATGCGTATCGTTTGCACTCGATATACCACTTGAGGTTCATGTGATAACCGCTGAAATCGACAGAAACCATTTCGCCTTCGATGTCACGGCCACCATCCGAACCGGGGGTACGCCAGACGGCGTTACGAAGCCCTGCGGAAGTTACCAGGTCATACACCACGTTCTCAAACTGTGTTGGACTCAAGAGCTTCAGAGCGTCGACAATGGTGCCGCTTGCGATCATGATCTATCCCAATTTGTTTAATCGAGGCTCATTACTCGCATGTTGACCTGCGTCAACTCCGCGCCCATCTACTGGTTTCCCTGCCCTCTCTGGCGGCTCCCTCCTACTTCAGAAGGCCAAGCACATCGGCCGCGATGAGTCCCTCGATCTCCGGGTAGCCTTGGTTCAATCCGACCGATTTATCGACATCGACTACGGTGAGCCCGCTCTCTTGGGGCAGCAGAGAGCACCTCTCGAACGGCTGACTTCAAGTCGGCCATTGCGCGCTGGGCAAGGCGGCGGGGATCGGTCATGATGCGATCTCTTGGGATAGACGACGCGTTCCGTCCTTCAGTTCACGTTGATAGAGCCGCGACAGGTCGATCTCTTCTGGTTCGGTATGGCCAGCGTCCTCGGCGGCTTTTCGCCATGCGGCTTCAAGCCACGGCGAATCCTCTCCGGAACCTTCGAAAACGAAACGGGGACACAACTAGACTCGCTCGAGAGCGGATCACCCGGCTCAAGATTGTACGGCACCCCCAATCCCCCAGCCATCGCCGTGTGTCTAATTTGCTTCGGTGTCGTCGACCGAAGCATCCGAGAGGTGTTGCGGCGTCGCGGAGCGGCACCCGGTCTTAGATGGATTTGTACTATTGTTACCCTCGGGTCCTGAACGGCTCGTTATGAACAAACCAAACGCCCTCACAGCGTTCGTCATGCCAGACAAGTCGCGAGCAGCTATTGATACATTGGGTTGACGCGGTAAGCAACTTCACGCATGGCCTTACTGCTCCGGCGGTGGAAAAATCCCTTCGGCAATCAACGTTCGTCGGAGCAGGATGTCATCACGATGATTGATCTGGAGCACCTGCACGGTGACGCGTCCGACCGGCGTTAATCCGATGAGCCGTGGCCCACGCCAGCGGAAATGCTCAGCCCAGCGCTCACGTCGCGGATGAAACAGCGGCGTGAGCTGCCGTGTCTGGGTATCGATTCCGGAGAGATTCGGGCCTTTGCAGCGGTTACAGCGCGGGCACGCTAACGCCAGATTCATCATCTGAGTCTTGCCGTGATGTTGCTCGGCGATGATGTGATCAATCTGAAAGGTCCACGGATAGGCCGCCTGCGGAACCCGACAGTACTCGCAAAGTCCTTTCGCTCGCTCACGAACCCGACGATCAAGGAGAGGAGAGATGGCCATGATATCGTCAGGACGAAAGGCCGGCGTGCTTCAAGGCCTGGCGTGCCTTCGACTGAAGGATCGCCAGCAAGTTTCCCACGTGTATGTATTCGTCGAGTTCGGCGCTCTCCTCCGCCGTTATCGAGCCCCGTCGGGCCTTTTCAGAGAGGGTGTTCACTCGGCGCTGCTGCTCGGATTCAAAGGCGAGCTCAAGAAACGACCGAGCGGTTTCAGGCGAGAGACTGTGCGCGTCAATCTCGGCGAGCCGCTGGAGCACGGCTGTTCCGATATGTTCGGCGCGACGCGTGCCGACGTTGGTGGCCATAAGTTCTGGATTCATAGGCGATTGGGGAATGTCTGGCTGTTAAGTATACCACGGACGCACGGTTTCCGGCCAGCCTAATGGCCGCGATTTTTGAGCCTCCGTGCCGATCGGCCGGAGGTGGTGTCCGCTCGGCGTGAGTGCACCGCGTCGGCGGTGGCGGAGCAACGGCTTGGCATGTCCTCGCTCAAGTCACA
>ERZ724505.163-NODE-163-length-43183-cov-6.944097_pt1 | contig 43183 bp, 61 predicted proteins | sample MGYA00376038_ERZ724505 | MGnify/ENA primary metagenome ERZ724505 (study PRJEB28724, sample SAMN07190884) | wastewater metagenome | isolation source: effluent of sewage treatment plant in Hong Hong | place: Hong Kong | collected 2016-03-17 ... | reverse complement strand
ATCCACAGAAAGGCGGTTTCGAAATTCGATCCCCCCTACCCCTATTTAGATTAACTCGCTTTCATCTTCTCGGACTTCCCGGAGCAACGGGCAAGACCTGTAAGCCTGCGCCGGTGCTGGTTTCCGGGTTTCGAAGCACATAGAAGCGCGTCGCGATTACTACAGGCTATCATCGAAGCTTCTTAGAATCAAGCTTCTTGTTCCCGAATCCTCCGTCTTCCGACGCCGTCTTACGCGAATGACAAGGCTTACAGAGTCCTTGCGCGTTATCGGAATCAAGTCGGTCGCCGCCTTGTTTAATCGGCTTTATATGGTCGACTTCTCTCGAAGCTGACCGTCCGCATATCTTGCAAATCGGATCACGGTTCAAGATCATCTTCCTGAAGTTCCGCCAAGCCCAAGACTTGTAGAACGGATCGGGATCTTCCTTCCGCTTCCCTGCCGACTTCTTCTTCGCTGCTTCCTTGTGCTGGTCGCAGTATGGCCCGAAGCATGAGTTCGAGCACCAGGCCCAACGACAGATCCGCTTAGCTTGCTGAGGCATCAAGCGAACCCCTGTTCACGTTTATATTTTTCTTCCATTTCGACAGACCTTTCGATTAGATTGAGATACGTAATCGAAAGAGCGTTCGCTATCTGAATAAACACATGGACCGGGGATCGCTGATTGCCGGCTTCTATATTAGCCATGCTGGTTCTACTAAGACCGACGGCGGCCGCTAGATCTTCTTGACGCATAGAGAGAACGATCCGTCTTCTTTGGATAGCACGTCCGATCCAGTAGTAGATCTGATCGGTTTCATCACTAGGAACGTTATGCTCGCGCTGACTGCTAACGACTTTCAATTGACGCTGAAGATCTTTGATCTGCGCGATTAGTTCTTGTTCTATTATCGTCTTCCGTCTTGCCATTGCTAGAAGCTCCCATCATTAGGGGTAAACCTGAACTTAGACGCCTGGTCGACAGCCTTAGTCAAGACTGCATCCTGGAAGCCCTGTTCACCTGACACACACACTAGATAGTTCCTGTCGATACCCTTTTCGAATTGAAGTATCGCGCCCTTATCCAGCATGGCCACGATCTGATCAAATGCAAAAGCCTTTTCTTTTTCGGTCATGTCTCACCTACTAGAACGGAACGTCTTCTTCTATCTTCGGAGTCTTGTCTATCACGGCGTTAATTAGTTCTTCTTCTCTCTTCCTTCCTTCGTCTGATAGTCCGAAGCGAAAGGCGTAAAGCGCTTCGAGAAGAACGGGAAGTTCTTCGACAGTGACAGGAATATAGAACGCCTGCTTCTTCCGGTCCATTGCTCACCTATCAAGATTCGTTCCAGGCCAGACCATTTGAATAGACTTCCCTAAGTTCTGATAGAAGTTTACGGCTTCGGCCCTGGTCATTTCCATATGTGCAAGCGCGACCCCTTCTTCGTTTTCGAAGTGGAAGGCTAGACGGCGTTCGGCTGTCGTCTTATCGATCACATGCAATAGGCTTATCGCGCCTGGTCCTGACTTGTTAGCCATCACTTCTAACCCTCGATTACCGCCTGCCCTAAGACCTTCTCACTGCCTACTAAGTCGCCTTCAATCGTGGTTAGAACCGCACTACATTTGAATTCAGAATTAGGATTAAAGAAGAAGGACAAACGAAGAACGCCTTCCTTCACTTCGATCGAGTGAGTCCAGGAGTAGAAACCAATATAACCGTCAATCTCGATTCGAAGAGCGTCAGAAAGCGTCTTCACTTCCTCATAGAGTGACCGCGCTATTTCCTTCCAGTCGTCGGCGGACCTTAAGGCTTGCATTGAGTTACAACCTCGTTATAGATCTTTTCTATCAAGCCTTCTAGCGTTTCGGCTTCCCAGTATCGGACCGGATCGTGTCCGTCGTATTCTTGAGCGAAATACACATCGCGAAATCCGAAGGCTAAGGTTCCGCCAAGCGAAAGCGGCGTCGCTCGAAACGAAATCTTCGTCAATATTTCGCGCTGCATTTGCGCGACGCTTTTATCTTTAGACATTCTGTCGGATCTCCGTTCGACCTTTTCAGTTTACGAAATTCCCCGTTTATCGGGCCGAATACTCGAGTAAGATTAAACGGAGTTAATGACGATCCTGACGGTTTTTTGTGTTTCCGGGGAACCCTTATAGCCTTTTTCTTCTTACTACTATTACTATTAGTATTTACTTGGTTTCTTAGGGGGTTATCGGAAATAGGGAAAAACCGTCAGGATCAACATTAGCCCAGACTAAGAAAGGCTCTTGAAAATATCCGGCGTTACCCTTGTTTGATATCGCCTGTAGTGCTACCCGTTTCTAACTATTCACGGTCGCAAGAAATCGGAAACCTACTATCACCAGTCGCAAGGCGGCCCGCTACCGTCTGTAGTTGGTTCGCCGGAGAACCCGCCGAAATCTTCCGAAACGCCCGCGTCAGCTGCGCTTCGAGCGCTGCGGCGTTCTGTTAACTCGCGCTAAGAAAAGCCGCTTTCACGCTGTATATACGTAGACCGCGAATTAGTCGCCAAAGAACTGCGAAAGCCTGTCGGCATGAGCTGTTAAAGCGTCGCGAACGTGGTCGTTCGTGAACCGCGAATAGACTCGCGTCACGTTCTGATTTGTCTGATTGAGCACATCGCCAACTAGCGGAAGGTTCTTCGTCGCCTGGACTACCCAAGAACCAACAGTCCGCCGCAAGTCGTGAAGGCGGACGTCGGAAAGACCGGCTTCCTTCCTGATCTTTTGCCAGGCTTTATCAATCCGGGACATATGAGTCCCCCAGGACCGGCCCGGAAAAACAAAAGCTGACTTCCGCGGAAGAGCGGCGAGCATTTCGACAGCCTGCCGAGGGATCGGTATCCTATGCGATCGACCGTTCTTCGTGTCGGGTAGCCTGATTTCGCCTAGTTCTAGGTTCAGATAATCCCATTTGAGCGACAGAAGTTCCATTTTTCGCATTCCCGTGTAGAGATACAAGCGAAGCGCCGTTCGGACGTAGACGTCCGGGAAGCTGGAAATCGCAGTCGCTAACGCTGGCATCTCCGACGGAAGCACGAAGCGATCGCGGGACTTCTCTTTATAACGCTTGATTCCCGTCGCCGGGTTCGGCCAGTTTTCGGGTAAGTATCCCCAAAAGGTCGCGAGCTTAAACATTGTATGTAGTTGTTCGAGGACACGATTCGCGCCGTATTTAGAGCGCTGCCCGATCTCGCGGTGAAGACGCGACAAGTCGTCGCGACTGATCTCCGTCAGCGACCGACTTCCTAGTTTCGGCGTCACGTAGAACGCTAGCCTTTGCTGATCTTTCTTCCAGCTTTTCTTATGCTCGCGAGCATGTCGATCGAGATAGATTTCAGCGAACCGCGCGAAATCAAGAGCCGAAGCCGACGCTATGCCTTCCTTGACTAGAAAGCTTGTGATTAAGTCCGACGGATCGTCGCCGCCTTTTGCAAGAGCCTTCATCCTAGTTGCTAGCCGGCGCGCCTGGTCTAAGGTCATGAAGTCAGTCGACGCGATCGTTCGCCATACTGCCCGGCCTTTCAAATTGAACTTGATAACGAAGACCTGCTTCCCGGACCGGTTTATCCGGACGCCAAGGCCGGCGACCTGGTCGTCGAAAACGGTATAGGTTCGATCGTTTGCTGACCTCGACATAAAGAAGCCTAAAGGAACCGGCATATCACCCCTTAATTATGGCTTCCTTCTTTCAGGATATCCACAATTACTATTTTGTATATACGTATTTCTACCTTTCGATCCCCTGGAACCAAATAAAGGCGGTCTTTTCCCGGAGGTTCAAATCCTCTCGCCCCGATTGTTCGAAAAGCCGACCGCCTGGTCGTTTCAGGAAACGTAAAGAACCCTTCATTTCTACGTTTTTCTACGATTCTATCAGGTGGCGGCATATCTAGGGGATATACTGACGTCACGGAGATAAGAGAACATGCCGAAGCCGCTTCCGATCTACGTTCCCGCCGAGATTGCCGACGAAATCGCCGCCGGCGGTTTTGCTGGACTGAAGGATTTCGCGCTTTCGAAGGGACTTTCAGCCACCAGGCTAAACAAGCTGTTCGGTCCTGGACGTCATACGAAGATCGCTATTTGGGTTCAGATCGCGCGCTTCGCTTGTATGCCCCTGGACGACGTTTACAAAGCGGCGAAAGCCGGCAAGCTGGAAAAGCTAATCGACCGGCTTCTATGGGAGCGCGGACAGACTATCGCCGGACTGGAAGCGGAAATGGGAATCGGACGCGACGTTCTTCGCTCGCGCGTCACGCGCTACGATTCGATCGCGACGCTTGAGAAGTACGCGGACACGGCCCGCCGTCTGGATTGGACACTAGACAAGCTCGCGGCGGCAATGCTTCGGACTGAAAACAGAAAAGCCGCCGGATAATCCGACGGCCTTCCTTCCTGCGCTTCGTTCAACTAATAGCAGTCAAACCAGGCTTCGCCGGTTTCTTCGCCCCATTGCGAGCGCGGCGCTAGACGTGAACCGTTCTTGTTGTAGTCGGCGCCGCAAGCTTCGCAAGTGTTCGTAAAGTCGGACAGAACGATCACGCGACCGCAACAACGGCCCATCGCGGGTATATACCGGCATCTTTCAAGGCCGGTAAATTCGTCTTCGTACCATTCGCGGCGAGCGCTTTCAAAATTTTCTAACATCGTTTTATTCTCCGTTCGTCTTGTAGTGTCGCCTTACTCTTCGCCGCCGATCCGATAGCCGCAAAGCTGAGCGGCGAAGCGGAATTCGTCGACGTTGCTTTCGGCGTCCCGCGCGTTAAACACTTCCGCCGGGATATCTACAACCGGCGAGAGCTTCGCGAGATCAAGTCCCTTGACCGGCTGAATTCGAATCCGACCGCCGCCGAGAGAATAGAACTCGAAGCGAATCAAGCCGCCGATCCCGGCTTCGTCGTTATAAGCGTTCAGTCCGATCGTCGAACTGATATGCTTCGGACGTCCGCCTTTCTTCCCATTTGCTTTAGCGGTGGCTTTCTGAGCATCACTATTGACGGCGCGGCCTTTCTTTCCAAGAAGACCGGCGGCGGCCGCTGTTTTGTCGTCGTGCGGTTCGTCGACGCCGACGAAATAGCATAGGGTGTAATCGCCGAAATTGACCAGGTAAGCGTGATCCCAAATGCCCCATCCCATGAGACGGTTAATCTCTTCGGCGGAAACGGCGAGCTTCAAAACTTCGTTCCAGTCTTGAATTTCCGCCGCGCCGACAGGAGCGAAGAATCCGTTTTCGTGTGCGACTTCCAAGCATTTGATCGGGGTTCCGCGTACTTCGGCTAGTTCGGTCCTGGTCGCGTCCAGCTTAAATAGTTCAACGTTCGATATATATTCGCCTTGATTGGCCCTAGCTGCGAGCTTGTCCAGGGCCTTGAACTTGCGAGCTTGTCGGTCATCAGTGATAATTCTCTTCATCGGTCTTTACTCCTGCCGGGATACTTCCCAAGAATAACCCGAGCGCTTGGGTTATGTCAATCCCGATATATCCAACCGGTTTTAAGATCCGTTTAATCTGCGAATCTTTCGAAAATATTTCCCGTTCCTCGGGTTATTATTTTTCAGTCGTCCGGATCGGACGGCGGCAACCAATCGACAAGTCTCATTTTTCAACCGCGGGGAACTCAAACCGGCGACGCCTTAGACAAGCGTCGCCTGGTTGCCCGCGATTTATCGAAGCTGAAAGGCTTGGCTTTCGCTTGCCTGTAGTGACACGACGCCACTAACTACGGTGGCACAAGCGGAGAAGTAAAAACTATGCCAAGAAAGAAATTCAACTATGAACGCGACGGAAAGCATTCCCTTGTATGCGACGCGACCGTCGTTTTTCTCGCCGGCGAATGCCGGTTCTTCGAGATCATGCACGAAGGGAGCTTTTCCCAGGAAGCCCAAGAGCTTCTAAGGCGACACGTCGCGGCTGTTGTATATGAACGGTGGCGCATATCTGCCGACTACTGCGGCGACGTTTTGATCGTTTTGTCCGAGACTGAAGAAGGCTTCGAGAAGCTGAAAGAAGCGCTAGGCGACAAGCTGATCAGGGTGAGTTGTCCTGAAATGATCGCTAAAGGCTTCTATCAACAGGAACCAAACGGCGATCAGCTGCTTTGCATTCACGCCGAAGGTAACTATCGGCAATTCATCGCTATTTCAGCGTAAGGCGGTGAACCATGTATTTCAATCATCTGTCAGGCTGTCGTTATATCGGTTACTCCTGCATTTCGGCGGTTTTGCATATTGCGATCGCTCGCCGGAATGCTGCGCGCTTGCATAACTTGCCGCGTCCGAATTCTTACAAGCGCGGCGGCGCGGCTGTCCACGATCTGAAAGTATCAACGATCGGCGGTTTCGCCTACCTTTATCTTGAAAGAATTCAAGACGAGTTTGTCCAGTCCGACGAAAGCGGGAAGCTTGTTTTCCGCGACAGTTCGCCGGTCGGCCCATGCTGTCTTTTGAGCTGTAAACCCGCCGACGGATTATTCCATCCCGGCGGACTCGCGGAGGTGGCTTGACGTGAATATCTACCTATTGAAAGGAATCCGGCTGACTATCGCCGAACGCCTTCGTTCGCATGATCGCTTAGGCCGCGGCGTCGACTTCCCGGCGAACGTGACTGCGATCCACGATCGGATTTATCCGGCGCGCGCTGACCATGTCGCTCGATATGCTCAACATTGGGCCAAGATAGACGCGGCTATCGCCGGGACCGGCTACTTTGCTACCGTCCGATACCTGGACGAAGTGTTCAAGCTGACCGAACCGACGGTCGATCCGATCGCCTTTATCGATCCGGTTGACTGCCGGCGGAGTGCGATATTTTTCGACGAATTCCGCGCGAACGAAGCACGGGAAGGCGGCGAGAATGCGTAAACCTAGACCGCGGAAGACTCCGCTTGAAACGCCGGACACGTTTTCGACGGCGGAAGCGGCGAAGATCCTGAAAGTAAGCGTTACCTTGCTTCAGATCTGGTTCAGACACAAGTATTTAGACTGCGGCAAAGCTTCGCCGCTAGGATGGGGGCGCCGGCTAACGGTCGCCGACCTGGAATCAATTAGAGTATCAAAAATTTTCCGCGCTGAACTTGCGCGGCGCGAGTACCGGCGGCTTCTTAAGGAAGCTAGTCTGGAAGCGCGAATCCGCGAATCAGTCGCGAAAGGGGAATAGATGAAACACTGTACTTTTCCGCCGCATTATACAACTTATTCGGGAAGCGGCATCCCTTGCCCGGCTTGCGGGGAATCTAGCGGGTTCGACGCCGTTCCGCGAGATCTCTTAAAGCTGCAAAATACAAGCGTCTTCGCCGAAGTCGTCGGCGCGGTCGCCCTGGTCCTTTCGGTCCTGGTCCTGGCCGCCTTCTTGATTGGAGGTGGCAACCGGTGATCGAGTCAATCAATCTATCGTTTACGATCGGCGGAATTCTTCTGATCGTTAACGCCGGCGTCCTGGCTTGGATTCTAATAGAGACGAAACGCGAGCGCGAAGAAGAGCCGAATCGAAATACCGGCTTGATAATTGCGACGAATATAGTCAACTTGGCTTGGGTAGTCTCGCATAAAAGAGCCGACGCCGAAGAGACTTTCAATCGCGTTTATTCAAGAGCCTTGTCCTGTCATGCTGCTTTCACAAAGCGACTAGGCGGCGATATCTGCGTTCAAATGTTTTTCGCTGAGCTGGTTCGCGAACTAGCCTTCGCCGCCGCGACAAAAGATCCCGCGGATCGCGAACTGTATATAAATCAAGGCTTGGAATTCTTGGCTAATGATATCGAGGCTGAATGCAATCATGAACTATGAACCGAATACTATCCGCTGGCAACCAGGCGATCTAGTCATTCATGACGCCGACGCGAAAAACCGTCATATGCTTATGGTGGTTTTAGGCCACGACAGCCGCGGCGACGTTCAGACTATCTATCTGCATCAAGGGAAATGCGCCGAATATAGACAAACGCCGCGCGGACTTGAGCTTCGCGCGAAGATCTGGACGAATCCGGGATCGGTCCTGCATGACCCGGCGCGATTCGGAATCGAGCTGCCGCCGGTGAGATTGCGAAAGTCCTCCGCTGAAGGAACCGTCCCGAAGGAAGACTTCGATCGTCTTCTTGAGATAAACCGCCGGCTTCAGCTGAAGATCCTTGAATTCAACATTCAAGTCTTAAACGGCGAACTATTTGATAAGTCGCATATGCCGGAATGGAAGGGTGATTAAATGAGCCACATTCACGATCTACTAGAACGAACCAAGGCGCAAAGAACGGCGGACGCGAAAGCCTTTGCTGAGCTGGACGAAAACCTATGTATGCTCTGTCAAGCCTACGGACCAGACAAGCGCGGATTTTCTATCAGCTGCGGCTACGAAGTGAAAGAAGTCATTCCGGAAGCGCTTGATCTGGCATACGTCGAAAACCTTTCCGGCTATTATCTCCGCGTTTGCAAAGGGTGTCGCGGTGCGCTTCTCGAAGGCTTGAAGAAAGCCGCTGATCAGCGCCGCGGAATGCGCGCGGAAGGTTTAGATTCCGACGGTGAATCGCTAAACCTGGACTATGAGGAAGCGATCTTCGTTCGAATCAACGGCGCGAATGTCTGCATGACGCGCGATCAGTTCAATTTCTACAAGCAAGAGCAACAACGGAAACGGAAGGAAGGATAAAGGAAAATGACCGAACAAAAACAACTACCGGCGAAAGTGCCGGCAAACATAGTGATCTCGCAAGCGCCGACGCGCGGCGGACTCCAGTTAAAAAGCTACGAAGAGATCCTGAAGCTCGCGAATCTTTTCACGGCCGCCGGCGTGATCAAGGACGCGAAAGACGAATCGATCGCCGCCTTGAAAATTATGGCCGGTCTTGAAATGGGACTCGCGCCTTTCGAAGCCGTGAACGGACTATACATCGGACCAGGCGGACGGGTCGAACCCTACGCGGACCTTCTGAAGAACTTGATTCAGCGATCCGGGAAGTGGTCTTACAAGGTAGTCAAGCTGACTTCTGAATGTGTTTCCGTCGAATTCTACGAAGACGGGAAGCGGATCGAACTTGAAGGGAATCCGATCACCTACGACCGAGAACGCGCCACGAAAGCCAAGCTTCTGACAGGCAGAAATAGCGGAACGTGGGAAGCCTGGTTCGAGCGTATGGCCTTCAAACAATGCCTGCGCGACGGCGTCACCTTATTTATGCCCGGTCTTCTGAACCTGCATTCGCTTGGATCGGCTGTCGAAAGCGAAGACCCGGAAGAAGTCTATATTCAGACAATAGCCGCCGGACGTCTTGAAGAGACGACAACCGTCGAAGCGACTTCGGTCGACGAATCGACCGGCGAAGTCCTGGAAACGCGCGAAGTCAAGAAGGAAGCGACGCCGGCGGAGAAGGCGACAGCCGTCGCGGAAGTCGCTCGCGAAGTCGGTCGCGACGATATCGCGAAGAAGGCGGAAGAAGCGGTCGCCGTCTCTTCGGCTGAGAAGTCGAAGCTAATCGCCTTCGCCGTTTCAAAGTGCGGAATCCCAGTCAAAGAGCTGAACGAATACCTTCAGAAGACCTTCGGGACGAAGCCGGAAGCGCCGGCGGCTATTAATACCGATCAGCTTCAAGAAGTCTATGTCTGGCTTGAAGCGAATAAGAGGAAATAACGGAAATGGCAGAACAAAAAATAGACGTAATGACCGAAGACCGCCCGTCGGAAGCGACGGTCGATCAGCTTCAACGGCTGATAGATCTCGCGCTTAAGAAGGGGAAGTCGCGGTCCTGGACCTTAGATGAAGTCTGCGAACTAGGCGGATATCCGTCATCTACCCTTCGCGGCGACGATTTCATTTTGTGCGGAATCACTCACTTTACACAAGAAGCGGCGAAAAAGCTCGAAGAGAAGATCGCGGCGCTTCCGGATCTTTCGGCGCCGACCTTCGAAGATCAAAAGGCGTTAGCGGCGCGCGCCTTGGAACTGGGTTTCACGGCGGAAGAATATTCCGACTTTATGCGCGAGTTCTGGCCCGATCAGTCCGTTCCCTTGACCTGGTCGCAGCATGACGCCGCGAAGGACGCGATCGAATCGCGCCTGACAGCTGAAGATAAAGAATTCTACGAAGAAGAGCTGGAAGGTTGCGACGCGGAAGAGCAATTAGACAAGCTCTTCGAGCGGGAAGCCGAACGCCAAAAGCAGGAAAAGGAAATCGAAGAGAAGCAGAACAAAGCGCTTGACGAACTCGGATTCGGCGACCCAAAAGCGCCGCCGGCGGAATCCGTATCCGCGGACCCGTCGGTAAAAATTGCGGATTTGACAGGATCGGAGTCGAACAATACGACGGCGGATCATGCGTCAATTATAAAGCCGTCTTCCGCTGCTACTGCGGAAAGTGCTTCGAGCACGTCGACCAGTGGATCGGAGTCGATCCAGGAAGAGAACCAGACCGAACCGTCTTCGGAGTCTTCAAAAACGGGAAGCTCGAAATCGTCGAAAAGCGGCCGGAAGAAGACAGCATCTTCGAAAGAATCGAACGGTTCAAAAGAAGGTTCCGCGAAGCGTTCCGCCGAAGGTGAGCTTGAATACGGTTTCACGGACGATCCGAACGACTTCGTGTTCAATTCGTTTAGAATCCACAAGATTGATCTAGCCCTGGTTGAAATCAACACGAAGCTAGAAGAGCGCCGGAACCCGATTCGCTTCACTGCCGAACGCGGATCGCCGCCTACCTTCGGAATGCGCTTCGAGCAAGCGACACAAGAGCAAATTGACGAAGCGGTCGGCATGATCCCGGAGTCGCTGAAAACCGACCTTTCGCGCGCTTGTAAGCACGTCTTGACCGCGGTTTCGGCTATCACAAGAAAGCAAGCTGAAATCGAGCTTTTGACGCGGAACTACGAAGCCTTGAAGAAAGAGCTTGAAGAAGAGCGCGCCGCGATAGAAGCCTGCTATGGTGCCGAGATCCACGAATGGGCCCTTCGTCAGCTCGATAAGAAGCGGAAGCCTGACGGTAGCCTTCGGACGAAGACGATCAAAACAATTGCCGGCGTTCTGTCGTTCACGAAGAGCGGCGGACGGAAGATCGACGAAAAGGAACTGATCGCTTCGATCCTGGAAAAGCCGGAAGAAGAGCGCGCTTTATTCCCAATCAAGTCTGAGATATCTCATTGGTTAGACATCGAAGAGATGAAAACTTCCGGACTCTTGGACGTCTGGCAAGAGCTTGGACTCCGCGGCGTGAATGACTTCCCGGAAAACGAAATCGGGAACTTCAAGATCTCCGCCAAGCCAAGAGGCGGCGAAGAATGAAGTTCGGCGAGCTGATCGATTTTGTCTTCCAGCTTCCGGCCGTCTGGAAGCTGAGAGCGACGCCGGTCATGAAGTTCGGTCGCCCTGTCATGGTGCTACCGGAAAAGCTTCGCCGGTTCGAAGCTACGATCGCTCGCCTTGCCCGCCTTCAAAAGAAGGATCGCGGTTACGTCGGACAGTATTCAAAAGCTGATAAGGACCGCGTCGCCGTCGAATTAGTCATCGCCGTTTCGACTCGCGCCGGCGATACCGACAACTATATCAAGTCGATATTAGACGGCCTGAACAAAGCGGATCTAATGTCTGACGACAACCTGATCGACCTGATCGTCGCGCGCCGCGTCTTCGTTCCGAAGGGACAAGAGGAAATTAAAGTTCGCTTCGCGAAGCTCGAAGACGCCGGCGCCGACCGAGATTTTATTTACTTGAAAGAGGAAACCGAACCATGCCAGAAGAAAAGAAGAAGCCAGTCTTCTTAGACGCGTCAAGTCACTCCGAAGACTGCCGGGTTAGAACGATCGGCGAAACGGCCGTCGCGAATCCAGGGAAGAAGATCGGCTTCATCACGGACGCGGAACCGGGCAAGGCGGAAAGATATATCGCCAAGCTTCAAGAATGGTTCCCGGGACTGGACGTCGAAAAGGTTCCGAGCTTCCTTCCGAATACTGTCGGCGTGAAGTGCGTCTATCCCCTGTCGAAGAGCAACTAGGAAAGGTATCTAAATGTCCCTTGCTGAGCAAATCGCGAAAGCTTTCGACCCGGACTTCAAACGATCGAAGAATGAATTTCTTTGCCGGTGCCCTAACACTTCGGCGCATTCGAACGGCGACAAGAAGAAAAGCTTTTCAATCAAGGATAATTCCGCGAAGCCCTTCGGCGTCGAATTTAACTGCTTCGTCTGCGGTCCTGGTCCTCTCGTTCAGCTGATCGTCGACACTGGATTGATCAAGCGCCGGACGGACGGAAAGGCGCCGGCGAAGAAAGAGAAGAAGGAAAGCGCCGCCGAAGAGCAAGCGCGGCTAAATCGAGAGAAGCAGAAGGCGAAGGCTGAGAAGGAACGGAAGAAGAAAGAAGCTGAAAAGGCGCTGAAGGCTGAAGAAGTCGGTCCGCCTGGTTCTGAATACCTCTTCGCGACTTATCCCTACGACGACGAACGCGGCGAACCGTTTGTCCGGGTGCTGCGATATAACGTAGAGAATTCAAAGGACAAGCGCTTCCTTCCCCAAAGGTTCGTAAACGGCGCTTGGATTAACGGACTAGGCGAACCGCCGGTCACGGTTCCGCTTCAGTATGTCGGCGACGTTCGGAAGGCCGCGAGCAAGGGTGAGAAGGTCTTCGTCGTGGAAGGCGAAAAGCTTGTCGAACTCCTGCGAAAGTTCGGTAAGGTGGCGACCACGAATATTACCGGCGCCAATAGGCAATGGGAGCATATATGGACGCTGACAGTCTTAGGCGCCGAAGTGATCGTCATCGCGGATAATAACGCGGTCGGTCGCCGGCATTCGGTCGACATCTGCAAAGCGATATTCGAAGCCGGCGGAAAGTGCAAGCTGATCGAGCTGCCAGGACTGACAGATCCGAAAGACGATCTTGAGCAATGGCTAGACCTGCATTCCGTCGCGGAGCTTGATCACCTGGTCAAGAAGACTGAATTCTTTTCCTTCTCGGAGCTGGAACCGGAAGAAGTCGAAGTCGTGTTCGAGACGTTTTGCAATACCGACCTCGCGAACGCCGAGCGGATAGCGAAGCGCTTCGGACGCGATCTGAAGTGGACGGAAGAAAAGGGGTGGTTCGGCTACGACGGAAAACGATACCGCGCGAATCCGACGCTTGCGATCAAGGTCGCGAAGAAATCGGCGAAGCTCATTTATAGGGAAGCCGACCTGGTTCACGGGAAAGAGCGCGAATGGTTGCGGGAATGGGCTAAGTCGTCGGAATCCGCTTCGAAGATCAAGGCGGCTGTAGAGCTGACGAAAGACGAAGTTCTTTTCAGCTTCCTTGACTTCGATCCCGATCCGTATCTTTTGAACTGTCAGAACGGAATCATAAGCCTTCTTGACCGGAAGATAATTAAGCACCATAGAAAATTTCTATGCTCGCGCGTCATGCCGGTTTCATACGATCCGAAGGCGACCTGTCCGACTTGGGATCGCTTCTTGAAGGATATAACCGGCGACGACAAGGACATGATCGAATTCTTGTATCGCTGTATCGGCTATAGCCTTTCCGGCCTGACTGTCGAAGAGTGCGTCTTCTTCTTGTGGGGACACGGACGGAACGGAAAGTCGAAGCTAGTCGAAACTATCGTCAAGATGCTAGGCGATTACGCCGCCGGCTTGCCGACCGAATCATTGATGGACGTTCAGGGACGCGAAGGCGCGCGTCACGATCTGGCCGCCCTGGTCGGCGCGCGTATGGTGTCGGCTTCGGAAACGCAAGAAGGACAACGGCTGAACGAAGCACTTCTGAAGCGTATGTCCGGCGGCGACAGTATGCGCGTTAGAAATCTGTATCACGACTTCTTCGATATGTCTCCGGTGTGGAAGCTATGGCTAACCGGCAACTACAAGCCATCAATCAAAGGACAAGACCCGGCGATCTGGGAACGGCTGATTCTGATTCCGTTCGACGTTTATATCGCGCCTGAACGCCGCGACCCTTTTCTAATGCAAAAGCTTCTAGGCGAGCTGCCGGGCATCTTGAACAAATGCCTTGACGGTTTCGAAGACTATTATCACGGCGTCAAAGACTCGAACCACAAGACGATCCGCGGACTGCGCCGTCCGGACCGCGTAGTAAATGCGAGCTTGTCGTATCAACAGGACCAGGACACGATCGGCGCCTGGCTTGAAGAATGCGCCGTCCTTCAGCCTTACGCCTACGAATCAGGGAAGAACCTGTATCAAAGCTACGTCAAACACTGCAAAGCGCGCGACGTCTTCAACAAAAGCGACAAGAGCTTCTATGAAAATTTGGAGTCGCGGCCCGGCGTCGAAGCTAAACGGGACCATCGCGGCAAGGTATTCAAGGGGATAGGTCTTCGCGCCGAAAGCGGTTTCGGATCGGAAGGTGCCGCGTGAAGGTGATCGAAAAGAACGGGACATTCGTCCAGGAGGACGGAGAACGCCGGGTAAAACTATGGACCTTATCTTCCTGCTTCGAGCGCGTTTCGAAGCTGTTAGAAGACCTTCCAGCTTCCGATCGTGAAGCTTCCGAAGTCATTCAAGCATTCTGGACGAAGGCCGTCGACTATGTCCGTTCGAAAAGCGACGGCGACTTCTTCAGCTACGCGGAAGCAAACAACAACTATCTGATTTTAGAACGGGCCTGGAATCAATACCACGGAGAAGAAACGACTAATGTATTTATTCATTGACACGGAGACGACCGGATTAGACGAAGAGAAAGGCGCGATCATTCAGATCGCGGCGCTTCAAGTATCGGACGCCGGCGACGTTCAGGCGGAGTTTTCTTCGCGTGTCCGTCCGTTTGACGGCGCCTTGATTGAGGGACGCGCCTTCGAGACGAACCGCCGCCGGCATTCGGAACTATTAGACGCGCCGACAGAGCACGAAGTTTGCATGAAGCTTAGAGACTGGAACGGTCGAAACTGCTTTATCTTCGCCGGCTATAACTGCGCGTTTGACCAGAAGTTCGTCTGGAAAATGTTTCAACGAACCGGCGTCTATACCCGATATGCAATTCCGAAAGAAGGCCCTATGGACGTTTTGAAGGAAGCGCGAGCGCTTTTGAAGAAGCCGGCGGAAGTCGCCGATCACAAGCTGGTCACGGTCGCGAAGCATTTCGGAGTTCTGCGAGACGGCGCGCATGATGCGCTAGAAGACATCCGCATGACGCGCGACGTCTGGAAATGCCTAAAACGAGTGAAGCAAGAAATCAAGGAAGGGAAGAGGTGAAGCATGATCGATAAGGACGTCGTAAGAAAAATTAGAAAGCTGTTAAAGCTCGCGTCCGGGAATAAGAACGCGAACGAAAGGGATCGAGCGCTTGAAGCGGCGGCGAATCTAGCCGCGCGGCATAACTTGGATCTGTCCGCCGTCCAGGTTGAAAGCGTTCCCTACGAACGCAAGAAGGCGCGGAAACTAGACGCTTGGGCATACCCGCTAGCTAATGCTATCGAAGAGCTTTTCTTCGTTCGCGTCCTGCTTCAAAGCGAGCGAGTCAAGAGCCGCCGCGTATCTTTCGCCTGTATCGTCGGCAAGCCTGAGAATATCGCGATCGCGTCCGAAATGCTTTCGTTCTTTTGCAAGTCGATAGAAGAAGAAGCGAGAGCGAAGACGCGCGGCGGCGAAGCCCGGAAGAGCTTCAAGAACGGCGCGGCGTTTGCAGTCAAGCAAAAGGCGGCGGAATTTATCGCAAGAGAAGCGGCGAAAGAATTCGCGAAGACCAGGATCGGCGGAGAGACGACCGCCTTATCTGTAGTTCGAACCGCCGAACAACGGAAGATAACCGAATACCTTGACGAAACGATTCAACCGCAAGAGGTAACGCATAAGCCGCTAGCCGTGAACCTTGACGCATTTCGCGCCGGTGCTCATTACGGCTTCTCTCTTCCGGTGCAACCACTTGAAACGAAAAGGATCGGCTAATGATCAAATTACACTATCCAGGCTTCAGCCTGCGCCTAGACCCCGTTCATTCAGCTGTCAAAAGCCGCGGAAGAAAGGAAGGCGTTCCCAGGGACCGAGAGCAAGCGCTTTTGATCAGTAAGCTTTATTCCGAAGGACGTCTGGTCGAATCGCAACGGGTGATCCTAGAAGAACTGTTAAAACAACAGGAGAAGACCGCGACGCCGAAAGATATGGAACTATCCGTCAAGTACGCCGATTGGAAGCTGCCGACTATCAAGCTTTACCGGCTGAGCTTCTCGCCGTATCAAGCCGGGTGGTATTACTTCGCGCTTTCTTCGAATCAAGCTTCGCGCCGGAATTCGATCAAGAACATTCGACCGCTTGCCGCGACACTTGAAGAGGCGATCGAGTGCGCGAAGAACGACGCGATCACGTTAGGCGTTCAGGCGGTTACTGCCAACTATCCGAAAGTGAAATGAGCGTTAAACCGAAACCGCCGGCGCCGACTAAACGACAGGAGACATCAACAATGGGACAGAAGTTGCCATCACTTCCAAGACCGGCGCCGTACTTAAGACCGCCTATTAATCCGAACGATTGTATTCGCCGGAAGTGCGCTGAACGGTTCTGTAACGCCGAAGTCGTTCGCCGAGGGAACGAGTATTTTCCGTATTGTTGTTTTGACTGCAAAGATTGGGACAGGCAAGTGAAAGAGGTGAATAAGTGAACATTCGAGCTTTTATCAAAGCGGAAATAAACGGCTTCCAGCTTCAGCTAGACGCGATTAGCGAGAAGTGCAAGCCCTTGCCGAAGTGCGCCGAAAACAAGCGGCACAAGTGGAACTACAAAGGCGACAAGAAGAACGACTGTAAAGTCTGCGGCTTGAAGTATCAGCGAACAAAGCCGTTCCCGGAGCTGCGCGTAAACGAGATACGAAGCCGAATGAGAACGTTAGAAGCTGCGCTGAAACAAGAAGAGGCGATCGCGTAATGGCAAGAAGAAAATACGACTTTTATCCGACGCCGACGGCGGCGACAAAGGTTCTTATCGCTTATCACGGTTTCTTCGGGAAGTGCGTCGTCTTCGAACCGTGTCACGGGGACGGCGCTATAACTGACGTTCTTCGCGCTGCCGGCGCTACGGTGATCACGTCCGACATAGATCCGGCGAGATCTGTCGATCTGATTCGCGACGCCCGCTTCTTCAGCTTTCGGGACGACTTAGATCCGAAGCTTGAACTACTAGCGGCAACAAAGGCGAAAGCCGTTGTCACTAATCCGCCGTTCAACCAAGCGATCGGGATCGTTTCGAACTTCGTCTACCAAGGCGTCCCTTGCGCTTTCCTGCTTCGGCTGTCCTTTCTTGAGCCGACAGAAGATCGCGGCGATTGGCTTCGAGATAATCCGCCGGCGGGACTAATCGTTATTCCGCGAATCAGCTTCACCGGCGACGGTAAAACGGATAGCGTGACCTGCGCCTGGATGTTATGGAACGTTCCGCGGTTCGGCATCATCACGGTTTCGAAGAGCGAGTTCGTCAGTTATAGGTGATCAGGAATTATGCGGAAGAAATTAAATAGCGCTAGGCGCCACCAAATCAGCCTTTTAATCGTGCTTCTCGCTCATGCTAGGCTTCAGATTCAATACTTCCTGAAAAGCCTTCCGAAAGAACAAGAACTAGAAGACGTGCGCTTCTTTATGCAATCACTCTTTAATCACTTGCGAGAAATCGAATTAGCACTAGGAAGCGCCAGGCAGAAATGGGATGCTCACGACGAAAGGGAGATTGACGCCGCGAAAGAAGCTAAACGCGAAAGAGAGGACATGGAATACATCAGGAGAGATACAAAAGCCACATTGAGAGCGCTTAAAGAATGGCAGTGGAGAAAGCCACGACAAACAATAAAATACGAGTAAGCACAAACTGATAACAAGTCATCTGCGAGAAACTATGGACAACACAAACAGAATAGAAGTTAGGCGATATTTGTTTCGTGTGCCTACAGCCGTGTACGTAGAGGTACTGGCCACCAATGACATTGCAGCTAAGCTGAAGCTGGATGGCACACAACGAAAAGAACGAGGGGAAGCTGTCACGTACCGAGACTATGAAAGGGCAGAGCTTATCGCCAGCTTGCCAACTGAGTGACAATTACATTTAACTGACGGAGTAAACAACCATGCAAAAAGCGCTTCGGATATGGCGAATCGCCCGCGATCCAGATACAGGCTACTGGGTTTCAGTCGCTCGAATTGACGGCGACAACATTATCAGGGGCGACAAATCGCGACAGGTGTCGGCGGAACTCGGACGCGCGATCGCCGAAAGGTTCCTGAAGGATAAAGATTCCCGCTGCTTCGTCAGTTCGGCGGCGCGACTCTTCAGCCCTGAGTCTATTAGAGAAACGGAGGAAATCTATAAATGAAAAGCAACGAAGCATCATCAATAGGGTGCGACGCTTCGGTTTTCCGCGATCAGTTTCGCGATCTCGAAAAGAAGATCCGCTTCGCCTTGAGCGGCGAACCGCTTTATCTTGCGACTGATTCGACGCTGAAGTTTTCCGGCGCGGAAGACGCGACAATTAAAGAGGCTATTCGGTCCGCCGCGGAAAAGGAACTAGAAGAGCTTAACAAACGCTTTCAGGCTTGGAAGAGATCGCTAGCCTTCCCTTTGCCTTCTTCGGCGCCTGAGAAACTATGCACAAGCGGCGGCGACTATTTCGAAGACGAAGAAGAAGCCACGGAACAATACCTGGACGACCCGATCGAAGCGATACCGGAAAAGCTATACCCGGGGAAGTGGATCAGGATCGGCGACGTCCTGGACGTCACGGGACTTGCTGAAAATATTCTTTCGTCGCTGGCATATGGCGACTATAGAGCTGATCAATTAGGTGTCGATTTCGACGAAACCGTTTCGGAAAAGCAAAAAGCCGAAATCACGGAAGCGCTAGCGGAACTATTGAAAAGTTTCGCTAATTCCCTAGATCTATTCTATGAGCCAGACTTAGAAGGGAAGTTCTTCAATCTTCGCGAGTTCGTCATGTCTCGCCGCGCCGTGAAAAGCGAAAACGTAAAGATCGATCCGTTAGCTGAAGAATAATCCGTCAGGCGTTCAGGCTGTCTAGTGCGAGCTGCGAAGCTTCCATAAACCAGACTATCGCGCGCGCGTCGTTCTTCTTCTTGCCGATTATATCCGCGCATGAATTCAAAAACTTCGCGACCCGTTCCAGCTTGTCTTCGTAAACATCCGGCGCGTTCACGGCCTGACAATATTTCCGAATCACGATCGCGACGCGGTTCATCCAACCGGCGGCGAAAACTAATTGCTTCGGATCGTTGTCGCAGATCGCGGCATAGTACCGAAGCCGGCGCGAAAGGAACCGGGCATAAACAACGTAATACGGAAGCGCCTTGACCGCGGCGACCGTCTGCGGCCCGATTACTCCGTCGTCCGGAAGATTTAAGGCGCGCTGAAGAATCTTGACGGCGCCGGTCTGCCCGTGATTAACGCCGGCGTCGATCAATTGTTCGGCTAGCGGTTCGTCTCCGAAGCTGAGGAAGCCAGGCTTTTCGATAAACTCTGTTTTGTAGATCTTCGCCGCTTCTTCCTTCGTCAGATCGACGACGTCCTGAACGGTGCATTTCTTCTTTCGCCACTTGGACAAAGTTCCGATCGTGATTCCGTACTTCGTCGGGCCGCCGCGGTCTTCTTTCTTATTGACGAAGCCGCCTTCGACGTTCAGGATTCCCTTGATCACATAGTCTATATAGCTAGCGTTCATTTAGTTACCTCTTCGGGTTCGGCGGTCCCGGCGTCCAAGACGTCGCCTTTCACTTCTTCAGCTTTCGCCGCTTCTTCGACCGCCTTCTGATTGAACTCGCGATCAAGGTCGCGCTGAATAGCTGTATCGGCTGACTGATAAACAACCATGCCGGCGAGCGCTACCAGTTCGGCGGCTGTATGAATTATCGACGCGAGCTTCCGAACGACCTTAAGAGCTGTCCGCTTAATCGGTCCCGCCTGCGCCGGCGGAATCGCCGTCGTGGTCACAAGAGCGACCGCTATCACCAGGTATAAAAACGATCTCTTCTTCATCCTTCCCCCTTCGGATTTCCTTGATCCAGGCATGAACGCTACTACCGAAGCCGAAGGCCACCATCGAACCGGCGTTCACTAGACAGAAGTTCATGATCGCAGTTTCGGGAAGATCCATTTTTAGATCGGTCACGGCGCAAAAGAGCTTGACGCCGTAAAGCACAAGTGGCGATAGGAACGTAAAAACGATCGAGCATTTTAGCCCGAAGAGCTGGACTTCGAGCTTCTTCAGCCTGCTTTCTTCGTCGACGAAAACTTCGTCGACCTTTACGCCGCGCTTCTTCGCTAACCTTATTTCTCTAATCAACCGTTCCACGGGGAATCCTTCAGGACTTTTGCCAGTTCCAAAAGAAAGAAGATCGAGCAAAAGCCGGCCAGGATGAACCAACCATTTAGAACTATTTGAACGCCTTCCAGCATCGACAGCCTTCCTTATTTCTTGGGTTCGTCTTCCTGCGGAACCAGGGTTCCGGCGACTTCGATCAGCTCGCCGAGAGCCATTAGACCGGCTTGGAATTTAGCCTTATCCTTGACCGCCGGGTGATTCGAAGCCATCGCGGACAGAAGGCGGAAGTCGACCGCGTCGTTAATAGCGGCGAGCGCCGGCGCGTTTCTCTTCAGAACGGCGGCGACTTCTTCGACGTCAGCCTTCTTGTTATGGTTTAGATCGAGCTTTCCAAGCCATTTAAGAAGCGCCTTAACTGCGCCGTCGATCAGCATGTTTCCGGTGGTAGGTACTTTTTCAAACATTGTCATTCTCCGTTTATTGGGGTTTATTGTTTTGCGTTATTGGCTACTAGAGCCGGTTCTATAGGTTTTTACTGTATTGGCTTGAAGAGATCCGGAAACATCTTTTCGATCTCTTCTCGCGAAAGTCCGCCGAATTCGCGCTTTTCGTTTATTGTCTTGTCGCCGAGTTCCTTCAGCTTAAGATCGCGATAAATCATAATCACGGCTTCCGGGATCTTATTGTCGTCCGGTTCGTCGCCTTCAACTTCTTCGAAGACGAAGCGTTCGCCGCGGTCGCCGAGTTCTGCCGGTCGAAGTCCGTACTTGATCGCGTTCTTGTCCGGGTGAAAATGCTCTTCGCCGGCGGCCAGTTCGCGAAGCTGGTTAACTGTTACTGGATACTTTTCTTCGATACAGAGCTTCAGAAAAGCGGCATAAGGAACGAACTTTTGAAGGTTGCCTTTCAGGTACTTTTTATTGAACTCAATTTCCCAGGGTAAATATACTCGAATGTGCATATAGTCTACTCTTCCTCCCATTCGAAACATACTGAAAGAGTCGGCGTGCCGACGTCCGGCTTAGTGCCGTTGAAATTTACACATAATCCCTCGCCGGTGCCTCTTAATGTTTCCGCTTGCGTGTCCGGCCGCGCTTCATATAAAACAATTGCTTGCGCGTTTGAGTTCATCGTGGGAGATATACCTAAGCCGAGAGCGTTTGACGCTATTCGACCAACAAGCGTCCCGGTGGTTGGATTGGCGGTATATGTTTTCACCGTTGCCGTAGCGCTCCCGCTATTTGTATCATTTTTTACCGCCGTTTCAGTTGTTGCCGTCCCGCCACTATTGGCGGTGCTGCGCCTTACAACAAATACGGGGTTAATTGTTGAGCCGTTGACGTTTGCCGCCATGATCACGGTTATTCGTTTAACAAAAACAGTTTTAGACGAACTGCCGTATATTTCCGCGAAATCGGTCGTCGAAGCCGCCGGAGCGGTGAACGCCGAACAAGTGCGATAGGCCGCTTTTGTGCTATTCGTGATTTGTACCCTTCCGGCGACGCCGGTAGCGGCAAGCGCCGGCAAGCAAAGCTGAGAGAACGCTATCAGAAGAAGCGCTAGCCCTGCGATAATTTTTCTAAGTTTCATCATTTTACCTCTTAGCTGATCATCCATCCGCCGGTCACGGCGAGAAGCTTGACGCGCTTCGTCGAACCGTCCGGCATTTCGTAAGTGTCCCAAGATCCAAGCGGATCGATTATCTTGTTTGACGCGGCGCTAGCCGCGCCACTAAACGCGATCGATATCTTCGCGGAACCCGCCGTCTTCACTATTTCAAGTTCGGTCGTTCCGTCTGCCGGCGAAGCTGCGGAAAACGTATGAGTAACGGCGCTTGTCGCGTCTACAAGATAGCGAGTCTTGTCGACGATCGAGCTGACTGTATAGTCAGCCGACTTCGCCGAAGTAGTCCAACCGCCGGCGGAAGAAAAACCGAATCGCGTGATCTCTTGCCAGCATTTGTAGCCGCCGACAGTCGTCGCGTAATACAAGATCCATTTTTCGGCGCTATCTAAAACGACGTCTAGATCGTCCGTATGATACATTTTCCCGTCGACGCTTCCGCCTGTATCGTGCTTGAGCGTCCGCGCATAGGTCGCGTTCGCGCCACTGACAAGAATCAATCCGACGTCGTCAGGGAAGTTCGTTCGATCGATCTGGTTAACGTCGACGTCCGCGCCTGAAGTGATATTAAAGAACGCGGTCGTCGGCGTCACGACGTTAGAAGACGGAGTCAGGGACGCGATCGCCTTAGACCCTAGCATTAGGTTTAATCGCGCGGTTCTGTCGACATGCCTTTGATTCCAGGCATCCGCGACGCTGTCATATTGAAACCAGTTTATTTCATCCGTGTTTCGAATCACGACGTCGGCGCCGTCGCGCGTCAGTATTTTCTTAGGGACTGCGACGTTATGCTTCAACGTGATCGGCTTCGCCGCGTCCGCGATCTTGATTCCGACCATCTGCCCATTACGAAGGGTTCCGGCGGAAGTTATCGCCTTGAGGTCGTCAGCTGAACCGGTTTCGACGGCGACCGTATAACACGGATAATTGTCAACGATCTGAAGAATGTCGGCGGAGAGACTGACGGTCGAAGCATAGAAGCCGCTTCCGCCGGGTATCTCCTGGACGATATCGACAAGCTTGTCGAACATGGCCCGCGCCTGCGAGTTCGTTCGGTCGCCGTTAATATATCCGTCGTCGAAATTAGCTGTCACGGTTTCACCATCCTAAGATCTCTAGATCTACTATCCCCGTCGTTCCTGCGCCTGCGCTGTCGTAAACCACGACAAGCGGCCCGCTTGTGCTTTTGTCTGCGATCGCTACCGAACGCGCGTCCGGGTGCGATAAGGAAGACTGTAAAGTCGCGCGGACTCTCTTCACTCCGCGAAACGTTGTAGATAATGTCGGTCGCTTCCCGGCTTCGTCGTCTATCAGGAAGTCATCGACATATTCTACAACGTCGGCGACGTCGACAACAGTCCGAAGATCGCTGACGACTGTTTGTTCTGGCCCGCCAAGAAGCGTCAGCCTGAATTCGTATTCGATATAATCGCCTTCGATACCGGCATCCGGGACCGGCTGAAAAGGAAGGTCGCCTTCGCCATAAAATAATTCGTCGTCCGGCCCGTAGAAAAGATCGTTATCGTTCCCATAAAAGAAGCCGCTTCCGTGCGTTCTGTATTCGAGGCGATATGCACCGGATATGGTGTAGGCTACTTTGACCTTAAAAGGCTTCGGTTCGTCTGACGGCGGCGTGAACTTCCAAGTGTAAGTACCATCTACGAATTGACTTTGATAGAAAAGATCTTCGTCTGGTCCATAGAAAGGCGCGTCGTCCGGTCCGTAAAATAGCGCGCTGTCATCGTTCTTTAGTGTCGCGCCGTCGACGGTGCAATTCACCTTAGTTCCCAAGCTGAAAGAGGCGGCGACGTGATCGACTTCGTATAGAACGTTTTCGACCGGAGCTTCGCCGAAGTCTAGCTGGATAATTGCCGGCGCGCCGGACTGTTCGTTCCCGGCGACGTCTATCGCCTTGATCATGATCGTCTTGACGCCGAAGGCGAGTCCGCCAATATCGAAGCGCGTCGACACATGAAGCGGCGATAGAATATATCCCTGGTTCCAGTCGTCGGAGCTTCCCCAGTTCATCTTTACGACAAATCCGGCATGATCGCGCGGGACGGTTACGCCATGCTGCGAGTCATAGAACCATTTGATAAAGGTCGAATCAGGTTCCTTCTCAACTATCCGCGGAACGTCAGGCGGCGGCGTCGTCTTCCCGATCACGGTATGACCCGAAACAAGCGTTACCGGCGACCGATAGTTCCCCTTTCTGGACCAGATCTGAAGGTCATACGAACGTTTTTCTTCGACGTCGTAGATCGAGAACGACGAAGCGATCGCGGAAACGAAGGTCGACGGCGACCAGTTTTCAGAACCGACCCGGCGGATCTGCCATTCTATTTGATCGACGTAGTCAGGTAAGCCGCCAAGCGTCACAAGGATTCTAGTCTTCAAGCTTCCGTCGCCGGCGCGGTCCAGGACGTCTTCGTTAGACTGGACGGCTACAACCGAAGGCGCCGGGATATTCACTTCCCGCCGGCGCGGATAGGTGATCGAAGACGACCAGGCGGGAATCGTCCCTTCGTCGGCTGTATAGACTCCGGGAATATAATCGACACAAGTTATCACGGTTCCGAAATCTTCCGTCGGTTCGGACGAAATGACCGACGCTTCGACGGAATCGTTTCCAAGCTCGCCGAAATGCGCCATATATCCGACTTCCGGAAGCGTCTCTAAATGCGAAATCGTTTCGATAAACGTGAACGTCTTCGTTTCGTTTGCTGTATTGACGACTTCGCGAACTACCGATTCGCCGTCAGGAAGAACCATCCGGAGCTGATAACGCTTCCCTACTTCGAAAGCCTGTCTTGAGTCTATAGAAATGCCGGTCGCGTCGCCGCTGCCATTTGTCGCGACGGCGGTTATCCTGCCTTGGCCCAAGCCCCATCCGAGAAGATCATGAGTGATCCTGACTTTATCGCCGCGTTCGACCGGAAGCCCTTCGACGTCGACTTCGAACTGATAGATCCACAAGCGCAAAAGGTGATCAGCCAAGTGATAACGTCCAAGCTTGTAAGCGTGATCTTTATTCTTGACGCCGATCAGCTGAAGGACTTGTCGCTTAAAGTCGACGCCTTCGATCTTCCCGTCCGCGAAGACTTTCCGTTCGTCTAGCTGATAATCGACGTCGGCGTTCTGGAACTGAACCGCAAGATAATCGATCGGTTCAACGTAGGAACCGCGAGCGCTGAAGGTTCCCTTGACTATATTCCGCGGCGTGAAGTGCGCGGCGACCGTGTCGACTGCGCGATCGATTCCGACCGAATATTTTCCGTTCTTGTTCGGGATAAAGTATCCGCGACCGGCGGCGGCTATCGTGTTTAGAACGTCTTCCAGCTTTTCGCCACTTTCGAAAACGTAGTTAAACTCAAATCCCTTCGAGTCGCACCAGTCGCCGAAAGCCTTGAACGCCGGGAAGTCGATTCGGCTATCCGGCGCCGGTCTATAGTTCGCGCTTCCTGTCAAGACTTCGAGCATTGCCCATGAGGGATTAGCCGAAGCTATCCGCGTTTGCCAGCTTGTCCCGTCGTGCGGACGAAGAAGCGAAGTCGCTTCGGCGGAGAACTCGCCAAGCGCGCCGGATAGGTTCGGGGTGCTTGCGTTAGAAACCGCCTGAACTGCGACGCGGCAAAAGTTTATTTTATTTCCGTTCGCGTCCTTGTAGTCTACGAACGCCGCGTTCGGCGCCCAAGCGCTTACTTCTGTCCAGTAAGCATCATGCAAGGTATCCGGGATCGTGTTTGACACAAGCGCCGGCGAGCGTCCGACTAGAACGTCATACATTCCAAGCGGAACCGAATAGCTTCTAGTGATCACATGGGGACCAATTGAAAGCAAGCTGACAGAAAAATAGTCGACATACGTATATCCGCCGCCGACTTTCGCGACGACGTTCCCGAAGTCTATTTGAGCCGGCATTTTTACGCCGTTTTCTTCGCGCCAAATACCGTCCGGGAAGACTATCGTCACGCTGATAGAAGTACACGGCTGACCGGTGCGCTTCGTCAGGCCGACCGACGGTCGAAGGATCTCGTTAAAAGGTTCCTGTTCAACGTCGCTTGTATAGTAGGTTAGCGGCGTGTCGCCCGGTTCGCCGTTTCTGACTTCCGTCGCGACTGTCGGAAACTCAGAAATCGGACGGCCGCTTATCTTGAAATTAGAAAGCGTTAGCGGTCCTGGACCGAATTCATAAACGACATAAAGCGTCGAACCGGCGAGCGTTTGAATACTGTACGGGTGAGCCGCGATAGCTGGAAAGACCGGGACATTTTTCCCGAAGACGCGCGGGACGTGTCCGCGTTTATTCTCGCGATTAGAAACGCCTGTAAGCGGCGGAAGAAGGGTATCTTTCGCGCCGCCATAGTCATCTATCGACGGAAGCGGCGGCGCGTCCGGAGCGTCCGCCGGCGGCGCTACTATGTTGGCTAGTTGCGAAGTCTCGTTCGCCGTTCTATCTTTGCCGAAGAAAGCCGCCGACAGAAGCGCCGCGGCGCCAAGTCCAGATCCTAGAAGCTGTAAGACGTTCATGAGGCTTCAACCCCGTATAAAGCGGGGTAATGTTCGTCGAAGGTCGGGAACGGATAGCTTTCTTGAAGCGTATCTTCGAAGCCAAGCGCGAAGACCAGATCGCCGCGTTCGCTAAATGCTGTTTGCTTGATCACGAATTCATAAGGACCGACCAGGACGCGATCAAGATCGGTATTCGAAACACAAGTCAGCGTCAGCGTCGCGCGCTTAAGAAGAGAATAGCGCCGGGTGAAGTCGGAGATTTCGAGATCCGAATTATCGATCGTTATGTCTCCGCTTGCGCTTATGCCCTTTCCTTGAGCTGGACGCGCGACTGTGAAAGCGCGCGCCTTGTAGACGTTCCCGTCATGCGTCAGATCGTTCTTCGAATTGACGTATCGAAGCGGCGTCGCCTTGTCAGGGTGCGCTATCGTGATCAGGTTCCAGGCGATCCAGTTCCCTAGATTCGCTTTTAGGATTCGCTGAAGATCCGCTGAAGGTATAGTATTCACGACGGAACCTCTTCGAGAATAAACGAGATTCGCTTATAGCCGCCGCCTAAGTTTTCTTCCTGCGGTTCGAATATCCGAAAGAGCTTCGTCGCGCCTGTATTCGGATCGCGCCACTCGAAAGGCTCTGCGCCCTGGAAGTGATCGTCGTGGTAGAAATTGAAGAAGGTTTCGCGCTGCGCTGCGGTAACAACTATTTCGCCTGAGTGAGTATCATACCGAACGTTATCACGAAGCCTTATCCGCTGCGGACCAGTGGACATAGGCTTCTTGACCGTTTCGTCGTTCGGCGTCGACCGATAATTGATCAAAAGGTGCTGAGTAATAGAAGGCGGAAAGGTAAGACTCATCGGATCGGCCTCTTCCTTGGAACGGTGCTTCCGGCGAAGTTCATGTCGGACAGTTTCGATCCGACAGCTTTCGCGAGCTGAGTCAGAACGAGATTTCCGGAACTGTCGTATTCAGCCTGCGCCGTGTATCCAGGCGCCGCATTAACGATTACTTTCAGCTCTGGACGCGAACCGGAACCGGTCGCGGGTACGACCTGCGCGTCCTGCGGAGACATCACGAATTCTTTTCCGCGTTCACCTACGACGGCCAGTTCGCCGGCGCGGAGCAGTCCGCCGTTAGCGAAGCCGCGCATTTTCGCGCCGATTCTGCCGGCGGTAAACGGATCTGTTTGATAGCGGCTGAAGGCAGAATTACCGACGGTGGAATACCGGTCGTTATACTGCCGGGTGAAGTTGTAGCGGTAGTCGGCATCGGCGTAAGGCGAGAGGCTGCCACGGAAAGGCTGAGGAGTGGATGGCGGGCGCCCCGTCATTGCCTTTATAGATGGTGGCATGGCTATTCCCATTGCCGGATAGAGCATGGGCCCGGAATAGGCGGCTAGCCCTTTCAAATCGCCATCACCGAATAGTGGGCCGGTTCCAAACAAGCCGTTGTATGGTGCCGGTTTTGGGAGCCAAGAGCCAAGCGAGTCTTTCAAGTCGCCAGCCAAGCCGCCGGTCTTGAGCCCTTTGCCTTTGTAGGCCCAGGAGCTTGCCGACGATTTTAGATCGCCGCGAAGCCCGCCCATATTGAGCGCGAAGTCGCCCTTTCCGTCAGCCCACGAATTGAAAGAGCTAAGCATATCTTTCATGAGTCCGCCGGTCTTCAAGCCCTTCCCGGGAATCTGCCAGGACTGATCAAGCCCGCCGAAAGGCTTAAGAGCGGACTGCCCAATCTTCTTCAAGTTCGAAAGTAGACCGCTGGTCATATCTTTCAGCCCTTGGAGGTACGGGCTGTTTTTGACGGCATCCGACCAGCCTTTCAAGTTGCCGAGCTTCGGAGTGTAGTCCTTACTCGCGACCGTCGGGTCAAACCTGGAAGGATTTGGCGAGCCGGTCCAATCGCCATCAATCCAGCCGTTGGTATCGCCCGTGGCGCCCGTCGGAACGTATCCTTCGCTGGTTAGTGCAAAGCCTTCTCCGGGCCATCCGGGATTTCCGGTGTACTCTGAATTCATGCCGGGACCGGCGTAATTCTTAGGAAACTTATTCCAGCCCTTGACGTTCGCAAGATACTCGGCGGAAGCGCCTTTGTAGCTGCCCAGGGGGTTTTTATTGTTCATCGAGCGGTTGTAGGAGTTCTGAGCGTCATTTGCCCAACGTTCATCACGAAGATCGTTCAGGAGATCGCCGATAGCCGCCTGACGTCCGTCGCCGCCGAAAGCATTGTCGTATCCGAAGACCTTCATTCCGCCCGTCTGTCCGACTTCAGACATCGACTTGTAACCGGCGCCCGGCGTCACGAAATGCCCTGGCATATAGTCATCTTGCGCTTCAGCGTCTAGCGCGGCCAAGTGCTGAAGAAGGGCTTTCGACGGGGTTTTGCCGGTTAGCTTCGCCGCCTGTAAAGCGTCTTCGACTGCGTTTCCGCGCGGCGCGACTAGGCGTCCTTGAGCAATAATCCCATGACTGTAATGATTATTCGAGAGAATCGCATTTCCGGCCATAGCGGCCAGACCTTCGCCGCGACCCGCGGCGGTTTCTTCGTTAACCATTTTTTGAGCGCTAGCATAGTTCGCGGCCGCGGCCAGATCTCTATATTCGCCGATCAGTCCCTGCCATTCTTGTTCACGAAAGAAGAGCGCGTTCGATAGTTCGTCGTTTAGCGCTTTCTTGTTATAGTTGTTTTTCTCTTCCCTAATCGCCTTCATAAGCGACAGCACGCGAGAACCGGCGCCCGAAAAACCGATCGAGCTGAGCAATTGCCGGCGGTGCTGCGGAACCCAATCGCCTAAGTAAGATTCCGGCGTCACATTGCCGCCGCCGCCTGCTATCCAACCTGCCGATCCGCCGCCACCTACGCCTTTTGAAAATGCGCTTCCGCCGACATTCAAAGCATGACCGCCGAAGAGTCTTTCGGTCGCGCCGCCTGACATACCGTTCAGGATCTGCCGAGTCTGTCCGGAAGTGTAGATATGAAGATCCGCTTTCGGGATCGCAAGTTCCGGCCCGTTTTCGCCGAATAGCGCGGCTTGCCCTGCGGCCGCCGTTCCGCCAAGCTGGAAGCCGGGAAGAATCTTCTTCGCGAAGTTCCAGATTCCGCCGCCGATATTTTTCGCGGCTGAAAGTATTCCGCCACCAGGCGCCGAAGCCGGTCCGCCAAATGCTGGAATCAGGCCGCCGAGTCCGCCGAAAGCGCCGCCGCTATTTGCTACGCCGGAAGCCGGCATCGCCGGCGCCTTCGTATATTTGCCGGTGCCCATCATCCAATTTCCGAGATCGGCGATCGCCTTTTCGAGCGGCTGAAGCAAGAGTCGCTGAGCTGCAAATAATGCTAGCTGCTTACCCATATCCTTTAGGGTAGCGATAAAGCCCTTCCCGGAAGTGATAGCTTTCGATAGACCGCCGACAAGAGTCGACGCGAATTCGTCCGCGCCGGTCTTGGCTTTCTTCTGAGTCTGCCAAATCTCTTTAGCCGTTTCGGTCCATTGCTTCGAATTGATCTCGTTCGTCGCGAGCGCCTGATTAAGCTGCGCGAGCTTTTCGGTATAGCTTGCTGACGATCCCTTGATATCATCAATGATTTCTTTCTGCGCTTCTAATGCCTGGTTCAGCTGCTTGATCTGTTCGAATTTGTTTCGGTTGTTCGAAATCGCGGCTTCCTTTTCAGCTTCCGAAAGATTGACGTCTTCGCGGATCTTCTTCTCTTGTTCGAGAAGCGGAAGAAGGTCTTCTTCTCCGCGTAGTTTCGCCTGTAATGCGCTGACCTGCTTGTCGTATTCGCCGGACATTTCGCGAAGCGTCTTCAGCGCTTCTTCGTGCTTTTGCGACTTGATAATTTCAGATTGTTCTTGAGCCGCTTTCTTGATCTGTTCTTGAAGTTCTAGCGTCTCTTGCTGTCCGACTTTCACCAGATCGCGGATCTGCTTTTCGGCGTCCAGGATAGGAAGAAGTTCTTCTGACTTCTTGTTCTTTAGACGAAGCTCTTCGTTCTGATCGCGAATAGCTTTCAGAACTTCCTGAAGTTTTTCCTTTTCCTTCCCGGCTTCTATCTTCCGTTCAAGTTCTACGCGTTCGCGCGTGATCTGTCCGATCTGCGCGATCGCCGAAAGCCGGTCCTTCAAGCTGACGTTAGTCTTACTCGAAATCTTGTGTTCGATTTCGATCTGATCTGCGATCTCTTTATGCTTGTCCAGGGACGCTTCGAGATCGACATTCTTCTGACGGTAGCCGGCGATTAGTTCGTCGATCGATTTCTTCTCGTTTTCGACTAGCTTTTCTTTTGCTTTCGCCGCCTTCTCCGCGGCTTTTAGCGCCTTCTCTTCAGCCTTCGTTAGACCTTCGCTGACTTCGCCCTGGACGCCGCGCGGACCTTTCGCCTTGCTGGCCTCCGCATGTAGATCCGCCATTTTCTTTTGAGCGCGATCGGCGGCGTCGTCGAAGTATTTGAAATAATCCGGCATCGCGCCTGACTGAAGCGCCGACCTGATAATCTTGTCGTTCTTCTGAAACTGCTTGCCGACGTTTTCGAACGCCTGGACGGTCATCCCTGCGACGGGATTAATCGCCATAAGCGCGCCGGACATAGGCTTGAGCGCGTTACCGATTCCAGCGAATAGCCCGGAAGCATTCTTCCCGAAATCAGAAACCGTCTTCCAGACTATTTGAACGCCGTAAATTATTGTATTAGCCCAGACTCGCGCCGTCTGTAGGACATTGCCAAGCGACGCGCCGAAAGCGTCCATTTGCTTACTTGCCTGACTGGAAGGATCGCGAAGCGCCTTGATATATTCGGCCATATCTTCAAGGACGATATTAGTAAATTCAACAGTTTCGCGAAGACCGCGGTTCCCTTCGAACGAATCGATCAAGTCGTCGACGTTTTGCTGAAGCGCTTTCAAAGCGCCGCCTAAAGTGTCGCGAGCTGCGGCCGCCGATCCGCCAAATTCGGTTTCGAGTTCCTTCAGGATAATAGCTTGAGCTTTCGCGATCTGCCCGGTTTCCGTCAGGCTTTTAATCATCGCCTTCTGACTTTCAGAAAACGAAACGCCGGCTTTTGAAAGAGCGGTCACGCCTTTGATCGGATCTTGAAGAGCTTTTCCGACCTGGATCGCGGAGCTGTTAAGGTCGGTTCCGAGGCGCGTCGACATATCAATGATAGCCTTAGTCGCCTGCGGAAAGACGTCCTTTCCAACTTTCGTAAACGTCAAAAGGACGGACGACATAGAATTGACTAGGTCGTCGTCTATGCCGGTCATCTTCTTGATCTCTGTGGACATCGCGGAGATCTGTTTAGCAGTAACGCCGGCGGCGCCGCCGGTCGACTTGATCGCGGCGTTTACCTGAGCCATGGCCGCTTCGGCTTCCTTAGCGCCCTGGACCATCTTAACGAAGACGGCGCCGGCGCCTATAGTCGCGAGCGAAGCGGCCGCGGCCTTGCCCATCCGATCGACGTTCTTCGAAAACTTTTCGACCTGCTTTTCTATCTTCGACAGATCGGAAGTGATTTCCGAAACGTTAGCCCAGAAGCGAAGCTGTAGATCCTGTAAGACTGCCATAGGTTTTATTTCCCTTCAGCTTCGCTCTTTAGTGTTTCGTTCCACAAGGTTTGATGTAATTTCCAGTGAGCGACGACCTGATCGACGTCGACGGCTTTCGGCTTCTCTCTCGCTTCCAGCTTCGGAATGTTTTCGCCCTGGTCGCCGGGAAAGATTTCGAACCAATCCTTCCCGGCGATAGCGCCGGCGGCTTGACCTAATCTCATTTCTTCGCTTCTAATACAGAACGGTTCGAGCTGATAAAGAAGCCAGAAATTAACTAGGTCTTCCGGGTCCATTTCTTCTAATGCTCTTCGCTTATTGAGCCTTCCGGTTCTGAGCATGAGGGAATAGAAGAATCGGTCGAAGCTTTCTCGGAATCTTTTTTTTCCTTTTCTTCGGCTTCGTCGTCGCTTATGGGATTGAGTCGTGAGGCCACGGAGTACAACCTCACGACAATTTTTCCGGGAAGGGACGCGATTATTTCCGCGTCGCCTTCTTCGAAGATCGGCTTTCCGCTTTCGTCGACTACCGTTCTAATTAAAAGCAAGTCCCGGAAGATAACGTTTATATTGCCTTCCTTCTTCGCTTTCTGAGCGGCGTCTATATACTCGCCCATTTGTCGCGCTGAGAGCTGCTGAATAATGACGTCGCCGCCAAGCTCTTCAAGCGTGATCCGTTCCTGCTTGAGCGGAACGTTGACAAAAGCGGATTTATCTAACAGTGCATTTTTAGGCTTCATTTTCTAAAAGAGTCTCCGTTCTTTTATTTGAGTGTCAACAGAACCCGATTAACGGGTATTACCAGGTTGTCGCGTCAGCGCTTACCGCGCCACTTCCGCCGGTGCTGTCGTGAATAGAACCGGTCGGCTTGAGTGAAAAGGGAAGAGCTAAGTCGCCGCCTACGGCCGCCGCCGGCGGTCCGACGGATTCCGGATAAGCTTCGAAATATTGAACCGTTTGAGCGGCGTCCGGGAATTCCACCAGGTAGCCGCGCTTAGCCGCCGTTCCGCTTGCGTCCCTGTCAGCGTAAAGCTGAAGAATCAAGGCGTTCTGCGGTATGTAGGCGATCTCGCCGGTGCAGTTTCCTTTTCTATTCAGACCTTTGATGAATTCGTCGTCGTTATTTTCAGACTCTAAATGAGTCACGTCGACGAAAGTCGATTGTCTTTCCGGAGGCGTCAGCCTGCGAAGCTCTGGAAACTTCACCCAAGCGCCGCCGATAGAAGCATAAAGCTTCGTTCCTTGCGCGAATAATGCGTCAGACATTTTTAGATCCCCTTCGTTTGAAAGTGTTACGGTTAGCGCTTCGCGCTAGGATTTCCTACAAGAGCGACGACTATTTTTCGCCGCGAATAATCAAGAACTTGACGGCGGCGTTTTCCGCTTCGAGATAAACCTTACCGTCGCTTTGCCGCCATCCTCGCTGTTTTACTGGACCGACGACCATGAATTCGCCGGCGCCGAGACTATAGGCGTCTATATCCTTAGTTCTGCCGAGATCGTCAGCTGCGGAAGTTACGGTCACGGTATAAGCCGACCCGCCGCTATTTTGAGCGAATATATATTCGCGACCAGTGGACACGAAGCTATTCTTGTTTGAAACATCGGCCGCGGTGAAAGCTACGTCAGCGCCGTTAGCTGCAATAGTCGCGTCCGGCTTCTTCGGTTCGACAACAGTCAGCGCGGTTCTGACCGCGAACGCCGGCGTCGTGCTGAGAAACGCAAGAGCGCTAAGCGCGACGGCTAGAAAGTGTTTTTTCATTTCCCTATTTTCCCCTAGTTGAAGTGTTTTTCCGCTTGCGTAAAAACTTGTCTACGCGGTCGCCCATCGTGTCGCGAATCTGAAGAACGAATTCTTCCTTCTTCGCGTCGAAAGCTGGCCTTAGATAAGGTTGCGCTTTCTGAAATCTCGTTCCGTATTCGACAAACCGGTCATAATACGGACCTTGAGTGATAACGGTCCCTTTAGTTTTACCTTCAGATTTCTTTCGAAGGCTTCGTTCGATCCGCTTCTTCGATAGCCGAATCCCGCCAACTTTCACGAAAACTTGTCCGGACTTCTTGTCGATTCCGGAAGTTCGTCCCATCATCTCCGACAGTCTTCCGCTTTTGACAGGTGCGCGCCTGGCCGCTTCGTCGCGTACTATTATAGCGGCATCAAGGAACGCCTGTCTTAAAACTTTAGGCGCGAATTCATCACCTAGCTGTCGAAGCAACATCGGCACTAGGTTTAGATTTTCGACGTGAAAATAAGACTTTCTATTCGCCATCTTTTTCCCGCCTGTAGGTCACGATCACGTCGAATATACTTTCATATATGCCGAGCGCTTCGTCATGTAGAACGCCGCCGCCGCTTTCGCTATCGTCTACCGATATATCTTTGATATCAAGACTGTTAGCCGATCCCTGATATCCGTCCGCCGCATCCTGCGCGGTTTCTGAAACGGTCGCGCATTCCGTCGAAGTGGTCGCGTAGACTGACAGCTGAATTCGAACGCCGGATAATTCGCTTCTTCCGTTCAGGTGCCGGCGCGGTTGAGTCGAAATCCTTTGATAGCTGATCAAGGGATAGTCCGCTTCTTTCGGCGCCGGGTGCGAATAAAGGCGATCCCCGATCAAGCTGACTAAGGCTTGATCAGCGAGAAGAACTTCACATAGAGCGCCTTCCGGAAGGTTCATTTACTTGCCCCTTCTTTCGATGACTGCGATCTTAAGTCCTTGCCGGCGGTCTATTTCTGCGATATCCAGGATATCGAAGACGCGGTCGTTATACCGAATCCGGTCGGAAGTCTTCAGATCAGAACGGAAACGAATCCAGAATTCGCCGCGAACTTGCGCGGCTTCTTCGCCGGCGATAACGCCGTCGGTTCCAGAAACCGGACGGAAAGCCGCCGGAACGAATCCGACGTAAGTATTCCAGGTTTCGATCTTCGAGCGGTTCGCGTCGTAAGCGATCGACCTGCGTTCGATATGAATTCTCCGAATCAGCTCGCCGGCCCTTAGTCTCATGCGAAGAACCTCACGCGATAATCTTCAAGAAGACGATCGGCGGCGCTTCCCGCGTCGACTTCAGATATGATCGATCCTATGACCTGATCTTCGCGAAGCGCGAAGCGTGAAGCGATCTTGACGCATATAGCGCCGACGATACCAGGCGGAATGCTGGATTCGGAAGAACCATATCCACAATTAGCCGTTATCTTGACGGCGTTAAGCCTAGAATACAACGTCGGGAAGCTATAGCCTGACTTCGGAATCACGCGAGACGGTTCGTCTTCCGAGACATTATCAAGCTGATAAAGGGAAGAAGACCACGTTTGAAGCGTGTCGTCTTCGTCGTAGTATTGGATCGCGAATTCGCTAGACTGAACCGGCGGCCGCGGAAGGACCAGGACGCCTTCGGAATCAAGTTCCCATGTGTCGGAATAGAATTCGTATTTACGCGAAATCAAGGCGCGGCCCGTGTAGGCTTCGACCTCTTTCGTCTTCTCCGCGATCAAGCGGTTCAGTTCAGCGTCGAACGTCGTGTCGTCCGACGCGACTTCACAATGAGCCTTGACCGTCGCAAGAAGGACGGGATAAGCTGCCGGCGCCGTGATAAGTTTTTCGCGCATTCTTCTATTCTTCGTCTTCGGACTCTTCGGAAACGACCGGTTTAGCTGGCTTGCCGGCGGCTTTCGCGAAGCCTTCCTTGATCAGCTCTTCGGCTTCCTTCGCTTCCAGTTCGATCACCTTACCGGCGCGGCAAACCGCGGACGGTGAAGCATAAGTCGTCAGCATTTCGACGGCGACTTTTCCGGCCGCGACAGGTGTTCTAAATCTTGCCATGAAATATTTTTATAACTCCGTAAATATCCCCTGAAGAATCGCGCCGTTCGTAGTCGGCGCGATCTTTCAGGTGTTCAGGTGGACCAGGGAAGCCTAGCTAGCTACGACGGTTTTTCCGTCGAAGGTTGAATGATTGGCCGGCGGCTTCTTGCGAAGGTCGCCAAGCAAAGCGATCACGCTGTATAGGGTGCAGTTCTGAGTCTCGCGAAGCAGAACGATCCTGACGTATCTCTTAGTCGCGCGAGCGACTTCGATCGCACATAGCTTGTCATCGTCAGTATCACCTATGGTGTAGACCGCGCCGTCAATATCGGCGGCATCCGATAGATCGGACTGATCGCCGTGCTGAACCTTGAGCGATTGAACGCCGCCGGAAACAATAGGGCCGAGAGCTGCCAGGAAACACAAGGACGAAGCGCCCTGAGTGTCCAGAATATTCCCGTTTACGTCGGTAGTCCCTGCGGCTTGATAGCCCATGGCTAGCCTTGTATCGAATTCGTTTGTAATCTGCATTTTGCCTTTTCCTTGTGTACGTTTTTCAAAAGCGGGCCGGTTTTACCCGGCCGCTTTCTGTCTACCTATGCGCTTCTAACTAGGAAGCGGCGAGCTGAATTCTGACGAACGCTTCGGGTAGTACCGGCATGGCGTCAAGTTCTTGTCGCAAGATGTAACCGGTCTTGTTCTGTTCGGCGTAAAGCTCATTCAAGACTTTCACCTGCATATTGAGAGCGTCAGCGATCCAGTAATACTGGAAGTCTCCAATCATGCCGACGTACTTCGAAGCGGTGAAAGTATTCGGAACGAACCTAGATTCGAGGACGGGCAAGTTCAAGACTTTATCAGGATTGCCGGCAACGGTGGAAGGTTGCCAGATATACTGACCGTTTAGATCCTTTTCTAGATCCAGCTTCAAGAGCGCGTCCGAGTGAAGCATTATTCGGACGGACGGCGAGTTCCTGTATTGAGGCTTCAGCGCCCATTTAGCATTCTTCAAGCCGTTGAAAGTCAAGGCGGTTGTAGTGTTACCGGTGGACACGTCGCGATCGGTATTGATACCGCTAGCTGAAGCGACGAATAAGCCGAGCGGCCCGTTAACGCCGTCACCAGTACAGAAGGCGTTTTCCTGAGTGTATCCAGACTTGACGGACAGGCGGCCCAGACAGAAGGCGGCGACGTCCATCACGGCGGCTTGTATCAGCCTATTGGAGATCTTGAAGCGCTTCGCCATAGGTGCCGGTTTCAGTTCCCGTTTACCGAAGGTTAGATCGTCCTGGTCGCTTCCGGTTGAAAGTTCAGAAGTGAACTCGAATTCGTCGGCGTCGTCTTCAAGACTCGGAACGCCAAGGGAAGAAGAGTTCATGACCTGAAACTTGGTCGCGAGCTGCCGAATCTGAACTAGGTCGTCGACGTTTTTCAGGATCATATTGATCATCTGAATAGGGGCCAACCAATAGCCGCCGACGGCGTCTAGATCCGCTTGCTGCGCGCGGGTTTCCTGCATCCTTTGCCCAGGCTGACCGGTTCGCATGTATTCGCGGAACTCTTCGTCGCGCTTCGCGTCAGTCAAGGCGGCGCGGACGATCTTGTCCATGTGTACTTTGCTGACATACCGGAACTGCGGAAGCTGTTCGGAATCGGAACCAGGCTTGATCGCGCGGTCGACGATTTCGTTCGCTTGATCAAGGATCTTCTGTTCCTTGTCGGCATCTAGTTCGCCTGCGGCCATAGACCGATAATTCTTGACGTCCGCCATCGCTTTATCATGCGCGGCTTGCTCTTCGGCTGTCCAAGCGCGGCCTTCAGCCTTGCATTTTTCGTGAATAGCCCTGGCTTCCGCTAGCGCGGCTACCGATTTCTCTTGATAGGTGTTTGCTGTAGATTGAGGCATTTCTAATTGTCCTTGTGTCGTCGCTTCCGCTTCGTCAGCAAGTACAAAAAGAGAAAATGCCGACGCGCCGGCGACAGGTGTCGTCGTGCAAGTCGGCGTTTTCCCTACAGGGTTTCGCTCTTGCGCTTCAGCCTTCGCGCTTACTCGGAAGTTTCCGGCTGAAGTTATGTCCTTCGAAAAACAACTTACCCGATAAACGGAAATTATTCAAGTACTTCAAGCGCGAGAAGTTCCAGTTCCGCTTCGGCTTGCTGCATCCGAATCAAGGCCGCGTCCGGAGCTGCTTCGACAACCTTGTCGCGCTTCATGATTCCGCGAAGCTTTTCGATCAGGCGGTCGGCTTCTTCCTGGTCGCCGTCGCGGAGTCTGTTATTCTTCGCGCGGAAAAGAATCTTTCCGATCTTCTCGAATTCTTCCAGTTCCGGATCACGAAGCATATGTCTAACCGCTATATCTGTTTGCGGGTAAGCTGGAAACGTGACAGGCGAAACGTCGATCAGTTCCACGTCTTGAATGTCGCGAAGTTCCATATCTTCTTCGGCTATATCGGTCCAGACCTGCTTCCGAACAATAAAGCCGATCGACATTCCGTCGACGTCTCCGCGGCGAATCCGTTCGACTATATCGCGGCCGTCTGTCGTGTCCGAAGGTTCGATCGTCGAAAGCAGTCCGACGGAATCTTCCGACAGCTTGAGCGTTCCGCTTTTCGTCCGTCCGATAACGGTTTCCGATCGGTGATCAATCAAGGCCCGAACGTCGGCGTTCGCGCGAATATCTGCGGCGAAGGCGCCGGGGGAAATCTTTTCGCGATAATCAAACCAGAAATCACGGATAACCGTTTCCTGATTGAAGACCGCGGCGTGTCCGACCAGAAGCGGAAGACCGTCGCCTTCTGATCTCTTCTCCAATTTTAGACCCGCCTGGACGCGGCGTTCTAATTCGTTCGTTTCTGGCTTCGGCATAGTTCCCCCTTTAGAATCCAATTACCGACCGGACGCCGCCGGCCATAGTGAGTGCCGGCGTCAACCATCCGACGGCAAATTTTCGAGCGCCGCGCGCAACGGCTGTTATCTTCGGGTGCTTATTCGCGAAGTTATCAAAGTACCTGGAAGGGATCGCCGATTTCTTCGAAACGTGTTCGACGCCTTTATCGTCAATCCAGAAATAGGCCGGTTCCGCGTAGACCTTCGGCTTCTTGCTAGCGGCGGCTGTAGGCTCTTCCGCCGGCTTCGCCTGGTCCGCGGCTATAACCGGCGGCGGTTCCTGCGCGAAAGCTGAAGAAGGACCGGCGAGCGCGCCGAGAATTAGAAATAGAATCAAGATTAGGCGCATTGATTTAAGACCTCTTGAGCGTCGACGTTTATCGCGCCGATTACAATATCCGCTAGCTTCCTAGTCTTCGCCGCCGAGAAGCCTTCGACTTCCGCGGAGATCCGGCGATAAGCTTCTTCCGGCTTGCTGAAGTCTTGAAGAATAATCGCGTCGCGGTCTAAACGAATCTGTTCGAGCGCGGCGGTTATTGTCTTCTGCTTGACAGCATGTCGGTCGCCTTCGGATTCGGCCAACATAAAGCCGACAGACTCGCCGAGACTTCCGAAGACTTGAAGCGCGTCGCGTTCGAATTCTTGATAGAACGCTTCCGCCTTCTTCCTGAAGTCTTCCGGAGTACCACGAAGCGAAGACGACTTCAGAATATTCGAAAGCGCTTTCACTTCTTTTCTGACCAGGCGATCGCAACCGTCGACAAGTGTCACCATGAACGCCTGACGAATAGCTGGTCGGAAATTGCCTTCTCCGATTTTGCGAACGCCGGGATCTTGCGCCGGTGCCGGTTTCGCGTCCTTCACGTCCTGGACGTCTTGAGCTTTCTTCGCGTCAACCATATTGAGCGGTATAAGGTAAATCTTGCCCTGACCGTCCGGAAGCGGATCGAGATCTTCAAGCTCGCGAATATCGTCCGCGGACATCCATCCCCATTGACGGCCGATCGCGTAAGCTTCGGACCTGGTCTTGATATCGCCGCGCGAAAGCGAATTGAAATTATATTTCGGTTCGAGAATACCGCGTTCCTTTTCGTCAAGCAGATCGCGAATGATTGTATATTCGAACCGGCGAGCGTGTCCCATCAAAGTAAAGACGATAAATTCTAGGTTTTGGTGCTCGATATTCGAAAACGTCGCTTTATCCAACAGTCCGACTTTATGCCCTGGAACTCGCAGTCCGCGCGCGATCTCTTCGATCTGGAATTTGCGCGACTGCATGATCTGAGCTTCTTCAGCTGATAAGCCAAGCTTCTGCCATTCCATACCCTCTTCGAGTATTGCCATTTTCCCGTAGTTTTCTAGCCCGGCGTATAGTTCTGTAAACTGCTTGCGAAGCCTGTCTAGCGCTTTATCCCCTAGCTTCGCCGGGTGTTTGATCACGCCGGACGGCCGCGCGCCTTGCTGATAGAGTTTCGAAGCGTACTTTTCAGTTGCGACCGACAGCCCAAGCGCGTTCCCTGCAAGCTGAATAAAGCCGACGCCCAGCAGGCCATCGCTGTTTGTCAGGTTCCGTAAGTGTAGAATATCGCGCTTCGGAAGCGTTACTTCGCTTCCGGTCGCCGTCGTATAGATATAAAATAGCTGACCGTCGCGGCGTTCTATCCGCATTCTGTCAGGGTGCAATACCCATATCTGAGCCGGCTTCCCGTTACGCGATCGAAGAATCTGTCCGAAGGCGTTACCGCGAAGAAGATAATGCCCTAGAAGCATTTCGCGACCTTCCATCGCATGATGCTCGTCGTTGAAGACTGCATTCAGAAGCTTATGAACCGGGTGATCTTTTCGCTTAACTCGCTTGTCTCCGTCGACTTCAATCAACGGGATCGGCATATGGGAAAGCGGTTCGACGATTGTCGATATCGCGGCGTATAGCCCCATGTTCTTTAGTGCCACTTCCGGCGATACCACGACGCCGGCGTCGGTCGCCTGACCTCCGGACATAAACTGAACGAACTCGTTCGACGGATTCGCTACCGACCCGAACGCGCGGCTTTCAACGAATTCGATCGGTTCGGTCCAGCGCTTACGAATGTTTCTGATCAGGCCCATCAGTTCCCCTTGTCGGTTGACCGACTTCGATAAAGATCGAAGTCAGAATGATTAAGACGCCAAGCGCGATCAGCATGTAGGCCGGTGCCACCATATAGGCACCTACTAGAAGCGCGACGGCCCCAATTAAAGCGGCGAGATCTCTCGCGTCTAGGCTGATCATATAACCTTTAGATCCTCTTCGTCATATATACTTGATAGATTTTCGGTCGAAGCTAAACAACGGCCCGACGCCATTATAAGCGAAACTGGTCCGTCTATGCGATTTCTTGATTTCCGTTTATCGGGTTTTATGTTGTCCGCTTCGTCGGTCTTAACGACGACGCTAGACATCATCCAATTCATTAGGGGATTGTTCGGGTGCTTGAACCTGGACGACATGATCAAGCTTTCTAAATCCTTCATCGCCGGCGACATATCGCGATAGCCCTGTCCGAATTCGACCGGTTCGATCGACTTCTTCTTGAGCGCCGTCGCGATAGCGGTCGAACCCCATCTATCGAGCGCGGTTTCGACGACTTCGAAACTCTTATGCCAGGCTAAGATCTCTTGATAGACGACGTCATAATCGACGACGTTCCCTTCCGTCAGCGTCAGGAATCCGTCTTTTGACCATTGAATATAGGGGACACGGTCGCGCGCCTGCATCTCTTCCGCGCGTTCTTCCGGCATAAAGAACTTATGCCAGGACTGAAGGCCGTTCGTCTCTTCGTCATAGAAGACAGCCGTCATCGCGGTAATATCGATCCGCTTCGACAAGTCGACGCCGATCCAGCATTTTTGACCTAGCAGATCTTCGAAGCTGTAGTCGTCGGCGCGCTTCGCCCATAGATCCCAGGGAAGCCACGAAGCGCCGGCGCCTGTCCAGATATTCAAATGCAGTCGCTTGAACGTGTTTAAGAACGACGGCTTCGCCTTCGCTTCATTACATCGCTTCTGTAGATATTCGAGCTTGACCGAAGTTCCTAGTCCTGGATTAGCTTTTGCCCATACCTTCGGATCTGTCCAGTCGTCGTCAGCTGCGGCCGCGAAGATAACTCCCAGGAAGGTATCGTCCTTGATCACGCCGGCGTTAACCTTCTCCGCGTAGTCGTGGACCTCAAAGCAAATAGATTCGATATTCGTTCCGGCTGTCGTGATATAGACTTCGAGCGGCTGACGGCGCGCGCCGACAGATGTTCGCAGAACGTCGTAAAGCTCGCGGCTTGGTTGCGCGTGAAGTTCGTCGAAGATAATCGCCGAAGCGTTTAGACCGTCCTTCGTGTAGGCTTCAGCTGAAAGAACTTCATAGACGGAATCAGACTTTTCGACGACGATCGTTTGCTTGTAAGGCTTCGCGCGCTTGCTGAGCGCCGGCGATTTCTTGACCATGCTTTTAGCAGTATTGAAAACTAGCCCGGCCTGCCGGCGGTCGGTCGCCGCCGAATAGACTTCCGCGCCTGGTTCCTTGTCGCACAAGAGCATAAACAAACCGATCACGGAAGCGATCAGGCTCTTCCCGTTCTTTCGCGGGACTTCAAGATACAGAGTCGAATACCTGCGAGCGCCGTCGGACCTGCGCTTCCATCCGAAGATCGTTCGGATGATTTCGATTTCCCATTCGTCCAAGACGACAGGACGTCCGGCCCATTCGCCCTTAGTATGCTTGCAGTATTTCGCGGCGAAGTCGATCGGAAGCTGCGCGGCTTCTTCGTCCCAGTAATACAGATCCCAATCTATTTGATCGGCGGTAAGAAGCTGAAGAGCCGGGACGGTATGACGCGGACGGCGAGCGACCGCCGTCGTTTTCTTCTTCGCGGGTGCTTTCTTCTTAAGACCCGAAGAATCTTTCTTCTTCGGCATCTTTCCGATCCTCGCCGGCTACGCGAAGGCGCGTCCGGCTTCCAGGTGATAGACCGAACTCGCTACAAAAGCCTTTATATTGCTCCCAGGCTTGCTTAGCTATCGAGACTTCCGGCGCTTGCTGCCGATAAACGGAACCGTCTTCGCGGACAATGTTCTGGACCTTCCCGTTTTCTTCCATGTCCGCGACCGCTTTCTTCCAGTCACTATAGGCGGTGCAACCCATTTCTAACATGCCAACATCGACGATTGAAAGAAGTCCGAGTCGTTCCAGTTCAGGAACTAGCTTCAGCCAGTGCCGCTTCGCGTCGTCGGACAAGTGCGCCGGCGGTCGCTGCCCTTTCGTCAGCTTCGGTTTCGGTTCGTTCGTGTTTAGTTTCCGCTTGCCCGGATTTCCGGCGAGAACCTTTAGAGCTGTAGGTTTCGGCGGTCTACCCATTGCCATAATTTAGATACCTCTTCGGAAACCGGCATGATAAGCCGGTCTTGCACTAATTTTCCGAGAAGATCGACTTTCGAGTCCCGAAAGACCCCACCCTGCCACTTTTGCGGCGACGAACGCGAAGCTCCGCGCGTGTTCGTGGGTCTACTACCCGATACCATAGCCAAATTCGA
>ERZ724505.162-NODE-162-length-43336-cov-5.409233_pt1 | contig 43336 bp, 47 predicted proteins | sample MGYA00376038_ERZ724505 | MGnify/ENA primary metagenome ERZ724505 (study PRJEB28724, sample SAMN07190884) | wastewater metagenome | isolation source: effluent of sewage treatment plant in Hong Hong | place: Hong Kong | collected 2016-03-17 ... | reverse complement strand
CAATGAATATAATAACTCAACCATGATTAAAGTTGAAAGAGGCGTTAGAAAGCCAATGATTACAACAAATAGATTTTTGCAAGGCAATATGAAAAGATAAGTCAGAGGTTAATTTTATATACAACTGAAAAAGACATATGTCAATGGACTTCGCTATTCGTACAGCGATGTTCTTTAAGGATCCTATTGATAAATGGGCTTCGATTACTGGAGAATATAAGTTAATGAATATGTATAGAAAAAATAAAAAGAAGTACGATGCTCTGTATAATAAAATAAGGAAAAGAAAATGTAGAGTTTGTTGATGTACTGAAAACAATGCATGTTCTGGATGATGCCAATGGGTTGGTATAGATCTGTGTAGTGCATGTATAGATGCTATTTAATTTGTAACCAATAATATATTACATGAGTATAGTTACATATACAATTAAGACAAGAAATCTCCCAACAAACTATATTGCGTTTTGCATTTGTTGAGAACAAAATAATGTAGAAAGCGTATGGAAATGGAAAAGAAATGTATTGGAATGACATATGATAAACTGTAAAAAATGTGGCAAGATACGATTTGCATATACATATAACGACTTAGTAAATAAAATTAAAGATTATAGAGAAGCGATGGATGAAATGGATGCGAGAACACTAACACCAAGAGATTATCTTGATGATGAAACATGTGAAGAATTATGAGTATAGTATAATTTTAATTAGCAATCAAACCTCCCCCATGGCAAGACCAAGAAAACATTGAGTAGACTATTTTTCTCACGACAAAGATATGAGAAATGATCGCCGCGTTAAGGCATTGTTTTTCAAGTATTGACATAAATGATATTCATTATGGAATCAATTACTTGAGGTACTATGTGGCTGTGAAAATCTGTTTCTAAAAGTTTCTGAAGCAGAAACTATGGTTATTGCAGCAGATATGTATTTTGAGGTAGCTGAATGGAATGAGATTGTGGCTTACCTATGCGAGCTTTGACTCATTATTAAGGATCAAAATGGTATACATTGTCCCAAACTTATTGAGCGCCTCCAACCCGTCTTTGAAAAGCGTAAGATCATGGAGGAGAGATATAGTTTCTGAAGCAGAAATAAAGTTTCTGAAGCAGAAACCAGTATTACTGAAACAGAAACAGGTATTTCTGACACAGAAAGTACACAAAGTAAAGTAAAGTATATATATAATAATAATAAAGGGGGTATGGGGGAAAATGAAAACGACACATCTTCTAAAAAATCTGCGGAGCAGGGTAGCGACACAACATCACACACCCCCCCTCCCCCCTCTCACGCCGACTCGCCAGAGAAACCCACGAGAAAAAAATCCAAGTGACCTGTTACCCAGGAAGAGCGAACCCAAAAGATCCAGGGTACTATCGCTTACTACGAAACGCTGGGCTATGGAAGAGATGATATTCTCCATGTAGCGAATAAGTGTTGGATCTCGGATGGTGAAAAGTGAATCAAAAATCCTGCCAGCAAATTATCGAACCGATTGGATAATGCTATAAAACGACAACAAATAAAAATTATCCCAAAAAAAACGGAGAGTAACGGCAGTTCTGATTTGGAGGAAAAATGCAAGGAGTATCATAAGGCAACAGAGATGGGTACTTCTTCGGAATTGAAATTGAAACGATGAAATGAGATTTTTTTCCAAGTAAAGAAGCACTATTTAGTTCATTACTTCCCTAAGATCCAATGAGTAACAACAGAAAACCCGCAATAGACCACGGGAAAATGACTCCTTTCACATGGTGATTAAGAAAGCTCGACATAGCATTCGGGAAACCAGATGAAAAAGATCTTATTGTTTTGTCTGGGTATCCGTCTGTTGGTAAAACCGAGTTTACTCATTTCGTAGCGAGAGCGAATGCTGATCTATGAAATCTTGTAGCTTACCTATCTCTGGAAATGCCAAAGGAAAAATTAGCAGAGAGATATGCTTGTAAAAAAGCTGGCGTATCGAGATTAGATTTCCAGGAGAAAAAATATACCGAAGAGCAAGCTGCTATAATCGACAAGGAATATGAAGCATTCTTGTGATACAAGAACATCGTAATGATTGGTGAGGAAAAAACTCGGACCATGTCGGAGCTACTAAGCAACCAAACCAACACAAAAAAATGAAAGCTGGATGAGTTGTATGATTTCGGATGCAGATTATTTGTGATAGACAACCTCGGTAAAATCGATGGTGATCTGAATGAGCTTATCAGATTCGATAACATCTCTTCAAAACTCCAGCAACGAAAAAACAAAACATGAGCTACTGTTATTCTCCTTCATCACATGGCAAAACCACAGAGGGGGAATCAATATGTCCCATGATGAGTAGCTGGGATCCGTTGATCTCAAAAGATTATTGATAATGCAACACAGGTGTTTGAGATCTTTCGTGATCTGGATCCAGAGAATACAGATCCAAAAGACAAAGCAACAACAACGCTATACCAATACAAGAATACAATGGGTGGTACGAATGGAATGGCAGAGATATTCTTTAACGGAGAGTATGTTGAAGATTACCATGGACCACTACCAGAAAAGAAAATAAAAGCAGCTAAGAGCTTTTACGATACTGATCGTGATAACGAGGATATTCCGTTTTAATTATTATTACATATCACACACATGACAACTCCTATAAAAGACAATGTTCTTATAGAACCCATTGAAGAAAAACTACAAACGGAATGATGATTCCATGTAGCAGAAATGAAAGTAAAAGAAAAAACATCGAAGTGAAAAGTTATTGCTGTATGAATTGAAGTAAAAGAGGTTGGAGTATGAGATATAGTTCACTTTATGAAGTATTCTCCAGATGAGATTGAGGTTGATGGTAAGGTGTATGCTGTAATAAAAGAATCAAGCATACTTGCAAAGGATACTTTATCTCCTTAGCAAACAATCATGCCGGAAGAAATTAAAAATGAGATCCTATTCAACACTCACCAATTTGATGAGGCACTTGAAAAATATAAACAAGCATTCACTTGAGAGGAAGAGTTTACAATGAGCCATTTCAATTCGTTTAGAAAAACATCGCAATCCTATATGCTAAAAAATATGAGGATAGTACATTGCTTACATTGTGATGATGACAAATGGACACGAAGGAGGTGGGAAGCAAATGACAAAGTCCATGTTACATACACTCTAAAACATTTATCTTCTATTGATGAATAATCCATGTCAAAAATTATTAGCTTCGGAGATGAAGCAAAGAACAAAATCCTATTAGGGGTTTCAAAAGTTGCTGATGCAGTCAAGATTACTATGGGGCCAAAGGGTAGAAATGTAGTGATCCAACAGCAATGAGCTAATCCAATCGTAACAAACGATGGTGTAACAGTAGCAAAAGCAGTAGAGTTGAAAGATGATCTCGAAAATATGGGAGCATCATTTGTCATTGAAGCTGCATCTAAAACAAATGATGAAGCTGGAGATGGTACCACATCGACTGTTGTACTTACCGAAGCTATTGTGAAAGAGGGATTGAAATATATCCGTCAATGATACAATCCATTCTCTATTGTTGAAAGCATACACAGCGTAGTAGCAAAGATCTTATCGATCGTATGAGAGATGGCAAAAACAATTACAACAAAAGATGAGATCAAAAACATTGCAACAATATCTGCACAAGACGAAGCAGTATGAGAACTTATTGCTGATGTTATGGATCAGATTGGTAACGATGGTGTGATAACAGTTGAAGAATGAAAAACATCTGGGTTAGAAAAAACAATCGTGCAATGATTACAAGTAGACTCTGGATATATATCTCCATACTTTATTAACAATGAGCGTGGTGAGTGTGAACTCAATGACTGTGCTATTCTTATTACAGATTTCAGAATACAAAAACTGAAAGATATTATTCATATCATGGAGGCACTACAAAAAAGGAATGTCAAAAGTTTATTGATAATTGCTGATGATGCAGAACACGAATGACTTGCATCATTGATATTGAATCATGTCAAGAAGGTTATGAATATATGTTGTATAAAAGCGCCAGCTGTATGAACTCACAGGAAAAATATACTTGGGGATATTGCTGTTGTTACAGGAGGATCTGTTATCACAGAGGAATTATGATTAACACTTGCTGTTGCTAACGACTCTCACTTATGATTTGCCAAGAAGGTAATAGTAAAAAAAGACAGTACGATCATTGTTGATGCTACTGGTGATACAAAAGCCATTGAAGAAAAATTGAAAGTATTGATCTGACAGCGCGACAATACAACAAGCGACTTTGATAGAGAAACATTACAAAAAAGAATTGCAAAAATTATCTGATGAGTAGCAGTCATTAAAGTATGAGCAGCTACTGAAATGGAAATGAAGAATAAAAAATACAAGATTGAGGATGCACTTGCCGCAACAAGATCTGCAATAGATGAATGAGTGGTAGCGTGAGGTGGTACTGCATTCCTAAAAGCATACTCGCTTCTTATCTGATATGATTTCAAATGAGATGACAAGATTGCATTCGAGATCATATGAAATGCTATTCAATACCCATGCAAACAGATAATCAAAAATGCTGGATGAAATGGTGAGTATATTGCTGAAGTAATCAAGAATGAAAAATCTGAAACTGTTTGATACAATGCAAAGACTGGTGACTACGGAGATCTCATCAAGGAATGAGTAATAGATCCAGCAAAAGTTCTTAGATGCTCATTACAAAATGCTGCATCTGCCGCATCTATGATCTTAACATCTGATGCCTTTATCACTTTTGAGAAAGAGGAATGTCAAAAATAATCCGACTCATATTTGTATGGATACCCGTGTGAATATCTGCAATTATTATATTTTGAATACTTATTTATCATTTAATCATCTTGCCGCATGGAACGCCATACAGTAAACCTAATAGGGAACATGATCCAATGGCTGAAGAGGTATAGATTACCTTACGAATTATTGCGTGATGTAGAGGGTAGAAAAATCGCCCTCTCCACAAAGAAAGCAATATGGTGAGCGAGGAGATCCGCAGAAAGTGGAATGATAAGTTTCCACATGCACCTCGTCAAGAAAGCCATTGAAGAAAAAAAACGATTACTTGTTTATGTCGATGAGAAACAACAGCTCATATACATAAACCCGTACACAACAAAGATCTTCTTTATCAATGATAGGTGGGGCGCAAAGATGGCAAACTTCACAGTCAATGGACTGCCGTCAATCCAGATCGATCAACTTGCATCGATGGGATCTCTAACCTATGATGATTCTAAGTGAGATATTTATGAAGCAAACATTTACACTATCCAAAACCATTCATGGTAACAATCAAACTAAAACCTATGTCAGTAAACAAAGCATATCGTACTCCCAAATGAGCTGGTAGATACAAAACCCAGGAATACAAGGAGTATGAAAGATGTATGATGTTTATGTTACCAGCAATGAAGATCACAAAAGAGATGAAACTATGGCTTAATGTCGAGTATTATTTCAAGACAAATGCCAGCGATATAGACAACCCGACCAAACCCTTCCTGGATATTCTCCAGAAAAGATATGGCTTCAATGACAACCAGATCTGGGTACTCAATATCAAAAAGCATGTGTGATCTGAAGAAAAAATCGAATTTGAGTTGTTCGAGATACAAGAAAACCCGCAATAAAGCGGGCTTGTAGGAGGCGCGTCTAAAGAAAATGTTTCTCTATACACGCCTACAATATATCTATTCCCGATACAAAATCAATAGATAATTGTATTGAAAACAACACAAACTTACATATAATTGTATTATTTATTATTCACTATTAAGATCCATGACAGTAGATCCACAAGAAAACGGCATCGCGCCATTTGCACAATGAGTTGCTATCCCCCAAACTATGAGTGATGAGGATATTATGAATGCCCTACACGAAGTACCAGAAAACAATTCTTTTCCGTACATGAAGTGTAAGAATGGAGAAATTATTATTGCAAAATGAGATGACAGTACACCATACCCAGAAATCAAGGGTAGAATTGTTATGAATACTGAATCATACCAGCTAACAAAGTCAATGGGTGATGGTAATGTATCAACACTCGGTGAATCAACAGAGGACTTCAAGTTCAGAAAGCAAACTCACAGATACTTTGATTTTGCCAGCAAGACTTACAAAGAGTTCGACACATTGGAACAAATCAGAGATTACCTAAAACCCAGCGTAGGAAAGACAGAAGATGGGGGAGATGTTTCGCTCAAGAGAATATACAACCTCTATATCGACATCGAAAACATTGGGATCGTTAAGATGACATTGAAACTATCTCAAACAGTTGGGGTTTCGTATGATGAAAAGACAAAGACTACTAACTACAACTTCAAAAACTTGCTTCCAAATGGGTTCCGTGATATACAAGATCAACAAAAGCAAAACCTATGGAAAAATGAGTTCACTATCACATGCAAGACATATCGTTATAGAACTACAAACATTGACTATCCAGAGTTTACAGATCCAGTAATGGGTGACAAGACTGCTAAGGATCTTGTGATCGACATCCGTACTATTACTGAAAACATTATGGAAAGAGAACAAAACAGATTGTCTGACTTTACACAGTCATCTGAAAGAAGTACTCAATCATCTATACCTCATGGAGCAACTGTTATCGATGCTGGTAAACCTTACGATGATAATGATGATCTACCATTCTAATTCAAAACCCTCCCATGGATACACTTATTCCAGAACTACTAACGATCAAACCTTTTTGAAAATATAGATGGGAAACAATCTGTCGTATTTTTGACCTGGATCAAACCAATAGAAACATTCTCTACCATTGCAAAAATAAATTGGGGTGGCAGATAATCAAAAAATCTTACAGGAAAAAGAGGAGTCCCGAACACTTCAACCAAAAGTATTGGATGTATGGGTACGAGATCCTCTCCATCCTGGCGAGATACAAACTCTTTATCACTTTAGAAATACATCCAGATGGACAGCTTAATGCTTATTGAAGAATATGAAAATCAAAATCATTGAGAAAAAAACATAATTACTTGCTACAATGAGATCTTGGCGATTGAAAATGACATCAAGAACCAGGGGATAACTCCATGATATCACAGATTACTGACAGAGAAGCTCCACACATTCAGTTCTCTGATCTGACAGGTGACGATGAAGATGCTTGATCTGAAGAAAACATATCACCAAGAATTGAGTGACATGGTGCAGGCCAAGATGACAACGGGACTGAAAAAGACTCCAGCTCAAGCTGAAGCGGAGGAGGAACTGTATGAGGACAAGACAACAATAGCGAAGATGGAAGCGCTCTTATGAGATTACTCTGAACAGTTGAAAATCTTTAAGTATGTGCTACGCCAAAACGAAATTGAAATGAACAAGTGACAACTTGATTCAGATATATAATAACAGTATACCCGTAATGGGTATACTTGCGGTGTGCATGGTGGAACGCGCATAGCATCCCTCGCTGCAGCGATATGATATGTCATGGTGGTTCGACTCCACCCGCCGCAAGTATGTTCATTGCTTTACATAATCCACTAATAAAAAATGGGATCATTCGACCATGTGAAGTTCAATATGCAAAAGAAACAAGACAGAGAAGAGGTCAGGAAGAAAATCAAGGATGGGAGTCGAGCAAATAAACCCCAGATCGATAAGGATGGGAAACGACAAGCGCCGTACAATTCACCCGAAAGGAAAACCCATAGAGAAAAATTGTTCGATGAGATTTTATCATACATAAACTAAAAACCCATGGCAAAAAACCTCAAGGTAGTAATCTCCCCACACAGGATCCTGGCAAGAAGGATAGCAATGAGTGAGTTTCCAGTAAAAGCCGTAGCTATGATCTCTGGGTTATCATACGCCTGTGTGAATAATATCCTAAACGGGAAGGTTAAGATCTCAAAAAATGCCTCTAAGAAATTGGGGATTTTTTTCAAATGTGACGAAAACTATTGGTATAAGAAACAGTTGGAACATAATGCTTGGACCGAAAGGTATCAACAGCAGTTGAAGGAAAACCAAAAAAAGAAATAGAGATCTTGCGACCTCTACCTCTCCCCATGAATACTCTTCTATACAGACGAGCATCTTCTTTTATTTTTTATTATGGGGAAATGCAAGGAGAAAAAAACACTTATTGAAAGCAAACCGCAAGGAGGTTGGAAGAACATGGCAGCGAGTGAGAACTTTTTATGAAAATATACCGAAAGCTGCGAGAAAAAAATAGGCACTTTTGTGTGATCTGTGGAAAATTCGTAGCACAACCAAAACCCGAATGCTTCGCGCATGATAAACCGAAAGGCATGTACCCAGAGGAAAGATACAACGAGGACAATATCTCATTAGTGTGCGGGTTCAAATGTCACGAAATCCACGACAAAAAAATCCAGAGAGGGAAAAGCTCTCCAGATTTATACAAGCCACGGAACGCACACAAAAGACACAACAACCCATAATATAAACCTTGCGCGGTACTTAACAAGGCGGCGGTCGCCTTTCATAAGTTGCAAGCCATCAATATATACTGTATACGCTACCATTGCAACAGTCGCAAGAAGTCGAACAAAAACCATTGGAAAAAATATGAAAAAGTAAAATCCCTTATTTTGTCATCAATGCAGCTTGTGCATAATGTTGCCCCCGTTCTAATTCCCTGTAAGATACTGTTATTTTGTGCGCCTTTGCTCTCTTGTATTTATGAGCAGAAACCAGCGCAAAAAGTTCTTTTCTCTCTCCCTTGTCGCTTGTAATAGTGAATAGTAACAAGTAGCCCGTTATACTTCCCCCGTGCATCTTGAAAAATTGCTTTTCTTGTTTCGGCTCGATAGTTCGCGCCACCTTAGTAGATGCTTGCAATATCATTTGCATATAATTATGAATAAAAAACCTGTAACACTCCAAGACTTGCGCCGTAGAGTGTAGCCCGTTCCTTAGTTCTTATCTGTCGCCATATTGTCGTAATGCGCTTTTATTAGTCATTTTTCACTATATCTATTGCATGGAACTATATTTCATATGTTGCCGTTGCTTATTACTTTATGAATGAACAGCCCTTCCCTTCCCGCTACTGGTACTTTTTCAATAAGATGAGTTAAATAATACCCCGCCGCGTAATGTTTCGTTATATAGCATTGACGGCTTGTATTTTCTCCGCCTATTGTTTCCGCGTTGCTCTTGTTTGTTTCAATAGATCTATTTTGAATACTTGTTTTTTCTTGTACTGTTTCAAGTGGTGTGTTGTATTTTTCTATAAATCGCCCGCTATATCCGTGCCAAATTCTTGCATTTTCACACTCTTGAAGGGTTCATATTACCAATATAGTGCTTTCGTTTCTATAACAGTATTGTTGATTTGTCATGATAATGTAGTATAAAAAATAAAATTATTCTCGTTTAAGATTAAACCATTCTATTTCCCCCGCTATATATTTTGCGGTTTTTATTATATTATTGTATGTTGTAACCCGTCACCCGCTGCAATTGTCAATCGAAAATCTATTTTTTCATAGTTTCGTTACTGTTTCCGAGTGCATGCCTTTTTGAATATCCATAGAATGTCAATTTTCTAATTTTTCCAGACTTTGTAATATGTTTGTATATCTCATTATATAATCCATTGTAAAAAATAAAGATTATGAATATATAGGCGTTTGAATTGTTGGCGTGTGTCATTCTGGTGATAGTATTTTCAATATTTCAACAAATATCTTTGGCATGATTTCGCCTGTGATTCTCTTATATTCTGCAATGTTTTTGATTTCGTCCTCTATTCAATTACTCGAAACATGCGCCCCGCCTCTATGATATATCCCCGCTACTTCCTGGAACTTATAGAATAGAGAGAACAATTCTCCGAGTTTTCGTCCTTCTTCTTTGTTAAATGCTGTTAGTGTAAACATCTTAGAGTCAAAAGGATTGTGACAATATCAATTCCATCCGTCTTTGTCGTTCTTGCTGTTACCCTTTCCAACCACTGAACTATCCCAATGAGAATGGCTGTCAATGTCGCGCGCTCTGTTTGGATATGAGTTGCGTTGATATGTTTCTACATAACCAAAACCCCAATATCGCCCACAATCTCGAGATGGCGCTTCTAATCGATAATTGATACCTTCCGCATCTTGTCATAGTAAATATACATCTTTCTTGAATGCGCGGCTCACTGCCTTTTGAAGTCCTACAATTTCCGTTGTTGTTTCCTTTACTGTGATAGTCTTTACCTTTTCAATAGGTGCTGTTCTTGTTTGTACTGTTTCCATGTGTATAGAGTATAAAGAATAAATAGAGAGATTTTGCGCGGATAGCTCGTGCAGTCTGTCGCCGTGTGCCTATCCTATCGCCTCAATCTTGCGCACCTCCTACGGCTTACATATGATTGATTGATATAATAATACTGAAAATTGATATAAATGCAAGAGATTTTTCAAGAAAAGTTACAAGCAAGCCGTTGCGGTGTTTCTCATCATATACTATATAATAATTGATACTAATTTAGTTAATACATATAAAAAACGGGACAAAAAACCATTGAGAAAAATATATATTTGTAATCACCCCCACTCCCACCATACCGACACATATACAGAGCAAGCACGGCAAGACGGCAGTCTTGACGAAACCTCTAATAGTATGTAAAATGTGCTTAAAAGGGTTATATAGACAAACATATTTTTGATTTTTTGGAAATTGTGCCGCCTCTCAAAACCCGCAGTAGAAAGCCGTTTTTAACTTACCTTGCACAATTTTTCTTGTGCCAAGTTGGGAACTTGGGGTATTACCACCACAGAAACCGCAACAGCAAGCCATTCTCACAGCACCGCAACCCCACACAATCACCCACACAAGACAAAAAAGAAGTATCTTGCCAGGTCGCTTTCGGAAATGTCCATGGCGATGGGGCGAGCGAACCCCCTTAACCGCCACCACCAATGATACCCCACACACGCACATGAAGTTCATAGGATCCCTACCATCGCTATATAGGAGGTGCTTACAGCGGTCTGGGGGGATTGGCTTCTGGAAAAACAGGCAGGTCAATTTTTTGGGGGACTTACACAGGAGCGTACACAAAACGCCGAGGAAATGTACTGGGAGGAAATTTGAAAAATGTCTTGCAATGGATACAAAAATGTTTATATATTGTATCACTCGCAGTACGAAAGCAGTTCATAACTGTATCTTACAGAGTACATTTCATCTCATAACTTTTGGAACACATGGCAGACGAAACAACACAAGATCTCGAAAATGGATCTGAAACGACTACTACTGAAACAACTGAAGAGGTTGTTGCCCCAGAATCTACTGGAGAAAACGCTGAAGGTATTTCTGCTTCAGAAACTGATGTTTCTGCTTCAGAAACTCAAGCGGAGGAAACAGTGGCTACATCGGAAGAATCTGGTGGAGAAGAATCTGCGGCACAAGATGGAGCGTCGAATGCTTCTGAATTAGGAACTGCTGATGAGTACCTTGGATCTGGAACTTCGGAAGAAGCTGTCCATGAAACAGTTGCTGGTGCAGTAGCTGCTGCAAGTGAAGCGGTAGCGGAATAATGATCGAGGCCTTTGTGCCTTGATTGGTATGGTAGCTCAATCGGTAGAGCAGCAAGCACGATCACCCAAAGTGAGAGAGGCGTTGCAGGTTATAGGTTCGATCCCTGGACATACCAATCAGCGCACAGTCGCTTTTTATTCTATTATGAAGTCCCCATGAAAAACTTTAACCTATGATTTATGCAGATCATCAATCAAAGTACAGATGTACTCACATCATTGTATGCTACTGTATTACTACAAAAGCATCCAGAGTGACTGAGTGAGTTGGTAATTACTGAAGCTGGTAATCTCGGTACTAAGATCAATGAGCAAGCAGAAGCATCATTCAAGCAATGATTTACTAATTTCGGTATTTTTTTGCATAATGAGGTATGTAAAATTATTGCTGTTGATCTCAAAGATCAAGTGGATAGCGATCCTTATATAGGAGCTGTGAAACTTGCGAACCTTATCAATGAAACATACTCTCTATGAAAAGAGGATTTATTTGATAAGACAAAAGCCGATGCTGATACAGGAACTCTATAATTGGAGCGCGAACAAAACTGTATCCGTTGCGCTTAGATATTATTCGGAAACAGATCTTATTCACTCTTGCCCTATCATTGTAAATGGTGGTGAGAAGGTGAGTGAGTTTAGTCTACCAGTATCAAACTCTGTTGAAAAGATGAGGGAACAGTTGATATGATTATGATTCAACTTGGTAAACAAAACTACTGTAATCGATGACAAACCAGTTGAGCGACCGCTTCTTACCGAAGAGGAATGCGAACAAATGGTAGCTTCACTCGATCATTGGAGAGATCTCAAGTCTGATACAGATCTTAGAGATGCTGCGTATGATGTGTACAAGTACCTCGGCGCGAGAGTCCTCGGATTGGTGAAGTTCTATTTAGATCATAAGGAGCTGGACAAATGATAGCAAAAGTGTTTATTATCCGTATTAAATGAGGTACTGCTGCTGGCGATATTTGATTCAACCATCGCCACCATGCAGAGGAAGCAAGAAAAGATGCTATCAAGCGCACTATGTTAAGAACGGATCTTAAAAAATCAGATCAGATCCAAGCTGTTATGTTATTACAGGAATGATCTATTGTTCGTGTAAAAGTGAAGGATTACAAAACTTTATCAATACTTGATTAGATGCACCACGACTGGCATGATTTAGAATATCTACCAACTGCTACCGCAGAGGAGATCTCGGAACTTAGCAATGCGCGAGTTCTTGCTCCTAAGTTTTTGGACATATCTAACATCTGGAGAGTTGCAAGTCTGATCGATATTGATTCGGAATATAACACATTTCACTTTAGCAATGATTTTATTATCAATGCAGAGTGTAATAGGATCATGGCTGATACATTTGAAAGGATCAAGAATATCAAATGATTGTCATTATCAATAAAAAAATGACATTACATGTTTACTGAATACATAGATCTTGCAGAGAGTTGGCACAAGAGATTCGCCAAAACGGCGGAAATCTACGACAAATACTACAAGTTCTTTTACAAAACAAATACTGAAAAGGCATACCAGCTATACTGTGAGCGTGAGAAGTATAGGGAATATGCAAGTAAGTGTCTTTTACTTCGTGATGAAATGGAATGAAAAATATCGCAAGAGAGATCTCATTTGATTGAGATGATCTCAAACCTACCAGAAAGAAATGAAGAAGATACAGACCAAGCGATATTAACTGCCACTTCAGTAGACACGCCCTCATTAGACACTTCCAACGCTTGAGAGTCGGATCAAACATCCCATCCATAGCCGACCTCAATAGAGATATTCAAAAGAACTTTGGTAAAATTATGATGCAAAAAACATTCAACGGCGAAGTTTCCGATCGCTATCGATTAGTAGGAAACCTTGCACAATATATCCTAACTGAAGAACTTTGCTGTATAACTGTGCTAACAAACGACTCACCTCGTTATGTTAGAGCGAGATTTGTGCAAACTTCGGAGAAGGAAAGGGGGCGTTTAATTCTTCTTAATATCAAGAACAATGAAATATCTCAAGCCAATAGTAGGAGTCCGACAGTTGATCTATAACTGGGGACCAGATTACAATTCGATCAATAGGAAACAGTATTATATTTGTTTTGGAATCATAAAGTTTAGAGAGCTTCATAAGGAAGGTATTGATGTGAGAAATGTGAAACATTGGTGATTTATTGTCTACAAAACTTTTAGATGGATCAAAAAGCGATAACAATGATTTTGCTATACATAGTATTCGGTATCGTATGATACAAACTCTATAAGGCCGATGAAACAAATAGAATAATAAAACTATCTGCCGCATTGATATGTATTATGATTGGCATATTGTGACATATTTTAGATCATATAGCTGAACTACTATGATAATACGAATAATAGTAATATCAATAATTGTGCGACTATTTGTCTGTCTACTATCTTTTTATTTTATTCAACGGCTACGCAAATGGGTAGTAAAACAACTTAACCTCGAAGAAGAGGATCTACATCCATTATAGCTCACACGCTATTTGAGGATCGTGAAGTTAAAGTTTACAATTCTGTATTAAAAAGATTTGGCGGACCAGAACAAGCCATTAAGAAAGTGCTGGTAAAATTACAAAAACCAAGGATACCATGATATTGTAGGAGCGTGTCTAAAGCTGCACAAAACGCTTTAGATAACAGTATCAACCATGGAGATAACACTATATAGATCAGTTAGACATTACTGCGAGGTGAATAGGACTTGAAGGAACACAGTATATAAGTATAAGAACTTATGACAGTTTCTTCTCGTGCGTAATAGCAAATGAAGGAAAGTATGATACCTACATTTACCTCACCTAATAAAAGATGGCAAAACTGAATGACAGCACCTCAATATGCTTAAAGATCAAAGACCTTCTGGAGAAGGAAGCATTTGAGGGTAAGAACCGATTTTGTAGAGCATACTGTGGTGGAAAAAAAGATCCTGTCCTATGGAAAGAAGTAGAGGATAAGATGCAAATGAAATATCCATGACACTATGCTGACTACAAAAGAATCATTGAATGAAACTCTCCAGCAGTAAATAAGAACATAGATCCAGAGGATGATGATTCAAAAAATTCTCTGGATTTTTCCAGTATAGATAACGCTCGCCAGCTTCTATGAAAAGAAGCTCCAGAAGTTGTAGAGAAAATTATCAATACTGAAATGCAATCTCGTATAAAAGATGCTTTCACTTTGCTGCAATGAAAGATCGATGACTTGATGCCGTTAGTGATTACAGCAAAGGAAACACTGGTAGAAACAGCGGTTTATGCTATAATGTCATTGAAATTACAAATCGAAAAAGATATGAAAGAGTGAAAGCCAGTGAATCCTGGGACTGTAAAACTTTTGTATGATATGATGAAAACGGAATTATGAGAACCGAATGTTATCCGTAAACAGATCTCTGCTCGTGCATCGGTAAATATAACTCTCCCATTATCTGAAGAGCGCGTGAATGCTATCTTACAAAAAGCATGAAATACATCATTATGAATAGAGGTTGCTCCAGAGTTTCAACATCTTATGGACGATCACAGTAACTTACAACATTTAGTCAAAGATACAAAAAATGCTGATAGAACAGGCGATAAGTCAATCCATGAGTGGGTTGCTACCAAAGCAGGAGGAGTTCCTGACACAGGTACTATACAACAAGGAGCTTAGATGTCTTTGGTATGTGTGATGATTCTGATCTTGAAAGTCAAATGTCGGTTGTAAAACAGCCATAATTTTGTCATGTATGTATTCTAAGAATAGATGATTGATCGCTCGTAGTACGCTTGTGGATTGTAAGAATACAACCATGAAAACATTTTTTGAAATCATGGATGAAATGTGATTCCGTGAGTGAGAACACTATATCTGGAATAAGCCAGAGAGTAGATTGGTATTTGTTCACAACGGATCTGAAATTATTTTTGCATGACTTGATGATATTAACAAAATCAAATGATTGGAGTTATGATTCTTTTATGTGGATGAAGTGGATGATGTCGATCAAGAAGTATTTGAAGTATTGATGAGGCGTTTGCGTAATAAGCATACACCAAGGCGTGTAGGTTTTGTCACATCTAACTCTGAAGGTAAGAACTGGACTTATCAAGTATTCATAAAATGACAATGATTATCTGTGAAGGAACACAAAAAATACTATACTATCCGTGCATCATCACTTGAGAATAAGTATCTCCCAGAGGATTATATTGAAAACCTTTTGTCATTTAATCCAGACAAGTTCAAGAGATATGTTCTTTGAGAGTTCCATGTTTTCGAGTGACAGATCTATGATGAGTTTGATGAATATATCCATGTTATAGATCCAATCGATCTGTCAGAATCAAATACTACAATTTGGTATTGACACGATCATGGGCTGCAAAATCCTACTGCTATACTTGAATGTCATCTTACTTGAGATGATATTGTTTTCGTGACCTGGGAACATTACATGTCTTGACAAGCAATATCGCTTCACGCTACTACATTGAAAAATAGATGGGAGCAACACCTTAGGCCAACGCCGATAGAGATCTATTCAGATCCAGCTATATTCACAAAGAACCAACTCCCAACTCCAGAAAAACCATTTCCATGGTGAGTAGCGGACGAGTATTCAGATCATGGTATTGATCCCATTCGTGCAAACAACGAAGTGTGAGCTGGTATAAATCGTATAAAAGAACTATTGAAAAACAAAAAGATATACATATTTAATACCTGTACGAATCTCATTAAGGAGATGCAGAATTATAAGTGGGCTTCTACTGCATGAAACTCTTGAAAGGAAGCTCCGATCAAGAAAAACGACCATGCTGTCGATGCTTTGAGGTATGCTATTATGACTAAGATGCCAGCACCAAAAGAAGTAAAACATCACACAGCAAAAACTGTTTCCGAGATAATAACTGAAGATATTAGAAAATCAAAATTGTCGTGAATGAATACAGGACCAAACAACGACTCTCTTTACTTAGATGATTAACTCCCATGATCTACATCGCTCTTACAGTATCAGTTCTTACCAATGTATGATTAGCAATTCTCTTCTTCTTGTATGCGAAGAAACTATTGATAATCGCAAAATCTTCTTCCCTCAAGGATCTTTGGGATTATGAAAACAAGTACAAAAATCCAGAAGATGATGGTAAGTACATGGAGCCGTAATTTATTTTTATAGTACATCATGGAACAAAAAGACAACAACGCCATCGTATCGGAGTTTACGGAACGCTTACAGTATTCTAAAGACGGGAAGCTGTATCATAGTGCCAGGTGGTATATGAATCAAGCATTTATAGAAAGTGGTGAGTATTATAGATTCAATACTCAAACTAAGCAGCTTGAGAAATCGAATAACAAAAAAAACAATAAGCATGTGTCTAAGGCACGCGCTCAAATTCGTGGTATTAAAAATACTATCCTCAAAAACGATCCAAGATGGAATGCTAAAAAAGCTACATACGAAGGAAAGTTTACTGAAGAGGAAGCCCTCATATCACAACGCTTACTGAAAGATATTTTTAAGCGCGATAATCTAAAAGATGTATTGAAGGATACAGTTCATGCTGGACTCTTGAAATGATTTTGAGTGTGGCAATTATATTATGATTGAGATAAAATCTGCGTACTTAATGTAGATCCTTTTGATATTTACACGGCACCGAACTCACTTCTTCGTGGGCCAGAGATCATTTCAGATTGGCTTATTAAAGCCGTTAGAATGACTATATGAGAGATCAAATGAAAATTAGATTTCAATGATGGTAGATTATCTATCACTCCAGATAATCAAGCAGCAGAGGATGAATCGAAAATTGCTGTTGAAACTCTTGCATGAAGAAATGTGAGCGGAAAGGGCGATGATGCTACTGCTATTGTATATGAATACTATAAGATCGAGGATAAGAAATTATGCGTATATACAATATGTAATAAAAAGGTTTTGAAAAAAGCAGAACCTAATTTCGATAAGATCCCATTCTTATTCTATCAACCAGAGAGAATGGAGGGGAAATTGTATGTAACACCTTGGGCTACTAATATGATCCAATTAAACAAGACAATCAACAAGCTATATTCTGATCTTATGGATTTTGTGAATACTGTTTCTAAGGGTAGATACCTTGCGAAAACAGGATCAAACATATCTCAAATATCAAACGAGAACTGACAAATCGTATACTATGATAATGTACCACCAGCATTCCTTCAACCATGATCTCCTGGAGAGATGCCAACATTGATGCTATCGAAAATGGAATCATGGCTTGAATGAGTTGGATGAGTTACTGGTGCATCTATTCTCCAATCAATGGAAATCCGTTCTGGAGTGCAGATCGCACAGTTGCAGGCAAGTGATGTATTCAATGTATCAGAACCAGTTGCACAACTTGAAACATTCCTTTCTCGTGCTGGGAATTATATCCTTTCTCTTGCATCTAAAAATTATAGTACAACTAAAAAATTGTACTCTGAAGATAAGGATGAGATAGAAATTATTGGTGAAGAAGCCGCTGCTGAAAATGAAAAGACATTACCAGGTATGTGAAAAACTCAAGCAAAGCGTATCAAACCATTTGAAGGTATTGAAGTACAAATCATACCTGGAACTGCGTTCTCGCAACTTGCAGTTAGACAAGATCTTATGGAATTGAAAAAAGCATGATTCCCTATTCCAGACGAATTGATTATTGAAACATTTGAGTTGTGAGATACGGCTGAAATCTTGAGAAAAATCAATATCGAAAAAGAAGAGAATAGTAATCCAGATGTTGAGATTGCAACAGGTGAAAATAAAAAGATGATGATGTGACAACAAGTTACTGCAAATCCTACTGACGATCATAGAGTACACTTGGCATTACATGCTCAACTATTGCAATCTGTTAGAGATAATCAACAAGTAGCCGTAATGGTAGCGCAACATATTAAGCAACACGAATCATTCATACAATGACCTGTTATGGATCAAATGAAAGATACATTATGAACGCCTCCAGCTCCGACTCCAACTGAAGCTCCACTTGAAGAGCAACCTATTCCAGAAGGATGAGATGGTGGACCAGAAATGGATCCTAATGAAGCGTGAATATGAATGGAAATGTGAATGTAGTAAAAATGGCTTGACAAAAAACTACTAAAAATTATATCGAAATCATATTCGATGTGGCGACATTGTTACCAAGCGCTCTGGACTGAACCAGTAAAAATGTTTTATACCTACGCAAAACAACCCCATGAACCCAACAGACTCTATACAATCTCTTGTTCAAGCATGACTTGACAAAGAAGCGAGTGCGCCAAACGATGCTAATCCAAATCCAACTCCAGCAGAAACAGCACCGACTGAACCTGCAACTCCAGCCCCAGCTGATCCGGCTAAACCTGTTGAAGGTGAACCCGCAAAGGATCCTGCTGCTCCTACTGATGGAGAACCTGCAAAGGAACAAACTCCAGAAGAAAAGTACAATCTACGCGCTGTTCCTTATGAGCGTTTCAAAGACATAAACGACAAAAGAAAAACGGCGGAAGAAGAGGTTGTGAGATTAAACGCGGAATTGAAGAAGTACAAGGAAACTCCTCTAACTGATGAAGAGATCGCCAAAAAGGAAGAATATCGCAAGATGTGAATCCCTATGAAGGAAGATCAAATTCAAACAGAAATTGATAGTAAGAAGCAAGAAATGAATGCTCTTACGCAAAAGCAATTCGAGGAAACTGTTACTACTTTGGAAAAGACATACGATGGGGCGAACTGACTACCTAAGTTTGAGCAAAAAGAAGTTCTCCAGTTCTCATTGGATAACGAAATATATAATCCAGAAGCAGCGTACATATTCATGAACCTGCCAAAGATCATAAATCATTTTGTTCAAAAAGAAGTAGGAAAGTTCAAAAACGCTCCTGCTACTCCTTCGACTCCAACTCCTGGATCTCCAGATGAATGAAAGAAAGTAGATCTAAAATCTTTGAAAGAAGAGGATGGATCAATGTTCAGTTACATTCAGAACGCTGTGAAATGAGTAATGTCTTAGTATAGTATGTAGGTAGCATATTTAATCCTACCTATATTGTCCACATGGCAACAATGACGATGTCCCAATTCGGGGACTTGATGAAAAAGGTTATCGAGCCGATAATCCAAGATCAACTATTTAGAAATAATGTTTTGCTCTCTCAACTCACAAAGTGAAAGAACACTACATTCAAGAACGATAAGTTCTTTATTACAGCAATGACAAGTGGACACTCTGGTGTTTACTCTGCTGCTGAAGGTGGGACTATCAAAACTGGTAAGTTCGGTACTAAGCAAATGCAAGCTGATGTGAAGTACACATTCGGATCTCACATCTTTACAGACCAAGCTCTTGAAGCCATCAAGGGTGGTGATGGATCTATTGCATCTCTTCTTACTACTGCAACTGAAGAATTGAAGATGTCTATCGACAAAGATCGACAAAGACAATCTCATGGATATGGACAAGGTGTTCTCGCTGAAGTTCAATCTGGTTCGACTGGTACTACAATCACTGTTAAGGGATCTGCTAATGGTGGACTCGGAACATGGAACTTGTACGATGGACAAGAACTTTGGATCGGTACTAAATCACAAATTGAAGCAGGTACAGCTGATGCGGTAACAGTTGTTAATGTTACAAGTAACACTACATTTACTGTATCTGGTGCTGTTACAGTAGCTGCTAACGATCTTATCGTAAAAGCAGATGCTTACAACGCATCTAATGCTGCATATGTAGAAATGTCTGGTATCAGAAACTTGATCGATGACAACAACTCTCCATATGATGCTAACTTCCAAGGAGTTGCAAGATCAACTAATGCTTTCGTAAACGCTTATGTATATAAGGGTACTGCTGAAGCATTGTCTATTGCAAGAATCCAAGAAGCTGTAATGGAAGCATCAAAATGGGGTAGACCAAACCTTATGCTTTCAAACTCAATCTTATATAACAAATACTCTAACCTTCTTGAAGGACAAAAGAGATTTGTAGATATTACTGTTGGAACAGCATGATTCAAAGGACTTGCATTCGCTTCAAACAATGGTGACATTGCATTGATGAATGATTACGATGCTCCATTAGATCATCTTGAAATCCTCGATACAACTACATTTACTGTGGCAGAACTTACTCCAGTTAAGTTCATGGATACAGATGGACAAGTATTGAGAAATGTTGGTGGTAACTCTGCTAACTTCCAAGCAATTATGAAACACTATGCACAACTTGTGAACCTCAAACCTCGTGCAAATGCGATCTTGAGAAATCAAACTGCTTAGTAATCATACCAAGGGTGGGGACTGATTGTCCCTATCCTTTCATGATTATTTTGTAACATTCCCCCATGACTTTTTGAGATAAAGTAGTCAAGCACCATACAGAATGGAACAACAACATAAAAGAACAAAACAAGAAAAAAGATATGTCCGACAACTACGATACTATTGCGAGAGCAGTACGAGCAGTTGGGAAGGTATCTTGATCTGTTGTTCATGCTGTTTCAACAAAACCATGACAATCTAAATTGATTAGGATGTCTGGTGATAAAACATTCTTAGGTAGGATAAAATACATTGTATATAGATTCTACATTACTAAGATAAAACATAGAAACATTTACTCATAATTTATTATACCATGCCAGAAAAGTCAGAAAGAGAACTACTTATGGAAGATATTGTAGCTCTCAAAACACAAAAAGCTGATGAGCAAAAAAAACTTGAGGATGTGCAATCTAAGGTAAAAGCGGGAGAGGCAAAATTGGCTGATCTTGACACACAAGTTGAACTTCAAGCTCAAGAAAAAAACAAGCTCTGGACTGAAACTCAAGACATCCTCAAGAAAAATGAGGAAGCAAGACAAGCTAAATTAGCAGAAGAAAACAATTTCAGAGAGTATTTTGCCAAAGTTGAAGCTGACTTGAAGGTCCGTGAAGATAATGTAAAATCTCGTGAAGTTGCTGTTTCTGAAGCAGATGCAGAATTATCTAAGCGTGAAGAGTCTATTCTTGCAAGAGAACATACTCACAAGGAACAAGTGAATACTTTGGAAGCTGCTGCTAAAACATTGCAAGATCATGCCGAAAAAGTTAAGGTTGAAAAAAGACTTCTTGAGGAAAAGTCTGATAGACTTCTCAAAAAGGAAAATGATATTGAAGCTCGTGAAACTAAGTTCAAGGATTGGGAACAATCTCTCGGGCAAAGAGAAACAGATCTTACAAAATTATCACAAGAAGTTGCTGCTGAAAAAAACGCAAATCAACAAGTTCTTATTGCTGCACAAAGAGAACAAGATGTTGTTGCTCAACAAAGAAAAGAAGCTCAAACATATATCAATGTTATGAATGAATTGCAAACATGGGTTATCAATAAGTTTGGTGATGTAGCTGGGGATAGAATCTCTATTGAGAAACTTGCAAAAGCTATTAAGGATCAAAACGCTGATATTTTGGGTGCTAATTTACAAAAGGAACCTGTAGATTTACCACCAACAACTAACGAATAATGGCAAGAGATGAGATGTTAAGGACAGATCTATTATTTTATATCAACTGAAATAGCACAGAAAATCTTGCTAATAGTTGAGAGATTTGTCCTATAACATGATCTGTTGTTGTTACAAGTTGATGACTGCAATTTGATTGATCTTCTTATATTACATATACATGATCTGCATCACAAATTACAACAAGTGGTACTTGGGTATTTGATTTTACATATAATGATGCGGATAGAGTGAAGCCATGAATGGCGTTGTTTGCAAGATGAAGATGATGCGCCGCTCCCACAAGAACATACTCAATGGGTATAATATCCAACTGAAGAATTGTGTTCGATTACAGTACAGATGGGACAAACTCAACATGATTGACATCGGGTAATAATGTGATAACTTCATGACAAAGGAATATAGTTGTAATGACATTAGAATCAAACACATTGAAATTATATAATAATGGTGTATTAAAATACACATGAGTATTATGATGAGCTATATTTAATGCAGCACAACCGAGAAACACATATATATGAAGAGATTATTGTTCTATTGTTGATGCTAACCTTTGATGGTTCAAATGAACTATGAGGCAAGTAAGAATATACTCTTGAGTATTTACACAAGCGGATGTAACTACATTCACTAATATGCAACTTGCATATAGCAAAATAAATAATTTTAGTAAAAATGACTTATCATATGATAGCTATGATATGCCATCTGTTTGAAATGTTGTTAATACTCCGTTATCTGTTAAGGCAGCATGAGGAAGTATACCATCTTGAAAATCAATAGATGAGCTACAAAAAGAGGTATATATCAATAGCTGAATACCAAGAGATATAAAAACAAGAGTTATTATTTCATCATAAACACTAATGGCACCAACAAACATCCCCTTATCACAACGATCTTTAGAGGATCTAAAAAGAGCAGTTTATGTCCTGGACGATCAAGGGAATGTTGCTATTCGTGTAATATGATTAAATAATCTCAAAACCCCAGTAGACACCTTATGAGAATTGCCTACAACAGATAATATACTATACGATCTAAGATATGTAACATCGGAAAAGAAAATCTATGTTTGGAATGGTACTGATCGGGAGGATGCTTTGATCTCTTCTTGATGATGAGCATCTACTACTGAATATGAGTTGGATCGATGACGACCAGCAAGTAGGACAAAAAAATTCACATTAACTATATGATGATTACTTGTTACAGATAAGGTTATTGTAACTGAATCTGGTAATCCATGAACTGGGAAAACAGAAACAGAAACATTGATGAATATAATAAATTATGCAACAGTTTCTCATGCGTGAGAAGTAACTATATATGCCAAGTCCCCATGGTTGGTATGATGAAAGCACAAAATATATTTACAAATAATAACATCATAACATGGCACCAATCGAAGATGCACTCACATGAAACCCCGTAAAAGTAGAAAATAATAGTTTATTCTCTATATTAAGAGATAGTCTTGGTAGGGTTTTTGGAAAAAAGCACAGATCCGATTTTGATGACAACACGGAGTGATTTTTACAAATGCTTAAAAATGATGACAGTATTCTTGCTGCCAGATGAGATAGGAAAGGAAATACTATTATTGGTAATTATCAGCCAGAAATAAGAGAAGTTTTTGAATGAGCTACTATAAATGTTCAAAAGTGGGCATCATCTGTATCGTGATTTGCACAAGCACAAACAACACTTTGATGATTAAATCTAACTAACACATGATCTACTGCGAGTGGAGCTTATTCTATATTAACATCTAAAAGAGTTATTCAATTTGCACAAAGAATGCCTGTGCAGCATAAAGTTAGAAAGCGTATACAGACTGTTGCCAACACAGTTGTTGATCGATGATTTGGAGCGCCAGCTACAACAGCAGTACCTGCGAATGGTGTTATATTTTATGTAGTGAATGGTATTGTTTATGGTAGAATGTATCAAAATAGTGCTGTGGTTATTGATGCCCCTGTATTAGCAATTAGTACATTTGGGTGAAATACAGCGGGTAATCCATTCTCGGTATTAAATATACCATCAATGTATCTGATCTATGATATTGTTATAGATGATGACAATATATTGTTTACAATACAAGATTCTGAAACATGATTCCTTGTAGCTGCTGCAAGCCCATCTCTTCCAGCTTCAGCATATAAAATGTTTTCTGCTACTGCATTACCTATATATACGAGAGTATATAACTCTGCTATACCTACTGCTACACCTATTGTTGTTGAATCATGAATTGAGGCGTTCAATACAGATATTACATGGAATAGATCTATCGAAAACCTTTCAGCATCTATGAGAATGGAATTGTCTACTAATCCATTTACATGAGCGCAAACTGAAAACAACACAAACTCTGCTGCTCCAACATCTGCTACCTTATCAAACACAACAGCATGATATACTACGCTATGAGGTAAGTTCCAATTTGCAGCAGTAGCATGAGCCGAAACTGATTATTGTTTATTCTGATTCCAGGTCCCTGTGGGAACAAGAGTTGGTATTGATGCAATCATAATAAATACATATAATATGTGAGCAGCAGTTGCTACAACTGTTTCAGCGCTTGAATGGTCGCTTGTTTCTAACCTTTCTGCTGTTTCGCTTGCTACTGCAAATGGTATAAGAAAATCATTATGATTCCAATCACTCCCAGTAGGTGCTACAATCTGACAAAAAGCAGATACACTTATTGTTGATTTTGGTGGTAATACTCAATATACAGAGTCTGGACAGTTTGTTGTGATTGCTGTTAAGTTACCTGTTGGAACTGCTACCGCATCTCAAATAATTAGAGGTTCAGTGACGGTTATATGAAAAAACTTTTAATACTTACACCCCCATAGAAGATGCCAAAAGTAATACTATCTGGAGCTGACTTCGGCTGACAAGAAGTGGAAATACAAGAGAACACAACATCAATAGCTGTATCACTTGATGTAGAGGGGAGTCAATTCCTTCAATACAGAGTTGATGGGACAAGAGCAAACTTTACATGACTTGCTGATGGTAATGAAGATGAAAAAATCACTATACCTTCTCAATCATAATTTATATAATACGAAAGCTAACATGCTTCAAAAACTGCCAAAAGAAGTGATATTCTTGTTAATATGATGAGCTTCTTGATTCGTAACATACTTATTGGATCTTATAGATGGAAGGAAGTTCAGTATGATCTGGATGATAGCAAGAATCTCTGCAGCAGCAGTTGTTGCATTTATAGTATGAGTATACTTCCACCAATATGGATATATAACATATGCTTTTTGTTGAGTATCTTGATTGCTCGCAGACAAGTTAATTGTTGCAGTTCGTAAGTTAGATTTCCCAAAACTCATAACTGAATTAGTACAAAGACTCATTATGAAAAAATAGCTTTACTCCTCATTATATACAGATGGACATCACAACACTAATCTATGCAGCTATTGTCATTTTAGTGACATATGTTGCAAAACACTATGGATTCGATCAAAAGAAGGTTACTCTTGTTTTAGCAGGGTTGCTTGCAATAGTATTCTATTTCTTTAAGACATTGGTACCAGTAGATCTGCAAGCACAGATCATTACTGCAATAACATCTATCGTATGATTTGGAAAAATCATTTACGATACTGTTACAACACTTCTTAAAAAATAGTTTTACATTTTGTATTATACTCATGGCTACAACAACACTCGCAGAACTATTAAAGTACCGCCAAGGATTGGCAAGAACTGAATACGAAAAGTTCAAGGATGTTTATACATCGTATGGTGAAACTCCAGAAGATGTATCAGATGACATTCATGGAGCATTGTTCCATATGGAATCTGGAGCATGGCATAAATCTAAATCTTGCCAAGCTGATATTCAATTATTCCTCGCAGGAGAACTTTTGGCAAAAAGATCATATGCAGCTGCAAACAGTATGCTTATGGGATTGCCAGCTTGATACTATGATGAAGAATAACATATTTATAGGATAGGTGGTTATGCTACCTATCCATATAAGTATTTTATTTACAGCTCTATACGATGTATCAAAACGACAAAGAAATTATTAGCGAGCAAGATCTCGCTGAAATGATGCAATCAGTAATGGATAATGGATATGTGTGAGATACCCTCGAAGATAATCCGAATGATTGGAAATTATTTGGGAATGAGGATATTTTTGATCTCTTACCAAAACTCAAAAAACTTGACAACACAGTAAAACTATACTATCAATATACTTTCAAGCGCCACAACACATCTTGTACAAAATTTTCTTCAATAAATAGTCTTGCTACGAATAACAATTTTGACTACTCTTGGGACAGAATAAATGAAGTTGAAGATGAAAGTATAAAGCGTGGATTTGTTATTTGAGAATGATGGATGCGCTCTCAATGAGTTGATACAAACCGCTATGTATGGAATAAATGGTTCCCAGAAAATCAAATGGCATCTTTTCAGATATGATTCTTTGATGATGCTTTTGAAAAACTACGCCTCCTTAATTGGACATTTGTAATATCAATATCAGTAGATCGCAACTTCTTATTAGACATAAATGATAATGGGATCGTTGAAAAGTGATCTTATAGCAAAACAATATGACACGCAACATGTATATGGCGAAACGAAGAGCGTTGAATGTATGAGTTTCTTGATAGCGCTTTCAAGCCGCTCCGTTGGTTCATAAGCAAGGAAACAATAGAAAGTATGCATAAAAATTGAAACATACAAAGGACATGTCATGTATTTATACCTAAAAAAGTTCTTACAATGATTACGCCAGATGTAGAAAGCAATCAAGAGTATTCAGATGCTGTACAATTCTTAATAGATAATAAGATAACTACTGCATGACCTAATAAAAGATTTGAACCTAATCGTCCAATTACTCGTGCTGAAATGGCTATGATGTTGGAAAGGTTCGCAAAAAGGTTTGATCTAAAACCCAAAGAATAATCCCCATGATTACTCCTATACGAGAGTATTTACTACTCCTCACAATAGATGGTTTCAATAGATCAATTCGCCAAAATGTCTATCGAGGATCTCCGTAGAGAGGCCTTCACATTAGACTCTGACTGAAATATAGCATTAAGAACTGTTACCACTACAATGTATGTAGGGGGTTCTTGACATGCAATACAAAAAGATGCTGTATTTTTCACACAAAGATATTCTCTTAATTTTAAGTGAGTCGGATTTATTGTGAATGACAATCCTGGGGATGATTCAACAGATGTACAAATAGATCCATCATATCTTACTTGAGGAACTCTCAAGACTTGAGAAAACATATGATGACAAGCAGGTGCTGTATGATTATATTCTTGAGTTGTTGGTGATAAGTTTCAAATAAGAAATATATATGGTGATGCTGGTGTTAGTATTACCGAACAAGTTAATGGATCAATTCGTATAGCGCTCACATCTGCGCCATGAATCAATACAGACAATCTTGCTGTTGATTCTGGGATACAATCTTTCCTAAAACTTAATGGATGAGCAGCTGCATCGAATGCAATAGTGTGAACTGCTCCAGTAATTATTAGTATGACTCCAGCATCTGGATGAGCTGATTGATACCTTACTCAAACAGATTGGAATACATTTAATAACAAGGTGACAAACTCTTGATCTGTTGCTACAAATAAGATTGCTGTATGGACAGATGGTACTGGTACTACAATAAAAAGTGTCCCAGTTCTTATAGATGCCTCTGGAAATATATCATCACCAGGGACTCTTGATATTGATTGATCTACTACATTCGGGACTCTCGGAACTGACACACATGGATTTATTGGTACAGTTTCTTTTGCGCATGCTGTATTGATGCAATGAGCCGCTACAATACAATGATTACTAACAGCTTCTGGGGCAACAAGTTTCACAAATGCCACAAATGCCTTCAATGCGATTCAAGTTACAAATAACTCTTCATTTGGAGGAACTATCGCTTTGACAAATGCAACGATCTCTGGGACTCAAACGACTACATGAGTAGCCACTTTTAACGCCAATACTATATTCAATAGCACAACGAGTCATGTTGGTACAGCTACATTTTCTGGAGCGACATCATTATCGTGAGCAAACACATATCAAACTGGAGCGACAATAGTATTGAATAGTACAGCTACATCGGGTGGACAAAACTTCAATAGCTATTCTGGTACATATGCCTCTTGATCAACAATTACTTTACAATCTTGATCTTCTATAAGCAATGCGTCTACCACGACTTACAATACGGGGAATACAACAAGCGGGACACAGAACTTCTCGTCATCGTATATCGGTAATTATGCGAGTGGTGCTTCCATCTCTGGTGTTATTACCTTTTCATCCACGAACACATACACAGGTAACCAGAACTTTGATGGTGCTACAAACAACATAGGTAAGAGTGATAACTCTTCTACTAATAATATCCGTGGTAATACAAACTTCTCTGGAGGTATTATAGATTTTGGTGGATCTACGATAAATTGATTCACAGTACCAAGAGAAAAAACTGGTAATACTGTTTCGTGATCTAATAGCGGAACTGCTGGTGAAGCGATAACTGCTCAAGATGCTTTGTGCGCCTTTGTTGGTAAGATCCAAACAGTTGATACTAATGATGTATATACATTCAATAATCCATCATTCCCATATGATTCTGCTGGGACAAAAACAATAGGTATCGCATTCTCTGCAACAGCATGACAGATCTTAAACTTCGCTTCAACTAAGTTTAGATTCACTTGAAATAGTGGTATAAGTAGCTCTTCTATAACATGGAACTGGAAAGTATATAATGCTACTGGTACGCTTGGTACTAATGCAACTCCGACAGGATGAGCTTTATACACATCTACTGGATCTTATCAATCTTGATTAATAAACTTCAATACTACATATACCGCATCTGAGAATATCAGTTATACTATACCATCTACTGGTAACTATTGTCTGATGTTTGAAATGTCGTATTGGACAAATAATAACTCTTGAGTAACAATGTACTTTAGATGATCTTCAACTTCTGGAGATACAATATCTGGAGGAAATAATGTGCTTAATGGAGCTGGTAGTCTGAATAATCCTATGCTACTTACTCTGTGAATTACTTGAGGTACTGCATGAATATTCAAGACAAAAGCAAATGATCCTTCATTCATACAGTTTATATGATTTGCAAATGCTACTGTTGCAAAATGAGCAACTATATCATGGACACACGAAGGACCATTCACAAAAACTTGAGTAGTAAGTTGATCTAAATACTTCCTTTCAGATACTGCTTGAGCTATTGGAACATCTATTGGTACTTACTGATGTTTCGTATGATACGGATCTGCAACAAATGTAATTACATTATCAACTCCATCTGATTGATATACACTAAATAACAATACTAATTACTATGCAACAACATCACACACACTACATAGTATGATCTCTTGGAGTACAGGTGCTGGGGTTGTTGGTACTGCTAAAGTTGAAAATGCCACGACACTATTAGGAACATATACAGTAAGATCTGGTAACTCTTATTCGAGTACAAGTGGGACTGTATCATGTGCATGGCCTATATCAAAGTGAGAGTTTATGAAAATAAATAATAGTGTTTCGGCATGACAAACTGCTCTTAATTGATTATACAGATAATGGCACCAGACATATTCAAAAAGCTCCTATTTTCGGTGAAAAACATTAACCCAGCGAAAATGGGGCAGATTGTCTTTGACTTCAATGGAAAAGAAAGTCTGGTAATATCTGCTAAAACATTATGATGAGTAGTTGATGGGGCCAATATCGAACCAGATTCTATTGATACAGCATCTATAAAAGCAAATGCGATTACGACATCCAAAATATCGAATAATGCTGTTACTACCGCCAAGATAAATAATGGCGCTGTGACTGATGCTAAGATAACAAGTATGGCATTCACCAAAATAACAGGCGGAACAATAACAAACGCTACACTTATTTTAGATACGGCGACTTGAATTATTCAGTCAAATAATTATGTAAGTGGTACTGCATGATGGATCTTAAAATGAGATTGAAATATGGAAACAAATAGACTATACCTGGATAGTACACATTACCTATATAGATCTTGAAATGACATATACTGGTATGATGGAACAACAGGTATAAAACTCAATTAGTATTTATTATTATTCATATATCCCCATGGAAAACACACTAATCCAACAGCTTGAAACAGACAACATTATTATGAAGAACATCTACACACTTCTCCAAAATTGATCTTTCAATTTGAAGTGATCTGATACAGCTAATTTTGCACAATGCCTTTCATGGCTTGAAGTAAAGTTCGCTAATAATGATGCAGCGATCCAAGAAGAAAAAAACAAAACTTTGGATAAGATCGCTGGAGTCCCTGCTGAAGCTGTACAACCTTCGGAAGAAGATGTACAACCTTTACCTACTACACCAGCGGAAGATGCAAACTCTGACAAACCTAAGGGCGACATTCAAGCGTAGAGCTTGAGATGAAACAATATCTGATAGTGATGCTGACATATACATAAATGAGGCGTACCAAGACATGCCTCATTTGTTATATAAAAAAAACCAAGTATTGGCTGATGAGCATTGTACAACATCTGTACAAACCGCTATATATGATACATACTGATGGTATGTTATTATACCAGCAACAGCTGCATTTTGGGATATTTCCCCAGCACTAAAAAAATGACAGATCAGAAATGGATCTAACTATAATGTATACCTCAATACAGGCGGATCGATAACTATTAAACAATATACATATCCAACTGCACTATCTGCACCATCGGACACAACTATATATCTGAATGCTAAATTAGATGATATACTTTGCGTACATGCTGCATCGTTGTATTTTGCCGACATGAAAGATGCAGAGCAAAAAGCCCAAAAAGAAAGAGATAGGGATGATATGCTCTCATATATCACGGAAGTAAACAGACAACAATTTATACCTATTGATTGAGATTCAGATGAAACAATCGTCAATACAGTTCTCTAAGTTCTCTGGTCTTGACTTCAGAACTACTGCACAAGATGTTTCATTCAGTTGAAAGTCAAATGTTTTGTGATTCCAAGAATTGTATGGTATTGTAAAAACTGGAGTAATACATCCGCTTCCAGATGTAAGTATGAATATCCACTCTGGAGATGGTAGATTATTCAATGTGAATAATAAATTGTATATGCTCAAGACTGACTGACTCTATGTTATCAATGGTAGTAAAACTGGCTTTACACAGATACTATCACAGACGCTCCAGAACAAAAAAGACTTCTGGAATCTATTTCAATTTTACGAAAAATCTGCTACAACATCTGTAACATGATCTTGCCAAACAGGATCTGACGAAAACTTTTTCAAGGTGTGAGCTACTCTTGATATAAATGCTCATGTGAATAGTTATGTAGATATTTTGGAGTGAGGTACTGTATACAAAGGCACATACTATATAAATGCTAATGACGAAAATACCATATATATAGATGGTATTATTGACTATAAACCAACAGCATCTGATACATTCAACATATATACTCCAAGACAATGTCTGTATGTATATGATGGTGACAAGTTATATTCTATCGATCAAACTACAAACACTATAATTGATGATACTACTATATGAGAATGTTTGCTTGATGTATTCAACAATAGAATATGGAGAACAGATGGTAACAACAAGCTCCTATATTCAACATTCAATTACTGACACTACTTCCAAAATCTAAATTATATACCTACTGAAACAACGATAGTAGATATTTTCGTTATGCAAAATAATCTCTATGTGTGGACACAGTCTGGTACTTTTGCTGCATCTGGTACTGGATATACAACAATCCAGCTTGACAGAGTTTCACAGTTCTCTCACAATAAAAGACTATATCCTGTGACTAATAAATACAATGATATGTTCATCACGCAAGATGGTAACCTATATCAATTTGCATGATGAGTAGTTCAATACAACTATAATCTTATACCAGATACTGAAGGAAAACTATTTTCAACAGATCTATGAATCATATTCAAATTGTGACATGGTACTACACAATGGGGTATATTAAATATAGAGGAAGTCAAGAATCAGAAGGTCCGTACAATAACAAACTTCTTTGATGGTAATCTCCAGGATGCAATAGACTATGATGGGGAAATGTATATTGTTGCGAATAATATAGTATATAGGGAGAACGGGAAAAAGAATATCACATTCAAATTAAATACAATTCAGTTCCCAAGAAAAATCCGAATAGAAAAATTACAGTTAAGTAGCAATGGATCTTATCCAACACAGGTGCAGTATAAAACGGCTTGAGTTACACACACATCACTACTCAATACATATGCGAATGAGAGATCATATACTATCAAGAAAATGGTATTTGAAATACAAATAATAATGGATACAACAGATCCATTAGTGGATTTTACATTATACTATAAGGTATAAATGGCAGCACAGAATCAAACAGTATATGGACAAATGCTACAAAAACTCATCGATGATGGAGTTATTTCTCCAGAAACAAATAGAAAAATCATCGACCAGGTAAACTCGGTAGCTAAAGCAAAGAAATTAGATCTTAATGATCCTAAGCAGGTTGTCCAAGCATTCAAAGGTATTGATCCATCTTTCATTGCGCAGTTCCCGAAAGAGATGTCGGCGTGGAATAATATGTTGGGTATCAGATCTATTGAAAAAAATTATGGATGAGAATATGCTCAATATATCAATACGCTTACAAACGCATCTGTAACAGATAAGGATTTCTCAAAACAATTAGATGCGGTAAAAAGTGATCCTAAGTTCCGTGAGTTCTGGGACACATATAAATGATTCCTTCAAAAAGAGTTTAATTACAAGCTCGATGATGTAGATAAGATCTATGGATTTAATTCAGAAGATCTTAATCTTGACAAGAAAGTAGCATGACAAGAATATACAAGAACAATAGAGGACTTCGATAAATACATATGATATGCCAATGATGATTTTGTAAATAAACTCGCAAAACAAGATCAATCATTTGCTAACTCTATGCAAAAGGCAACTGAAGCATATTGACTCAAAAACCTCTTGGGAAGCTGATTACAACAGCAAGCAGCAAGAGTTATGGGCGCCGATAACAGATGAATCAAATGAGATATTACTACTGAAAAGAATAGACTTATCGACAAGTACATGACTGGTAAAACAAGATCTGGTGAGGACTACCAAAATAAGCTGACTTGATTTGATATTACTGGAAGAAAGTACGATCGACAAAGAGATACTGGTAAAAGAGATGCAGGGCTTGATTATGAAAAAGGATCATTTGAATTGAATGCAAAAGAAAATGAACAAGCTATCGCAATGGCAAATATGGAAATGCAAAGACAACAACAAGAAGCGCTTAGACAAGCTATATCTAACATGTCTGCATCAAGATCTAAATAGTTTATTTACTATGCAATCCTAACATGGATCCAATAACACAATCCGCTTTTCCACAAGCTCCTCTAACATGATGAGCAACACCAACTCCTACTACTGAAACTCCAGCTATAAATCCGCAAGATAAAATGCTGTGAGATATTTTATGAATGATGGAGCAAACATGACTTTCTGCTAATATGTCTAAGGAAGATGCTGATGCTTTTGCCGCATGACTCGCTGGGAAAGTTGGCGCATGAATGGCTTGAGTACAGTCATCTCTTGAGGACAAATATCAGTTAGATAAGATACTAAGCAATGAACAGGCAGCTACAACATCATACCTTAATATGGTAGCAACATCTCCTGGTCTTGCACTTCTGAAGAAACAATATAAAGATAGTGTCAATACAGATGACATAAATTACACAATCAATAAATTACAAGATCTAAAAGCAACTGCATATACAAGCATGATGAAAGCTGCACAAGAAAAATGAATGGTAGTTAATCCATATGATGTTATGCAAGAAGCAAGAAAAACAGAATCATTTTATACATCTATGATCGGTGATCTTATTGACACAAAAGACAAGAGATTCAAGGATGCTGAAGATAATGCAAATATAAATTACGAGGCATCTATGAAAAAAATATCTCTTGCAAAAGATATGTTGGAACAGATCCGCAATCAAAAGAAGGATGCTATTGATATGATTAGAGATGGGAAGGCAGACTATAAATGGCTTACTGAACTTGAAAGTTCTGAACGCCGTGCTGAAAGGAGCTACAACATGGAAAGGAAAAAATTTGAACTTGATTCTGGTATGAAGCTAAAAGACTCTATGATCCAGGACTGGAAGTTCATGCAAGATTCTTGAGCTGCAAACAACCCTATTGTGCAAAAGTATATGACAGAACAATCTCAAAATCAAAAGATGCAAATTGCATCACAAGTTATGAATTGATCTCTAAATGTACAAGATGCAATAAGGCACATGCAAGCAACTGGTAAGTTAAATGGGTATACTGAAGTAAAATGAATGCTATGAGTTATTGATAGATGAGATCTTGTAAATGAGGTACTCGGTAAAAAATGAGGTACTCTCGCATGGAGAAATAATAATCCTGGTAACATAGTAGTTCCGAAAGATATAAATGTTGCGAAAGAGTGGGGAGCGGTATGAGTATATAAATCAAGTAATGGTAGAGATTACTTAATGTTTCCATCTATGGAAGCTGGATATAATGCAATGATAAATCTTATTACTTCGGAACAATCTTGATACAGATGACTCACGCTTCAAAATAAATTAAATCGCTGGGTTCATGGTGATAAGAAGGAAGCATGGGATAATAGATATGGTGGAATTACATGGCTAAAATCTAATGCTCCAGAATTGCTTTCTAAAACTGGATGATTCACAGAGCAAGAAAGAAAAATCATTCAACAAGCAATACAGATAGGTGAAGGTATAAAAGAATGAACATACTTGTCGCAACCTACTGCTGCGCCAGCACAAACAGTTAAACTCCCTAATCCTGGAGATTTTTCTAAGGAATCTATAAATCAATATGCACAAGCATTATCATCTGGATCTCAAGCAGATAGAGCAGCTGCATGAAAACAACTTGCAACTTTCTTTGATAAAGAATATAATGACAAAAAGTCAGATGTATGAAACGCTATATTTGACACATTCCCATCTGAAGAAAAACGATTCCAATACATAAACGATATGTATGCCGGTAAAGTAGATGCTGGTATTACACAAAGGATTTTGTCAAAAATAGAACCAGTAATCCCTGGTAAAAATGAAGAAAAGAAATCTCGATGGGATAGGTTACGAGATTAGTTTACATACTCATTTCTAATACATGCCAACAGCAGAAGAACTCCGCAGAGAAGTAATGAAAAAGAAAACTGCTACTGGTGCATATGATGTATGAATACCATCACCATTCGGGACTGGGATATGAAAGATAGATCTATGATCTTTCAAGTCGGAAGAACCTATGGCATCATACGCCCAACCAGATAACTCACCTAAGGCCTCATTTGTAGAGCAACCACAGGTGAGTTTTCAAGATCAATGACAAGCTAATTTTTGATGATGAGCAGTAGCTCCAGCTCCAGGCGCAAGACCTTTTACTGTACAGGAAGATGTTGTCAAAAAAGATACATATGATTATGTAGAGCGCGTTACATGAAAAGCTCCTACTCCACAAGAACAGGAAAGTATTATGAAAACAATATGGGATAGATGATTATGAATGGATGCCTCAATGAGCAACGAAATAAAAGATGCGGTAGATGATACTGTGTTTTGGGAAAGACAATCTATTCCAAAAAAAGTGAAGAGTTGGGTAGATAGTTTGCCAGCGGATATTACATCTGCAAATCCATATAGTAATACAATCAATATGATTGATCGTTGATACAAATACTTTCGTGACGATATGGTGAAGCCGCTTGTTCCATTGTTAGCATCGACTGATTTTGGTAAATGATTTACACAGGCGGAGATCTTTACATCACAGGCAGCAAAGTCATTACAAGATAACTGATTGGATAAGAAGTTTTCTTATGGTGAAGGTATTGATCCAGAGAATGTTTCACTTGAAGCTGGCGATGATTGGAAGTCACAGTTTTCATATTTTGGTGGATCTCTTTTGTGATATGCTATTGATGCAATGGGTATATGAGCAGCGAGTAGATGACTATGAATAGCATCGAAGATAGACTCATTGGGGACAGTGATATGAAAATCAATTCCTATTATAGGTAAGCTACCGATTGGTGATAAGCTCGCAGTATATCTTGCGGCATGATTAAATGCTGGGTTTGAAAATGTAGTACAATGACAACTGAATTGATTTACAGAGGATCATGCAAAACAAGCTGCATATGATTTTGCTATATGATGAATCATGTGACCTTTCGGAGAACTATCTGATGTATTCGGGAAGGCAGTAGCTGGTAGTAGAAATACATTAAGGAAAGCTATGTCACCAGCTTTCATGTTTTGACTCACATATTCAACAACAAGACTATTCGGTGCTGATAATGATGAGGCACTTAGACAAGCTACTGCTATGTCAGTTATGCACTCTATTGCACAATGATCTAAACCTACATATGATTTTGTGAAGAATGAAATATATGGTAAAGCTCCAACTGATATATACCGCCACGAGATGGCAAAGTATCAAACATATTTTGACAATGTAGTGAATCATGCTGGTATGTTTAATGAGCTTGTAAATAATCCACAAGTAAGAGCAAAGGCAAAAGAGTTTGGTGATATTTTCAAATGATGAAAAATGTATGGTGGGTTACCTGGAGCTGCACAAGCAGATCAATTATTCAAGGTAATTCAAAAGATCCCTGGACTCATGGAAACTCTATCTGTAAATTGGAAAGATATTGTTACAAAAAATAAATGAGAACAACTCAAGAAAGCAATGGAAGCGCATATCGATCTTAACATAGACAAGTGATCTCCAGAATACGATGAAGCTATGGGTGATGTAAATAGAGCAATGGAAATGTTGCGCATGGAAAACGATCTCAAGTGAATGGATGATAATACTATTGCTGCTAAGTATGAAGAACTTTGAAACGCTACGCCATTTTCGGAAACAGACACACAGCTCAACTCTATACAAAAGAATATAATGGAGAATGAGATTATGAATAGATACCCTAAATGAAAAGAAGAACTGGCTGATACCATTGACCTGGTAAAAGAAGATCTGGTAAAAACAGCTTCATCTGAATTAGAGGGGAATGTTCTTACAATGAAACCAGAATGAAAAAATAATAAGTTCACAGAATCACAAGTGAAATCAACACAGCAGTTTGTTGAATCAGTTAAATGATCTGATGATGCACCATCTACATTGAAGAAGTTTATTGAGCATGTTGAGCAAGAGAAGTGATATGTGTCACCATATGATCTGAATAATTACCAGACATATCTGGACGGAGGGAATGTAAAAAGTCCAACAGTAAAAAACTTCTTTGAGCAAACATCGCTTAGAGAATTACAAAAGGCGGATCCTATAATCAATGTAGTATCAAAAGCGAATCCAGACTTTGCCAGATCTCTTATCGATAAACAGATCTCTTCAATAGAGGAAACGAAAACCATTAAGAAAACCGCTGACAAGATAGTCGCTATGGTAAAGTGAGAGATCGAAACACTCACAGATAAAAACATCCAATCACCAAGGAAAGATAAAATCGTAATGGCAGATAAGGCAACGGCAGAAAAACTATCTAAGGTAGCAGAGAGATCTGGTGCTGATATTTTCGAGAAAGCATATAAGTATGCAAAAGAAAAATGAATGATTGATAAGGCAGCTGAAGCGGCTATGGATGATCTCGTATTGAAAGCAGTATCAAGAGCGAACAGATCTAACAAGATGGTGAACCAAGTTGGGAAATGACTTACGAGAATGCAAAAGAATATGCTGCAAGATATGATATGACGGACAGATGTATTCAAGAAAAACGATAAGCAAAAAATCAATGTATCTGAATTAGATGCAGCAGTTCGTAATACTGAATCTCGCCTTCATGTAATAGACACTATCAAATCACCTCGTGATATATTCTATCCATTTGCATCTACTGTTAAGAAGTGAGTAGCGGAGTCACTACAAAAACCACATATAGTAAAAGCAATAGAGTCTGGTAAAAAAACTTTCATCGAACCAAACGCTGGAGCCGGTGAATCATTGATGCAATTAGATGAATACTTTGCAGCATGATTAGAAACAGCAAAGCTGAATATCACAGATAAGTGAGCATTCACTATTTTGTCTAACTTAGAAAAGATCGAAGATATACCTGGTCTTGTTAATTGACTCAATCCTATGGAGAGAGATCCTGTAAGTATTGAAGCAGCTATCCAAAATAAATTATTTGAGATGGAGCAAAGATACGGAACGGAAAAAATAGATCGTATCAGAAAACAGATGATCGATGGGCTGACTGAATATAAAAGCATTTTGCAGAAGCACGAAGGGAAGGTTGAGTTGTCCAACGAAGCTGTGAGCGATTTTGCTCAAGGTGCAGATGCGGATAATGCCATAATTTCTATTGATAAAACTACTTTAGACTCACTCAAGACTAATCCGTTTGGTGATAGCAATAGTATATTATATACATGACCTGTGAAATGACAAGACCTCACTAAGTTGCATGACATGTTTGAGATTTCTCCGAACACTATGGCGACAGTAGAAAATGGTACACCTATTATGGTGGCAAGATCAAATGATATAGAGATCTCACCAAATGAATTGTGACAGATGTATGCTTTCAGAAAATCTGGTACTGTTGTGGATGACTGACTCGCAGGAACCCAGGCAGAAAAAATAGATAAGGTTGTTGCTAAGTTCTTGAGCGCTGCATCTGAAGAACAAATGCAAGCTATGGATGGATTAGTAAAATTAAAAGAAAAGTGAGAGCAAGCAGAGATCTTATACGATGACATGGTGAAGAAAGTAGAAACACTTGTTACATGACAAGACAAGTTGGATCTCTTGCGCGATATGAAAAAACAAGTATCTGGTAAGAAGCTCACTTGAGAATACGCTGTGAAGATCCTCGATATAGTACAAAGGAATATAGCCGAAAGACAATGATTGATTGATAAGATCATGGATGTATATTGAAGAATCAAATCAAGTCCAAAGGTAGATGCTGAAACAAAGGCATCATTAGAAAAGATTACTAAGCGCCCAAATACGAAAGCAAATAAATTAGCAGAGATCGTATCGCAGGATTATGAAACACTTTCTCCAGAGGACAAGAAGTTCTTTATTGATAATATGGATAACGACAAACTCTGGGATGCTATTGCAGATCAACCTATTGCATTACAAAGTATGGATGTTGATAGACTCCGTGAAACTTTAGAGAATGTGAAGTGAGTATTAGATGAGTGAAAGGATCAAGTGAAGTATAGAGATTATTGGAAAACTCAAGAGGTAGATAAGATCCTTCGTGAAGTGATCGATGAAAAGAAATCACTCAAGACACAGGGGAAGAGTGACAAGATAATGTCTGCTCAAAACAAACCAACATGAAATGCTTTAATGGATTGACTTACACTCCAGGCAAAGAAGTTCAAAGACTGGGCTATCAAAACATTTACGCTCCCAGATAACTTGGCAGAGATGACTGGTATGAATAGAATCAAACAATGAATCGATGAAGCATATGGTGACTATATGCAAGAGTCACATAACATAAACGAGAAAGAATTATCCATCATAAAAAAACACGACTTGAGAGAAACAGATATGAATAAGGTATGACTATTCTGATTGACAAAGCGTGGTGATGGTCGTGGTATCAGAGCAATATATGATTACCTTATGGATGTATGAGATCCATTGCTACCAAAATCACAACAAGTTCCATATAGATCTAAGCTACAATTTGCAGATCAAACCAAAGTTATGGATGGGAAGATTGTAAAAGATATTGTCTATAAAAATATGAGTGAGGTGAATGCGGAAATCCAAGCAAAAATAGATTCATACTCTGCTGAAGATTTCCTAAATCCAGCACAAAAAGAATACTATGATTTCTGGAGAAAAACATTTGATGATCTCCATCCAAAGGTTGCTGCAACATACCTGGACCAGGCAAACCAGGTACTACAAACAGTACAAAACTACTGGCCTCTTATGAGGGATAAGTGAGTGTTCGATGAAAAGACTATATCAGATCTAAGCGATGAGTCATTATCTATCGATCAAGCAACACTTGGTAGAATAATCAAATGAACTATTGAGCATGGATTCACAAAGACTGTGAAGTGAGGTAGAAACATTACACTTCTCAATGCTCGTGCAGTTGGTAATAGATACAAAGATACATGATTATATTATGCGATCATGCAACCTCAAGTAGCAACAGCTGGTAGAGTTATTAGAGAACTTAATAAGCATGGTGAACTATGAGATCTATGAGGTAAGATGTGGAACAAGTATATGCAAACAATAGTTACAAAAGGTGCTACTGTCCAGAACCTTCCAGGATGGGAGAAGTCATTTGAAAAAGCATTGAGTAGATACCAAAAATCATTGATCGCATTGAACCCAACATCATGGGCTATACAAACATCTGCTCTGTTTGATGCTGGGGTAACTGGAGTTAATCCACTTCCAGAACTTATGGAGATAATGACAAACAAAGCATCGAGAGAAAAGGTATTCAACCTATCTGCGGATCTAAGATTTAGAGAAGGTAATGATCCTATATTCATACACGATAGTGATGTGCAAAAGTGATTCGATAATACTATGGAGTCGTTCACAAACATAGCAACTAAGCCAATGAGATATATAGATAGTCTTGTATGATCTTCTATATTCCTCAATCAATACCGCAAAAATATAGCAGCATGATTCTCTGAAAGAGATGCCACATATAGAGCGAACAAAAAGACTCGTGAAGTTATATGATCTCCAGCATACAAGGATATGTCACAGTTTGTACTAAACAACAGATGATTCAAAAAGATATTCTCGATGTTTCAAACATTCGTTGTGAATAGAATGAATACCTGGATCAAGTATGGAATATCAAATCCAATGAGAACAATGGTATTTGGATCACTTGCTATAACTGCTGAAGCTATGATAAGATCTGGAATGACATATATGATGGAGTCATTATATGGTGATGACAAGAAAGCAGAGGAAGCTGTATCAAGTGCAAATGTTATTAAGCAGTTATCAAACTCAATAACATGATTGATCCCTGGTAGTTCTATAATAAATAATTCAAACTACTGATTCCCTCTATTTAGAGAACTGAAAGATGTAACAGGAATCATTGCTGATATACCAGACTATATTGCATGAGATAAAAATACATACGGAAAGTTATCTAAGCAACTCGGTACTACAATGATGAAGCTACTTTGAGTGCCAGGCGTAGCGGTAGTAGGAAGAATCCCAGTACAAAACCAGTCAGAAAAAAACAATTCAAGAAGTCGTGAGCGTACAAGGTCGAGAGAAAGGAAACCTCGTGAAAGGTAATTTATATACTCTCACATATCGATGCCTAACAAACACAGAAATCCAATCACAAAACACCACATCGTACCACGCAGTAGATGAGGTAGTAGTCATAAGAACAACATTGCAGCAGTAAAAGAAAAAACCCATGTAGCACTGCATACTCTCCTTGAGAATAAGCTACCACATGAGCAAATAGAATGGATCCTAACATTGGCATGAAGCACATTGACAGCGCAATTCAAAAGACAGATATATAATGCGCTGTCTGCACCAATCGATCAGATCTATAAACATGAATGTTTCATAAAAACATGACGAGAAGCTGGGGAGTAATCCTCCGCTTTTTGTTATCGTCTGATTTGGAAATCACCAGTTATCTTTTTATTATGAATCATACCCATACAATTTAATACATTGATCTCCCAGTTTTCTGGTGATGTAGCATAGAATGGTGCAGTCCCACCAGAGTATGGAGAGAACTCTCATATCGTATTCTTAGATCATAGATATTGATTATTCAAAACTCTTCCTATTGCATTGATACCTTGCTCCAGGTTAGCGAATCATACCTTATCACCACGATCATTGTTTCATACATTTCCCCAGTTCCATTTTGTTTTTAGCTGCGTGCCTACCGAACTATCCGCATATGTAACACACAATAATACTTCTGGATACACTTCATATACACGAGCAACATGAATAAATGTATCCCAGTATTCTGCTGGATGTCAGTATGCTATAAGTAATTCCTGCGCTCTCTCATCTCTTGTTTCGCCTTGCATCGGTATATACCTTTGTGATTTATTGTTGCTGTTTAATAGCCATCGTTTAGTAGGTTTTGTACTGATTGTATTTTCTGTTGTTGTCATAACCTTATCATTCTCTTGTCGATCTGCCCATACAGATCTTGCGAATAGCAAACATATAGATGTTGCAATAATTAGATACAAATACTTTTTCATTATTTGTTTTTGTTAGGAGATAAAACACGCACATAATTCATTGTATCAAAATCAATAATAAGAGTTTGATACTTCGCCTTACCTGTTATCACACTGATAACTGATAGAGCAACTTTGTTTCACTCTGCTTTGACTGGTCCGAGTACCACACAGTCAGAACAAGTAAGATCCACGATTCTCATAATTTCTGTTTTGTGAGTTTCAAGAGTTGTGCCAGATATGGCTTGACAACTGTGAAACCAAGTAATTAATGCTAACAACATTTGCGTTTAATTAAGAATAAATGTATCTCTATTATATATCCAATTTTTTATTTGTCAAAAAAATGTAGACTTTTTTTTACATTGCTCTTGCATTTGAAAAATAATAGTTTATATAATCGCTAATTTAATCTTACATATACCCATGAAAATGACACCAGGACAAACTGTAAAAGATTCAATTAAAAAATTATGAATGAATCAAAAAGAATTTGCTGATCTTATTATGAAAGCAACATCTGAAGTGAGTGACATTATTAGGGATAAGAAACCTATCAATACAGATTTTGCTATACGCTTTGGTATAGTATTTAATACAAGTGCTATGTTTCGATTAGAGATGTATCATTCATATAAAATAAGAAAAGAATGGCTAAAACGCGGTAAGGAATATAGATCAATAAATAAAAGATTATTGAAAAGAAAATGTAGAGTTTGTTGATGTACTGAAAACAATGCATGTTCTGGATG
>ERZ724505.161-NODE-161-length-43400-cov-10.935171_pt1 | contig 43400 bp, 62 predicted proteins | sample MGYA00376038_ERZ724505 | MGnify/ENA primary metagenome ERZ724505 (study PRJEB28724, sample SAMN07190884) | wastewater metagenome | isolation source: effluent of sewage treatment plant in Hong Hong | place: Hong Kong | collected 2016-03-17 ... | reverse complement strand
GTAGAGATATAGGAGAGTGTGATGAGTAAATGCCATGAATACTGCATGCTATGTGTCGCTAGAGATGTTGGTAGTAACGACTGGCATCGTAAAAGACTATGGCAGAAAGCAGTCTATTTGTTTTCGATTAGCTTATATCAAAGACGACTTGGTATATACCACAGGGAGAAACCATGAGTAAAGATACAGCGGGTAGTGAAGAAGAAGACTTTGAACAATGGCTTGATAGGCAGCTCACAGGAGACCTAGCTACTGGTGATCTTGAGACTGAGTTGCGAATGGTAGTATCAACTATCAGGGATATGCCAAACATACCCAAGGATTTTGCCGTCCAACCGTTGATGAGATTCATACTCAGCCATAAGCAGCAAGCTATCAAGGAGTTTGGGGAGAAGCTGTCGCTCGACTGTCAAAATTGCGGTAGAAGAACACCATATTTTGAGGCAGAGCTTCGCAATTTTAACACAGGTATGTGTGCTGCATGTGGTGCTGACGCTCTGACTATAAGCTTCTGGGAACTTGATTCTATCATCACCGCCATACAAGAAGCTATGAAGGAGACTAACTAGATGGACGACGAACTACGAGAATTATGCCAGAAAGTATATGAACGCCTACCGATGTGGGATGGCACAGAGAAGTGCTACATATATGTTGACGAGTACAGCCCTGGAGCCTACTACTGGAAAGTAGTGCCGCTCCACGAAGACAACGTAGCTGATGTTGATGAATGGCACCCCCTCTACACCTCAGACTACCTACTAGAGAAACTGCCACACACCGTAGCTGCGATAAAGGGCGGCTCAAACTGCGAGGCATACATAGTTCAGATGGGCAAGATTAAAGCCCAACGACAACACGCCGACACCCCGCTCAAAGCCCTTCTCAAGCTCGCCCTCGCCCTATCAGACACTAACAAACTAGAGAAAGGGGATGTATGAGGATCTATCACTTTTGGAGAATTAAGTGTCTAGCTAGAAGGCTGGAGCACCACCAGAAAAAGGTAAAACAACAATGAACAGAATTCTTACCTGGTACGTCCAGCTATTTGTTGCGTCCCCATACTGCCCAGATTGTAAGAACCATATGGAGTATGACGGTTATATGGTCTGCGCCGCTTCTGTTATGCCCACTACTCGCAAGAAGATACTTGTGTTCCGTTGTACTGAAGACGACAGAGAGACCCACATATATCCCAATGGCGAGTATAGGTCATGGAAAGACGGTGGCTTGCTATGACCAAGCCCACCCAATCAGAACAAGAGCTGCGAGACAAGCTAGCGGCGATAGAGCACGAACGTTGGGCAGACTGGCAAGCATGGTGCCATAACGTCATACGCGAAAATTCACCGTCTCCAGAAACGCTCAAGGTATTAGAGCGATGGGACAAGCAGATAGCTACTCCATACGCCGAGCTTACCGAGAGGGAAAAAGCCTCAGACATGGAGCAAGTTGATCGTTACTGGCCCCTCATCCTCTCATATGGCGATACACGTGAGCTAGAGGGACTACTGTGGGTGGAGGCCAACTCGGATGAATCATATGTCGGAGAGGACTGGTTTGCCTCTAGTGATGTCGAAGAGAGTAGCGCTCGTGTCATACCGCTCAAGACTTTCAGAGATCGTCTCGCCACCCTCAAAGCCCAATCATCTAACAAAGGAGAGGAGTGATATGTGCCTGATCTTCCATGCCTGGAAATACATAGGAGCTGTAGAAGGATACAAGTGGCTTGCCGGAGCCCAGGGAGGTATACCAGTTGAGGTAGTTATAAATGCTAAGCAGTGTGTACGCTGCGGGAAGATAGAGGAGGTATGACTGACCCAAACCTCCCCCACGGTATATTTGACGCAGAAGCCTACTACCTATACCACCTTGAATCTGCGTTAAAAAAGGCTGAGTGGGCACTCCGGAACCTGGGTAATTTAGCTTTACGACAAACAAATGAAGAAGAGGAGGATGCATGAAGAAAATTTGCCGTCTATGTCACACAAGATATGATGACGAGGAGTATGACGAGTGCCCCCGCTGTGATGGCACGGGACTAGAGGAAGACTACGAGGATGAAAGTAGTCTAGTAGGTGATATTTTAGGGCTGGCTATCGGCGCCGCTATATCATCTGCGATTGGTGGGTCGGGTACAGACAGCAGCAGTCACGAATTTGATGGTGATGGATTTAGTGGTGGAGACTTCACTGGTGGTGGATCGGACGGGGGGTGGTGATGCAGCTACCGAAGGCCGAGAATGACTACTACTGGCGTTTGACTCTCAGGGACGGTAGGGAGGTGGATATACCACCAAAGTACGTCGACATAGTAAAGAGAAAAATGGATGATCGGGAACCTATACACACAACTAGCGGGTCCATACCGTTTAGTTCGATAGACTCTTTCGATCGTACATCGCGGCGTTTTACTGACACCGCACTGCTAGAGGGAGCTGCCCAGGCGTTCAAAGAACCGTTATTTACAGAGAGTGGAGGTGTAGCTGCACGATGGGTAAAGAAAGTGGTATCACAACACGAGTATGACCGTAAATACTCAAAGAGTCCCCAGTACCGTCGGCTACAAGACAATGATGGTATGGTTGTCATCGCTTTTGTGATACCTACCCACCTCTTTAACAAAAGTCTCATGGAGTACTGCACAGAAGAGGAGGAAAGAACTCTTGAGAGACGTTGACAATGTTTACAAAGTTTGATACTATTTAACACAAGCAGGAGGACAAATCTATGCTTAAAATCGCTTACTCTGGCAAAAGCAAGCCAGGTGCTTTGGCGATCGCTGAGAACCTTGACAATGTGGACCTTATACGGGGCTCTGCTGAGGAGGTTGACATCAACTGGGGAAGAAATAAGGCGAACTCTTCCCTCAACCCTGATATAAGTAACGCCACGAACAAGCGCATCATGTGCGAGTTGTTCAGAGAACATAACGTTCCTGCACCGGAGCTGTATGTCTCACAAGAAAACGATGATCTGAGAGCTATCCAGTTACCAGCTGTGGGGCGACCAGATAATCATACGAAAGGGCGTGGCTTTTGGCTATGCAAAACGGAGTCTGATATACTCCTCGCACTCAAAGGCACACGCAAGAAGAAACCTGCAACCCATTTCATGCAGCTTATAGACAAAGAGGTAGCGCCACGGGAGTATCGTGTGCATATCTTTCTCGGTAAAAGTATCCGCATCAGCGAAAAGGACTTCGATGATAATGGAAAGTACACTACCGCTAAGCCACAGCACAAAGTAAAACACGTGAGAGCTGCGGCGAAGGAAGCTGTCAAAGCACTTGGACTGGATTTTGGGGCTGTCGACATAATGGCAAATGACGAAGAGTGTTGGGTGCTTGAGGTGAATACCGCACCAGGACTCGGAGGATCTATGCCGCGATTATATGCAGATGTTTTTGAACGCTGGAGTAGAGGGGAGTGGGACTAGTGAGAGCGTTTATAGCTATTCTGAGCGGAACCGTAGGGTTCATCATCGTACTCTACATACTAGGATGGATAGCAACCATCCTAGCGGAGACAGTGCGATTTATTTTTAACTTGATAAGGGGGTTTATTCTATGGCTGGTACGAAAGTCGGGGGGCTAAAGACAGCAGCAACCAACAAAGCTCGTTACGGTTCTGATTTTTACGTAAAGATTGGCGCGAAAGGCGGTCAGAATGGTTTAGGTGGGGGGTTCGCCCTCAACAAGCCGTGTAGCTGCTCAGAGTTTCCTTTTGGACACTACATACGGAACTGTGCTGGCCGAAAGGGCGGTCGCATAAGCAAGCGAGGGAAAGCCCATGCCAAAGCGTAGGCTCACTATGCCGGTGCGAGTACTTAAAGCTCGGGTAAGCGGGACTGATAAGTTTCTACCTGTGTTAGTCGACGGTGGCTACGACGGTGAGTACTTTGCCCAGTTTAAGTGGCGAATAAATGCTAAAAGCGGTCATGTATCACGTGCCAACAGCGCAAAACCTAGTTATCTGTCGTCTATGGTCCTAAAACCAAAGCCAGGATATGTAGTGTGGCACAAAAACCGCAATCTTCTCGATAATAGGTCGGAAAATCTGGAATACATAACCCCGTCAGAGCGTGCGCTACGTAGGAAGAGCATAGTGTTCTCTAAGCGAAGGAAGAGCGCGACTGGGTTCAGGTACGTATCATATAACCCTGGTTCGTCTGAGAAGAACCCTTACTATGTGAAGGTGAAACTTCAAGGGAAACTTCGACACATGGGATCGTTTCCCACGGCAGAATCAGCCGCGCGCTTTGCGGACGAGGTTATGATAGATCAGTATGGATATGAAAGGATAAAGGGAGTCCTAAACTTCCCCGAGGAATGGAGAGAGAATGGCAGAATTTAAGTTTGTACGTAACGGCGTCGTATCTATCGGAGGCGTGCGTCTGAACAGTGTGAGGGATGCAGCTAGGCTACGCGCTGTGTCAAATAGAGAGCAGTCGAGTATAGCCCAAACTATCCAGACACTACTGTTATATGCTCTCGATGACTATGAGATGGATAATCCAATTACCGAAGAGGAGCTGCAACTTGCCTCTATGGGCCTTGAGGCAATTCCACTCGGAAGACCGGCCGGAAGAGCGAAGGTCGTCCAGGACTCTGACGCGGTAGAGAGCGAGACGATAGAAGAGTACGACTCTATCGAAGAAGCGATGAAAGCACTGGAAAAAGAGGAGGAATAATGGCTAGCGAAGTTTTAACAAGGACACTATACGGCGGGTTAGTGACAGTAGTACATAACCCAAATGCACGAGGAAGGCAGCCTCGGTACCTCGTGAACAATGAGAAAAAGCCAAAAGGTGTCACCACTATACTTGGTCAAACTCTCAACAAGGATCTGATGCAGTGGGCTGTCGACTGTATGGCTGAGTATCTTGGTCCACTACTACCTATGGTGACTGAGAGTGATCTAAAGAACGGAGCTTCAGAATACAAGCGTCGTCGTGACGCTGGAGCTGGGGCCGGAACTGAAGCGCATGCGATGGTAGAGCAGTTCCTCAAAGGAGGAAAGCCATCTATCGAGAACGCTTCACAGGAGGCACGAAACGCCTACGGGGCCTTTGTAACCTGGTTTGAGCAGGTTAAACCGGAAATTATCGGCGTGGAAGAAGTCATTTACTCTATGACCAGAGACTACGCAGGTACATATGACTGTATGCTCAAGATCGATGACAAGGTTTATCTGTGCGACCTAAAGACTACCAACGCGAGCCGTAAGGCACCAAATGGGGTCTACGCTGAGAATTTCTTGCAGCTCGGGGCTTACGCCTCGGCTCATGAGGAGAATAGGGCACATGCTGAAGCAAGTGGCGACACCTCGATACCTAAAGTCGAAGGCTTGATGGTTATCAGTGCTCGTAAGGATGGCTCTCTTGCTATTGCCACGAACGAGCAGGTGGGTGTTAGTGTGGAAGAGTGTGCCGAAACATTTAACAAAGTACATGATATTTATAAGTTTATGTCTAGTGTTACCACATCGCTAGGCGGAAAGTAGGAAGTATGACGAAAACAACTATCCCAGTATCGACGATCGACTCATCGATCCCTATTCCTGATAGGGGTAAGTATCCTCTCGAACAGCTAGAAGTCGGTGAGAGTTTCGTTGTGACGGAAGACAGGCGACAGTCTGTCCAATCACGGGCTTCTCGCGTGAAGGCCTCGACAGGTAAGGTATTTACCGTTCGTAAGACTGTGCCAGGAGAAGTACGAGTCTGGAGAGTCAAGTAGTGGGCAACAATGTGCGCCGAAAAAAAGAGCGCAAAAAAGAACTAGAACGCCGTAAAGAGGAGAGTAAATAATGCAATATACAATCAAGGCAGTTAGTCCAAAAACTCGAGAGTACTCAACTAAGTTTGGAGACTTTATCAGTTATCGTCTCAAGCTGAGCGATACGGCCGACGACACAGTAGTCGAGCTGTCACAGAAGGCAGATAGTAGGCCCCCACAGGTGGGCGACATACTTGAAGGTACTATCGACATGAGCGCCCAGTATGGCCCGAAATTCAAGAAGGATTTTGGCGGAGGGGGTTTCGGTGGTGGTCAGAGTGGAACAGGATCGTCTACGACGGCAAGATCATATGGTTCCAAACCTGGAGTGTCGAGCGACCCATTCACGATGTATCTGAGCTACGCAAAGGACATCGCAGTAGCACTAATCGGGACCAAAGATGGTTTCCAGCCTGACAAGTTCGACTCTATCCTGGAGAGCGTTATCGCCGGAGGTAAGAGTTTGTACGATGGTCGTCCAGGTGCCGAAACAGAAGGAGCCAAGACCCCAGACGAGTCGAAGAAGGGGGATGAAGTAGTGGATCTCGAAGACACGCCAGAGAAGATCATGGGTGTGGAAGAGGGCTCTAAACCAGTAGATGTAAGTGAAATTCCATTTTAAGGAGGAACAATGAGAAGCCAAGAATTACGAGCACGAACACGTGCAGCCCAACAGGTGCTAACCCGACCTAGTGTCATCGTTATCACTGACAAAGAGGGCTTGATACTGTTAAAGCTCAACAAAGATACCAACGCCATCACCTTAGCGGCGCAGCGAGCTGCACTTCTCAGGTATCGAGATGCTGTCGACGAGAGAATCGACGAGCTTGATAAAGAGGTGGCTAGGTTTGCGAAGACCAAGTCAAAGAGTAGTAAGAAGATAAAGGTAAAGGAGGGGTAATACCCCTCCAGGAGGACAATAGAAATGAGTAGTATGGCAAGAGCTTTTAGGTTAAAGAAGGATCTACCAGGATCGCCCAAGGGAAAGATTATGCTACAGGGTGAGGATATGTATGCCTGTGTAGATGAGAATATGGTAGTTGAGTTTACGGTAAAAACCGAACTCGTTGAGAACTCGCCGGAGTGGTTTGAGGAAGTATATAGGATTACCCCAGACTACATGAACGCAGAAGAGCGAGAGCTCTATCTGAAGTGTAGAGAGGTCATGACTAAGGTAAAGTCTGAAAATAGGACCGCTCCGTCTAAACCGAAGAAGAAGGTTAAAAGAGCCTCGTGGCACAAGCAAGGTAAGGGCGTATATCATTATAGCGGCGGTATTGTCATCTCTGAGAGGCGCATGCAAGAAGTTCTCGGAGTGCTGGATAGCGTAGACGGCTCGGTATTTCGAGCAGCAGCTGTCCTGAAGGTTAAGCCTGGAACCGTTAGTCTGTACCGGACTATTGCTAAAAAATACGGCCTAGTCTAGGATACTTACAATATGGTGATTGAAATCCCAGTTTCCCCAGTTCCAAAACCAAGAATGACTCGATCTGATCGATGGAAGGAACGACCTGCTACAAGAAAGTATTGGAAATTTAAGGATGACCTCCGAGAGCATGTCACTGGGGAGCTGGGAGCTTCATTCTCTGTCGTCTTTTTTGTCCCTATGCCAAAATCATGGAGTAAAAAGAAGCGGCTGGCTATGAACAGGCGTCCCCATCAGCAAAAGCCAGATGTGGATAACTATCTTAAAGCCCTCATGGATGCCCTGTGCGAAGATGACTCCCATGTGTATAAGGTGAGCATGGCTAAGTACTGGGCAGAGGAGGGTAGTGTACGTATTTTTGATGAAGGAGAGCTAAGTGACTAACTCTCAAGTACTCACCAAAGCTATAGAGCGAGCCGTAGAGGGTAGCTATAAGCCGGATGGTATCAGCGACGTCAGTAGCTTCAAGGCAACTATCAGAAACGGCCAAGCCTGGGTTAGGTGGTTTAACAATGAAGGCAAGGAGGTCATACAGGACTTAGAGCATGTCATCTTTTCCATTCCCTTCGCTAAAGCCCTTTTTGGTGAAGAGCCAGAGCTGAAGAGGCTAGATAGAGCTGACCATCACCCTACCCCTGACTCCTGGACTCTTCCTGAGATACAAGCACCAGCCTGGAAGCACCACCTCCAACAACTAGCCATCTCAGAAGATCGTCTAGCCTACCTCAGAGGCTATATGGAGAAACACTCATGACGAGTAAAGCATCAACCGACTCGGCTCGTAGGCAGACACAGCGGCTAGATAGGATACGGAGAAGGTTGAGGCAACTTTATCTAAATGGCACCAATATACAAGAAGTGTCGGCCCTGGAGTGGGCTATCCCTATCTTAGAGGCTCATATCGTCGATCAGTTTGGATCACTTCCGGTGAGTAGGTACCCAATGTACAAACATGAACGCAGGGACTGTGTCGAGAAGCTCTTAGAGAGAGACGGAGACCTGTGTTACTTGTGCGACCAACCGCTAGACGGTGAACGATCTATCGACCATGTGGTTCCACTAGTGAAGGGTGGTAAGGACAATATGAGCAACTACCGGTTAGCACACCACAGGTGTAACGCACTGAAAGGTCATGACACTGTTGAGGTCTTTCGTAAAAAACTACAAAGTCTTAAAATGGAACCAGAAATCAAGGAGGACAAATGAGAGAAATAGTAACTGATATTGCTACTGGTGACGGTGTACTAACATCGGTATACCAAGGATCAAAACTACTACGTGATGCGGTAGCTGTCACTATGGGGCCGAAGGGGAGAAATGTTCTCTTCAAGAAACTCCACCACAATCCAGGAATGACACACGATGGCGTCACTGTGGCTAACCTTGTCTCTTCCCGTGACCCACAACAACAAGTAGCCCTTGAGATACTACGACAGGCGGCGCTCAAACAGGATTCTATGATCGGTGATGGCACGACCACCGTTACTGTTTTGGCTCACGCTATCCTGGAACATGCGATAAAGGCTGTCGATGATGGTCATAACCCAATGATGTTGCGCCGACAGCTAGAAGAGAAGGGTGATGAGGTCGTAAAAATCCTCGAAGAAAACATCGACAAAGAAGTCACGCTAGAGAAACTCATTGACATAGCAACCGTCGCTGCTGGCGATAGTGCTATAGGTCTAGAAGTTGGAACAGTAGTCCATGAAGCTGGCTCGAATACACCAGTACTACTCAACTTCTCAGATAGCGATAAAACATACACTGAGGTTATCAGTGGTATCAAAATTGACGGAGCGCCAGCGAGCCCGTATCTCCTCGAGGGGAGTACTGATGAGCTGGTAAGCCCAAAGATATTTGTGGTTGACGCACGGCTACGTGAACGAGATGACATACTTCCTCTTCTTCGCTGCATGGCTGAGTTTCCTCAGGAGGATCGCAATTTCCTCATCGTGTGTACCGACATAGCCGGTGACGCACTCGCTTATGCGATCACAAACAAGCGTAGAGGGTTCGCTAACATAGCAGTAAGCCGAGTACCGGAAGCAGTCTCAGGCAAAACCATCTACCTTCGTGATATTGCAGCAGCATGTGGAGCTACCCTAATCGCACCAAACACTGCTAACAACCTACGAGAGGTAGCCCAGGCTTATGCTGGAAGTGCCGACAAGGTTATTGTCAACCAGCTCGAAACTGTGATCGTCAACGGTGGGGCTCCACAAGAGGACTTTGAGGGTTATATTGCTGCGTTGAAATCTTCTCAGAAGAAGGCCAAAACTAAAGAGGAGCGAGAGTTTATCCAGAATCGTCTTCTCATGCTCGAGCAGAAGGCTATATCGATCTTCGTAGGGGGTCGCAGTGAGTCAGACGCAGAAGAACGCCACTATCGCTATGAAGACGCTGTAGGGGCCTCCAGAACAGCTCTGCGGGGCGGTGTAGTGCCTGGCGGTGGTACGCTCTACCTTCATGCAGCCGCCAACCTGCCTGGAGACGACCAAGCAACGCTCATACTCTCAAATGCGCTAGTCGCACCACTCCATACGGTGCTAAGCAACGCAGGTATCGACTACAAGATGGACGAGATGGGCCTCGGCAAGGGGTATGACGTACTGCACCCAGAATCAGGTGTCGTTAATCTCGTTGAGGTGGGTATTCTCGACCCAGCAGAGAGTGAAATCGAGAGCTTCAAGACTGCGGTAGCGGTCGCTGGACTACTGCTGACTAGTGGTGCAATTATCGTAGATAAAATAGTGGGAGAAGAAGATGCCGAAGATAGCAAGGTTAACTAGTGGTCTCGTCCTGATACGTGTCGACGAAGCCGAGGAGCAAGACGCCTCTGGCGTATATGTGCAGGATGAATGGGTACGCAGCAACCCGAGAGGAGTAGTTGAAGCTGTAGCCGGTGATGTGAAAGTGTGTAAAGTAGGCGATCATGTCTGGTTTGAACGCTACACCTCACTCCAGGCACCAGATGACAGGGACCTTCGTGTCTGCCGGGAGGACGCCATCGTGGCAATCTATGAGAACGATTAAAAGAGATGAGTTCTACAAGGACAGGGAGCACCTACGCGACAACGACTCAGCCTTTGACCAGCACAAAGCGACGAAGGCGTTCATCAAGGACTTGAGTCTTAAACATAAAGTCTGGGTAGAGTGGGACCTAAGCCAGGACAGTAGGGATGATCGCATCTGTATACTCCACATAGATGACTACAAAGTAGTCGTTGACTCAGAAGAGGTTATGCGGGCAGTGAGGTTCGTTTGATGACCTGTGACCAATGTGGTAGTGATGAGATAACTATGGATGTCTTCAGAGGCAAGGACCGCTATACTTGCCGCTGCGGACATACCTGGAGAGAGTGGGAAACGAGAGCAGCTAGTACCTGTCCGTTTTGCAAAAACTATCAGCATCCAGCCTCATATACGCGCTACCATCAGGGTGTTGTAGGGTGTTGGTACTGCGGTAAAAAGCGACCACAAAAATAGGCTTGACGGGATAGCGACGAATTGCTTAAATGAGGGTGTATTCCAGGCTTGTCGCGCCGACTAACTGGTATGTGTGCAGTGAGAGAGCACATATACCTCTGGATACACCCTCAGCCTTTCTCTACTCTTTGAACTAGACTGGACCTCGCAGACAGTCTAGTTCTTTTTATGCCAACTTATCGCCTCTTGCATCTCTCGTACACTAGGCAAGCTAGGTGGGTTGATGAGATCCTGGTGTGTTTTGTCATCATGCTCCCAACGGCATTTACGCTCCTTGTTCTCTGGTAAGTTGATGAAAGCCTTAGCTAGAGCTGTTCTGCCTAGACATCTTGGGATAAGGTGATCTATATCAGAAAAACAGCCGTGCTCTTGGTAGCGCAGCTGTTCCGGTGGACGACGGGTGTAGTAAGGGCAATCTGGGCGTGGGTTTGGGCACTGCTCGATCGTCATACCGTTTTCTCTACTTCATAGCTTTGGCATCTACGACAAATGACGCAGAATTGCCACTCCTTGAACCTGCTAGGCTCATGAGTAGTGATAATACAGCAGCAACGGCACCAGCCATCAGGGCGTCTTCCAGGTTAGTCCCAGAGAACTGACCAGTCGACGCTAGAGTGGTTACAGATAGAAAACTCTGAGCAAAGGTGCGCACAGCTCGCTCGATAGCATCCATCCAGAAAAGTTTTGTAAACATTATTTTTCCCCGCCTTTTGGTTTTTTACATTTACCCATCTTAGAACCTGAAAACCTTTCCTAGTATATCTTTTATTCCTTTGACGATAGCGTTCGTCTCAGTGATCGTCGCTTTTGTTTGTTCGTCGATACCACCAACAGGCTTCTCAACGATTTTCTCGACCACCTTGATGACTTCTACTGGTGGTTTGTTTTGTGCGTCTACAAGCGCTTTCTTAACATCTGCAAGCTGCTGCTCAAGTGCGGCGACACGGGTAGGGTTTCGCCTCTCCCAGTCAGCCTGTCCTTCAGCTGAGTTCTTTAGGTCGTTATAGACAAATTCCCAGCCCCGTTCTCCAGCTGCCTTAGTGTAGGTGTTGATACCGCCCTGGTCTGCTTCTCGTCCGAGAAGACGCCAGTACATAGATTTGATTGTGTCCACTGCTGTAGTTCCTCCTGTTGCTGTTTTAGGTCTTAAAATAACGTTATACCCAGAGAGCACATTTGAAAGTCGTACACGACCATCTAAGCTCCTATTCTGTCCAAGGGCCTGTCCGTTGCCAAGAGCTATTTCTATGTGACCATATGGGGGTGCGAGTTTGGTATAAACGAGTATATCTCCTGGTTGTATGCTACTTACCTGTGTAAAGTACTCCTGGACGTTAGCGTTATACGGAGAGCCCCAGTCAGCGGCATTCCCCCAGGCTCCAGCAGGCACCCCTAGAACGCGGTAACAGTACTGATTTATGAGACTCACACACTCACCCTTAAACTGTCCATCGTTGTACTTAGCGACAGACCCTAGGTTAAGTGCCCATGTCTGAAACTCGCCGAGAGTCATGACCCAAGTGCCTTCATGACGATATACGTAACAACGACAGTAACGAGAGAGGTGAGTACAGACCAAAGCACTCCTTTGACGACACCTGTTCGTTTTGAGGCCCTTAAATCACTACGGAGTGAGTCTAGTTCTTCGTGGATCTGCTTCTGGTTGATGAGATAAGTATCAGTACGCACAAAGTTCATTGTCATAGAAGTGATTGTACTCTCTAAACTAGAAATTGTCCTGGTGAGGTTTTTTACGTCCGACTTTAACTCGGTGATTGACTTCACTGTTTCGAGTTCTATCTGTTGGATTTTCTCTTGCATGTCAGCCTGATTTGGCATACCTTTTTCCTGCCCTATGCGAACGCCGGTTCTAGGGTTATGGTTGAATCTACAAATGACCCTACGGTAGCAAGGACAGATGTAGCAGTAAGTCCAGCTATCGCAGGTCGCATATTTACATATAGAGTTCGGGCAGACCCAGTATTGCTATAGGTAGCTGGCGAGACTTTTGTTTGAGTCGCAGCGGCTTCCGTAACGTTGTTCATGTAAATCAGACTGCTCATAAGGTTATCCCCTTCAGCAGCGGATGTTTCAGAAAGGGTCGTTGCAAACGATACTGTACCTGCGGTGGCACGTGCAGCATAAGGGAGGAATGAGTACGATCGCCTCCACATTCCGGTTGGTTCGTTTGCCTGCATACCAGTAGTTGCCTGCCAAGAAAGCGTTCCTGGTGCGCTAATACCAAGACTACCGGTCCTCCACAGATAAACAAGGTTAAACCTACCTTTGTCAGGGAACCCGTATGGTGTACCGAGTTTTGCGTATGAGAATGCACTAACACCACCAGATGTAGGTATCGTACATCCCTCAGCTACGGAGACAGTTACTGTACTGGCTGTGACTTTTTGCACATATGCGTAGTCAAGGTTACCAGTAGGGGTGTTAAACGAGTTCTTGCTGTATGGTGAGTCAGCATTAGTTGCGGTTGCAGCACCACTCGCTGATAAGTTGTTCGCGCTCGTTGTGTTGATGTCAGTTACGCTGTTATCGAAACTAAACGCAGAAGCGATACTGTGCGTGGCAACAAGCGCGGCAGTGATACCCTGGCTGTTAAGGAGACGTACATTTGCTTGCGTTATTTTCGCTGAAGAGACGAATGCTGAACTGATCTTCCCTGGGAAGAACGTAGTAGAGTTTGAAGCACCTATCTGGAGATCGCCTGCTTGCACGAGTGCCGTTGGGTTAGTCCCAGCCCTAGAGACGGTAGCCAGCACATCTGATCCATTTATCATAACGTAGCTCGTCGTCGATGTCGCCGTAAAGGCAGACATATCGAGCTGAGCAGCAACATGGACCCACCTATTTAGTGGTACTGACTGGTATGAAGTAACGTTGCTGTTGTTACCAGCACCGGCGTTGAATCCGGAAAGAACCACTTGTCCAGATGAGTTTATTCCCATCTGCCATCCACTCGTTCCGTTGTATCGTGAAATTATCGCGCCATAAGCAGCCGGATATGACGTAAGGTATATCCAGGCTCCAGCGACGAAGTCGTCAGTAAACGTAAGACCACCAGGAGTCGTTTTACTCCAGTACTGGGTTGTGCCGTTGAGGCTCGTACACTGGGTTGGGGCGTTGACAGTTCGGGTTGTACGCAGTTTCATCCCTGGACTTAGTGTGCCTGTTTGGTCAGCTGACGTAGTGAGATCGTATGAACCACTTCCGTTGTTAGTTACGGCACTGACGGACCCAGAGAGGGGATCCCATCCACCAGTCGAGCCTGATCCACCGATCGTTACAATACCGGTAACGTTGAGGTTTCCTCCTACTGTTACATTTGCACTCGTCGTAAGACTTGTTGCAGTAACGGCAGCGTGTGTCCCGTTTGTGTTGTGTTCTTTCTTCATACCCTTACTGTAGAGTGACCAATGAGTAGCTGTTTCGTAGTCAACAACCGTGGCACCAGCAGAGTGTGACGTGCTACTTCCTTCAGTCCATTTAACACCGGTAATTTGGACACCCACTGTGTCGACTGTACCAGTGAACACCTGTTTCTTCGTAGCGTCGAGTGGATCGATGACCAAGACAACGTGGTCGCCGTTTGAAAATCCAGCAACAGAGTTGAGCCCAACAGTAGCGGCTCCAGCTGATACCGAACTAGAGGTATTAGTAGAGAAACCCTCCTTTGCTACCGGGAAGTAACCATCTGTTACTGCGCTTACATCTGCCATATTTGTTTTTCCTTTTTCGTACTAGTTAAATGATACATCATCAGATCCTCCACTGTCGAGGCTTACCCGCCATAGTTTCAGTGCCCCATGTCTGGAAGGTCCGAGTAGTGTAGCGAGCGTCTATGGTATTCGTCGTTATCCTCCACTGGATAGCGTTTAACTCCTTCTGCACAGGGAAGTATCGCTTAACTGAAGACTCTGAGTAAGTGTCAGGGGCGTTTGATGTATCTGAGTGGACAGTCGTCGAGTGTAGGAATGTGGAGTGGCCAGTATCGGTAAGCGTGGAGGTGATTGTCTCGCTGTTGGTTGATCTGAAACCGCGAGAACGCTCGATACCAATGAGCTCGACATTGATCGTTCCACCTGGGTTGTTAAGCTCGATTTCAGCCTCTTCTGTGAACTGGAACTCAAAGCGGTTTTTGCTGACAGGGTAAAGGCCAGTGGTGAGTATCGTCTCGAATGGAACACCGTAGTCTCCCTGTATATTTGTGCCTATTTCGCTGAGGCGAGTATCACCCGGTTTAAGGGCAAGGAGTCGGTTATTCCCGTCGGTGTCGGTGTACCTTAGAAACTTCGAGAACCCGATTGTAAATGCCTTTGGCAGCCAAGCCTTTTGCTCCGTGTCGTATACCGCAGTCGCATTGTTAGTGCTTGACCCATATGGCACAGAGAACAACACCTTAGCGTCGTAGTAGATAGATGCGATCCCTGATTCACCAGTAGTCGAGATCTCCTTAACTGTCGGACGGATGTTGGCGCTTGCCTCATCAGTCGAGAGGAGGTTGAGAAACTGGGCTCGTGATCCAAGGTTATAAAACGCCTGGGAGTTGTAGAAGAAGTAGTCGTTTAGCACGTTCACTACTGATCCAGGAGCAGGAGTACCACGCGATCCTGGCAGTTTGTAGGCACTTGGTACAGTGATTGAAATGTCTCCAATTGTGAGAGTCTCCAATGACATCTGGAGGATACAGCCAGTACCGTCTGCTGAGTCACACCAGACAGTAGCATAAGGAGTACCCTTACCGTCACGATAGTCCTCCACCTTTACGGGGATGTATTTACCACCCTCTTGCCAATCTAGGTACCCACCGTCGTAAGCGCTAGAGAAGGAACCAGCAAAGTTACCAGCACCAGTGAACCAGATGCGGTAGCGGTTGTTTGGATCTCTTACGCCGTACTGTCGAGAACCTACGTTTACCAGTTCGGCAACAAGAGGACCTTGGGTTGTGTTATCTGCTGGGGCTGAGGTACCAGGGACGATCACTGCCGTTCCGTCATCTATATAGGTAGTTGTATCAGTTGATCCTAGGTAGTAGTAGTCGACATCATCTGTTGATACGTAGATGTCATACCGAGTTTGCGTGAGCGCTAGAGCTGGGAGTGTGAGCGTAGCGTAGTTCGTACCTGTTGACCAGCTTTCTCGAGGTATGCCAGTTTGTATGACTACTGATGCTGGGGATGCAGCAGAGAACCCGATTTTGTTCACACGAGCACATTTGTAGTAGTAGTTGTAGCTTGTTCCTGAAGTAAGGCCAGTACCTGTCTCTGCTACTGTTGGTGCAGCAGGAGTGCTGAGCGAGGTATACGACTGGAGTACGGTCGTACCATCGTATAGAGCTATCGGATCACCGCCGTTTGTAACATATGATAGGTTTCCGTTCTGGTTGAAGTTTGTCCATAACCCGGCAGTAAACGTCACTCCAGTACACTCGTCCCAGGTGCTTCCGTTGTCGAGTGATCGATACATCTTCGTACCTGCCTTCATAATCAGGTGGATAACACCAGCTGCATCAAAGTAGTCGAATCCCTCTATGGGTTGACCGTTGGGTGACTCTACTCCATACCAGGCCACGCCAGGACGCACACCAGCTTGACCATCCTCATACAAGTAAACGTTGTCTGCTGTCTCAAGCGCATTCCTTGGGAGCATCGATTTGTCTACAAGAGTAATCACCCCTTTTTTGACGTTCGTGATCGTCAGAAAGTTTGGGGTAGGAAAGTTTGTAGGTGATTCATCTTTTCCAAGATTCAGAGGCATCAGAGTACCAACGAGCTGTTACTTTGCTCACCACCCCAGATAGAGCCCGACCTATCAGGAATAGTCCACGGATTAGCCCACGACCCAGAGTCGTTCGTCATCTTCATCTGGCCCAATTTATTCTCAGCGTCCCTTTTGGCCGTGTTGTAGTAAGGGTTGCGTGAGGCCCTATAGCGAAGCGCAAGCATATGGTCAACGATAAAGTCTGGGTCGTACATTTCAGGCACGCTAGAACCTGTCGTGAGAAGCGTAGGTGACTTGTAGTAGTCGAACTCGATAGTCTCACCTGAAGCTATGGGAGCAACGTTAAAACGCAGCACAGCGCCGTTATTCGGGTCGCCAGACACCCAACAGTAGTCAGAACTATCCCCGAGGAATTGCCCTTCCTGAGGATCGACGAGCGGTATCTTTCGCTTCACCACGCCATCGGCGTCAAGGAGTCTGACATAGCCACCTATCGCACGGTAGTTACTAGGCATGTCATAGGTATCGACTCCGGCCGTAGTTGTCTGTGCTTCATTCTCTGTTACCGCAGTAGTGAACAGCTCTTTCCAATACGTATTGTCAAAACTAGCCCAACGGCGGATAGCATTGTTTGCAAAGCGGAGACCTATCGCATACTCATCGTCGGTGCTGTCTGGGGCTGTAGCTTCTGCTCTGTAGGCGGTGTAGTACTGCTCGAAAATTTCGTCGTAGTTCATTTTTTGTGTTCTCTTTTTATGGTTTGATTATATATCACACCTTAGATTTCTTCCATGTGACTTTAGTGTTTCCAGCAGATTTACGGGTAACATACTTCCTAGGGGTAGCCCCAGATCCACCCTTAACAGTTACCCTCTCATTCGGGGCTGATCCCCCTGATTTTAGGCTTACCCTGTATTTGCGGGGATCAAGTGCTTTCACGCTTGAACCGCCAGAACCACCACCTGATGATCCGTATTTGTATGACGAGCTACTACTTGAGCTGCTATCCTCGTCAGTAACCGCATCGAGACCACGCTGAACACGACGGGAGTTCTGCCAGTCATCGACGGCATCAAAGCTCTTTTGTATTTCATTCCAGACATTCTGGTTAGCCCGTATCCAGGAGCTGCGAGCTCCCGTACCCTTAGGGAGTTTAGTGTAGTAGTCGAGCGCTGCCTGCACCTCACGAGAGAATGTTGGGTATGGGTTGTCAGAGAACTTCCTCTGAGTCTCCTCTAGTGTCTTAACCGCCTCTTTATCTCCGTTTACTTTGGCAGTTTCGAGGTCTTTCTTAACCCCTTCCTGGACAGATTTGAAGTAGGTATCGAGTTTTACCTTGTAGTCAGCGTACCACTCTTGGTCGTTCAGCTTGCTAAGTTCTGGGTCTTTTGCCCCTGGTGGCAGGTTAGCTTTTTCGAGGACTTTCTTTACCTGTGCCGAGGTAAGGTCAAAGAGAGGGTTGCCAACTTTACCCTGAGCCCGCCCACGAGAATCAAGCTCTTTATCCACCTCAAACGTTTTAGGGTAACGGTTGTATATATCGAGTCGAGCTGCTGAGTTGTAGATACTATCTGCTTCGTACATCGAACCACCGAGAAAATTAGTTTTCTTTGGATGGAGACTCTGGTAAGCAGCTTTTTCGTTAGGATTCAACTTATCAGTGAGCTGTTTTTGGGCCTCAAAGTATTTACGCCCATCACTTTTATTCTCCTCAAGGAGTTTACCGCTCGCCTTGCTGAACCCGGATACTAGGTCATTCACGGCATCTTTACCGCCAATTTGGTCCTCTGGTATTTTTCCAGAAGCGGCTAGTGCCCGGTCTGCGGCGTTGAGTCCGTATTTACCAACGCTTGCACCGGTATCTGAAATAAACTGCTCAACCTGTATCGGTGATATTCCAAGATAGTCAGCGATTATACGGGCGGTCCCCGATGTTGTTTTATAGGCTCGTTTGGTAGGATCTGTGGTTTCCTGCACCATGAAATCAGGGACGATGTCCTTACCGGTGTAGAAGTTCTTGTTTGACACCTGCTGAACGAGTGGCTTTGCTTGCTGTGGGATAAGGCTTCCAACCGCTGAAGCTGGAGAATTTAGGTCAAGAGGCCCAGATAAAGCAGTTAGCATATCTCCGAGCATGTCGAAACTAGCCTTCGGTTCTTGTCCTGCGAGGAACTGGTCAACAGCCTTACGCACAGGATCGACAAGCTCCCTATACCCCTGTGGTTTTGGTACTTTAACGATTCCCTCCCAGCTACCATCAGGATTCTGCTTAGCATCAGGAGAGATAAAGATGAAGTTGTCTTGTTTCTCAAAATCGTTGATTGACTCGTATGCTTTGCGACGATTCTCATCAGCGTGGTTGTACATGGAGAGGGCTACTGTTGGTAACATGACCGTACTTATCGTTTTCATAGAGGTGACTAGCGGGCGTTCTCGGAATGAACGTGCAAGAGTACGACTACCCTGAGAAGCAGCGTTAAAGAACGGTATGAAAAGGTTAGCGATGCGGCTAAGGTCACCACTGCGACCAAAGTCAGTGCTATTCCTACGAGCAGCTAGGATACCTTGCATGAGCGCTTCCTGCTCGTTCCCTGACTCCTTGAGTACCTTCTCGTATGTACCCTTAAAGTTTTGGAATCGAGTTGACTTCTCAGTGATGCCGATAAGGTCCTCTAGAGTTCGTACTGGGTGGGTCATTCTTGACTTTATCTCAGCGCTACGTCCATGCATCAGTCCTTGTAGCATCTCGTTCGTATCACGGGCATTACGTAGATCGTCAAATACAGTACGATCACCTGCGTACTCAGAAAACTTTTTCCAGAGATCACTTGTCTCTAGGCTAGCAAAGTCTTTCGATGCCTGAGCGAGGCCAGAGAGAACGTTCTGCGGGCTATGTGTGGCTATCACATCAGCGCTCTGGATGCCACTTGACGCCTGGTCTCGTACCCAGTTCTTTGCTGCGAACGGCGCTGAAAGACCGGTAGCACCAGCCCTCAACAGACGTACAGGAGAGCTGATTATACGGGCTGTGATACCCATAATATGTGGCTGGACGTTCTCCATCGCCTCTTTGATGTCCTTCGGTACTTCCCAGTATTCCTTCTTTCCACCCACGTACCGACCGATAGTGTTTTTATTCGTGATACGACTGGACGGTATTTTTTCAGCCAAACCAAAGAGTGACAGCATATCAAGAGTATCGCTAGCTGCTTTATTCCTTTGTATCTCGAGCTCGAGCTGCTGAGTCCTCTTGAGGAGTGAGCGCACTGGAGATAGGATCTCCCTACCTGATCCTTTGCGTTTCTGTCCAGCTGTGGTCGACTTCAAGCTTATAGCCCTTGATTTACTCATCTGAGGGTTGACGACATCCTCCATGTCACGCTGGAGTCGTATGTAGTTGTCGTTCGCTTTGTAGGAGTCTAGCTGCTCTTTGCTGATGATCCCGTTCTCATACAACCGGTCGGCCTGCTTCTTGTAGTACAGGTTGAGGGCCTCGAAGCGTTGGCTAAACTCAGCATCCCCAGCCTTAACAATTGCAGCGTTTTCCTCCTTGCTACGGAAGGTTCTCATTTTATCACCGTAGTTGTAAAGCTCTGCCCTTGCTGCGGCATACTCATCAAATCGGTCGAGGTCGCTCATCTTCTTGCTACCGACTAGCTCGCGAGCTTTTTTACCTGTAGTACTGAAGTCGCTGAGGCCCTCCAGTGCGAACTTCAGCTCAGGGCTATCCTTCATAAGCGCGTTTGCGATCGAGTTGGACTGCTGTATGTTTCCTGTGTTGAAGTAGTATTTGTCTACAAGGCCAGGTATCTTTGTTTCTTTCTCGAGACGCTTGAACATGCTTAACATCTTCGCAGTATCATCAAAACGAGTGGCGACATCGTTAGATATGCGCCTAAATACGTTGCGATTGTTGAATGGATCAGTCGGATCTATACTATTTTCTATGTATGGCATGTCTGCTGGGGCAACAGGTGTAACCTTCTTAGACACTACTGGCTTTTCTTTCGGAGCATTTTTTACGTAAATACGTTTGCCTAACGTACCATCATCACGCTGCCGGACAAGGTTGTCATATAGAGCAGAGTACTTATCCTCTATATCTGCTACCAGCTTGTTCCTCGTAAGTTCGGGGCGCTTCAGGGCATTTCGCATCTCCACGTTATATGATTTCTGGATACGAGCTGCTTCAGTCTCGAATCGAGACGCCATCTCCTGATCTGAAGGAACCTGGCGGATTGGTATGTTTTTTCCACTCTTCTCTAGAGTTGGCGTATTGGCCTTTATGGCTTTTGGCATCATCGCCTGGTCTTGCTCGATCATTTGCTGACGAGTACGCATATCAAAACTACTCGGTACTTGCGAGTCAACTGTGTTGAGCGCTTTTTCTGTCACCTTAGCGGTTGTGCGAGGCTGAACTGATGGTAGTTTGCCAGACTTTATGAGTTGAGATTGCCTCTCGGCTGAGACAGCGGCACGACGCGGATCAATTCCAAGAGTCGAGAAGGCTTGTTCGGCAACACCAGTGTATTTAGTGATAAGGGAGCGGAATTTAGCCGGTACTTCGTTCAACCTTCCTTGGAGTGCTTTACTCACCATATCAGAGAAGTCTTCACTCGTTACGTCAGATTGCGTATAGCCATCGCGTCCTTTAGCCTGTGCGCTAGCTGAGCCACCATATCCATCGAAAAGTGCCCTCTCTTCAGGAGTTAAACGGTTTGCCCACATGTCATGGCCTAACTCATGGAATAAAACTCCATCGTTCGCAAACTCCTGACCATTAACATTTATCGATCGAGTACCTGGTTCATATGAGGCTCCGTATGGGTTTCCCCGACGATTTACGGCTGTCACCCCATTCTTCTCCAGGATTGCCTTAGCTGTATCAGAGATAACAATTCCTTCATCAACCTTGAATTGCGGTACTTCCGGTGCTCTTACCTCTGGGAGCGGGAGTCCCCTCACCTTACTTATACCTAGTCCTGCTCCTCCTAGGCCAACTTCTGCACCAGTTCCAAGCGCAAAGTCAGCCCCGTAGTTGAGCGCTATGCTTTCAGGAGTCACTTCTCTTCCACTCATCACGTCCGCTACCGTCTGACCGGTGCCGGTCATCAGTGACTGCTTCGCGTTTGAGGTGACAGCATTCCCAATGAGATCAGATGCGCTGTTACCGATGCCTACTTTTTTCATAGCAGCCGCAAGTCGACTCTCGGCGTTAGTGGCTGCACCGCCAGTCATAGCAAGCGCAGAGCTTTCGAGCGTCGACGCTATTTTAGGGAGACCAACCGACTTCGCTATGAGACTACCTCCTTTTGCGACACCGCCACCAACAGGAAGAAGCGACGCCGTAGCAGCACCCTGGTCCCATATTTTTCCACCAAATTCTAACGGGTTTGAGTCGCGAAGTGCTATATTTCCGTCTCTTACATCTACCTGCTTTGTCGTGTACTTATCCGCCATCTGCTGTGCTCGTTCGAGGGCGGCATCGCGAGTTATAGTCCCAGATTGATAATCAGCATTTATTTTCCGTAGGTTAGCTTCTTCTTGCGCCTGGTAGTTTGGATCCATAGCTCGTATATCATTGATCGGCTTCGTTACTATCCCTGCACCAGCCTTAAACATATCCCCAACGAAGTTAGTGACAGCGTTGATAGCGTTTCCGGCCATACCCCTATCACCATACTCAGGGTGGTATGACTGTGCATAGCGACGCACCTCATCCGTAGAATAACCACCTTTTTGAGCCATGTCTTCAAAGCTCATACCGCTACGGAACATAGGGTCGAGTTTTGTATCGATTCCAGTGCGGGAGCCCCTTACTGCAAGTGTAGGAGCTGGACTATTTGATCGATTAACAGATATAAGCCCATCTGATTGCTGACGCACAGCCAGCTCAGGTACGGCGTCTTCTATCTTCTTCTTTGGTGGAAGGATGAGGGCCATCCTACGCCCTCCTATCTGTCCTTGTTACTTCGGTATGTAAAGATTGGCAACTCTGAGGCATACGGACCGCTTCCCATGAACGAAGTAGGCGTATCTGTCGTGTAGTTGAATTGCGTAGCTGGGACTTGACCAGCGTTAAAGCGTTTTGTTGCCTCTGTCATACGATCTCCTTCTGCCATAGGGTTGATCGTATTTGCTGTTCCTTTATCCCCTGTGTAAGCACTCAAAATGCTTGTTACAGAGGCTCGGATATTTTGTTTCTCACGGTCAAGTACAATTCTTTCAGGGAGACTAGCGTTCGCCATAGCGGTGTCGAGAGCAGTTAGCTTATCTGTAGCATCAGAGATGATCGAATTGATAGCCGCTTCCTCTGCTGAACTAAAGCGTCGAAGCCCGGCCGCTCGTTGCGTCTCGAGATCAGTCTGGGCAACACCTATATTTCCACGCTCTGCCTCATACTGGTTACCTACATCGGACATCTGGCGACGACCAATTTCACCATACGCACGAGCAATAGCGTCTGAAGCTGAAGAATCGACAGAGTTCATGTTTGATAACTTCACTCCACCTGAGCGAATACCAGTTCCAACAGAACGGTTTATCTCGGCAACCCCTCGTTGTTTTGCTACCTCATTGTTTATATTTCGGTTGTCGATAGTGGTCTGTCCACTTCGGAGTGAATCGATGAAGTCGAGGATCGAATTTTTAAGACCTATACCAGACGCAGTAGCAGCCTCATTCGCAGATTCACCGATCCCTGCTTTCTGGGTGTTGAATCCACTCACAAGACGATCATAGCCTGCCCTTCCTCCCCATAGAGAATATGGATCAGCAACAGTGTTTGCTGACTCAACAAATCCTTGCTGTTTTTCTGGAGCAGATGGCCAGGTAGCCGTCATAGGGTTTGCTGTTGGCTGGAGAGTTGTGACTGGGATTGTATTTTGCACCGTGGTAGCACTTCCGCCCTGTAGGCTTATGCCGGAAGATGCACCCGATTGAGGGTTCCATGTCATTATTTTTGTTTCCTTGTTACTTTACAACCACAGTATAGCATAGCCAATAAGTAGGAAATCAAGTACTAAAAGAGCCCACGGAGGACATGTGGACTCATTTAGTGGGCCGACTTATTTCTGGTCTTCGTCGTCGAGCGATGGAAGACTTGGTGTCTCGGCTACGTTGCGAGGGTCGTTAGGGTCTCGATCGAGATGTACAGTGACATCTACCTGAGAAATGACCTCTGGCGTTCCTTCTTCTTTCTTTGCCATTTTTGTCTCCTTTTAGGTAGTACCTACTAAATATACCACATTATCGGAGTAGTGGTTTAGTGCCCCCGAGTTGCACGCTCTGAAAGTCGAGCCATGAAAGCAAGGTAGCAACCGTACCAGAGTTAGTCGAGATGAAACCAGCACCAAATTCACGACCCGCAGCGGTCGGGATGTTCGCTGAGTTTGTTTGCGAACCAAGTAGAGCACCATTTGCGTCGTAGATTGAGAAGGTTACTGATGAGGCGTTTCGGTTGACGTTGATGCGGAAGCGATACCAGGTGTTGACGGCTATCGTCGCGATGGTCGCTGACGTCGTTCTGGTCGAGTTGTTCGACGTTTTCCCGACGACGGCGAACGAACCGGCAGGCACTTCAAAGTAGGCACCATCTACAGCGTCTGTTGATGTGATGGTGTCAAGGAAACCAAGACGAGTCGTTGTGGCTGTGTTAGATGCAACCTTTGGCTGCCATATGCACTCATATACTTCACCACCCTGAAAGTTCATCGATGCCTGTGAGCCAAATAGGAATGACTGTGCGCCTGAGTTTGTCGTGGTGGATGATGTGATAGTCATATACCCTGGGTGCTCGTCAAGTGAGTTGACGAAAGCCATCGTCCCCGAAGCTACAGCGGCATTAGGAAAGTTAGCGGTCGCAACACCGGCAAGGTGGTAGTCCCAGAAGTACATAGGGGAGCGGCGCACATTGGTTAGGTCATAATCATAGCCAGCCTTGACCCAGCGTTGTAGCGTGTTGTCATAAAGTAGGGTCCGTGATTCTCTTGGTTCGATGATGACATCTGCGCCACCGAAGTCGAAGCGGTTAGCTGCGGTTCCGCTAGAGCCGTCGTCGTGACTCAGAATGATGTCGGTTGCGCCGACATTTTCTATATATATCCTTCGACCAGCCGTACCGAGGGTGATTGATGTTATTTTCCTGTTGTCGGTATTACCAGCAACACGGAATACCGTCTCTGTGCCGTCCAGGTCATTTTGATCGGATGTAAAAGTGGCTGGTGAAGCAACAGAGTTTTGAGAAACCGCCTTCAAGTCTAGCTCGTCGATAGCGAGCTGTACACTACCCCCAGCAAGACTACTACCAGAATTATCATATGATGTTCCAGTAGCCTCTGGCGCGGCAGAAATACTGATCTGAGCGGTTCCAGTAGGAGTCTCACTGTGGCTAAGCGTTATGTATGAGCCTGGCTCGATGTCTAAACCGCTCATGCCAGAGTAGAGAGTCCCGTTAGCAGTGATGTTTAGTGTCCCACCACCACCGGTCGCATTCAATGTTGTGCCGCTAAGAGACAGGTTTGTTCCGAGAGTTATCTCTTCGATAGCGCCTGTACCAGCAGTACCTCTACCAAGCAGTTTGTTTGTGCTCATCGAATCTGTTTTCTTATTTGCCGCAGTTATACGAGCATCGGCGGCAGTATTGAAGTCAGAGATGGTCGAGGCAGTTTGCGTACCGGTGTGGTTAGCGCGGTTCTTTAGGTTAGCGTCAGTATCATTAGCGGTTGCCGCCGTGGCTATACCTGATAACTTAGTCTTTTCTGTAGCGGTATAGGCTTTGTTTGTTGTACCGTCAGGGACTGCATCCTGATTAAGCGTCTGCATCGTCTTATCACCGCGATAGTATTGTGATGACGTTCCAGCAGTGATAGTTGGCTCCTTGCCTGCGAGATCAGTTGTCAGCCCAGTGACATCTGACTCAGCGTGTGTATGAGATGTATTTGCCTTACCTGATAGCCCAGCAGTGACCGATGCGGTTGTAGCGTAACTTGAAAGATCCTGATCTCCCGTATTTGTCCCAGATAGGTTTGATAGTTTCGTTTTCTCTGCTGATGTCACGAATTTATTAGCCGTCGTAGTATCAGATATATCATCTGCGTCAAGTACGACAACGCCAGTCTGACCGTTTACTGAGTCAACTGCTCCACCACCACCGCCGCCAGTTACCCAGTGGGTGTCGAAATCGGCATTTGAAGCCTTGGCAAGAACCTGATCCGTAGTGCCGCCAGCAGGTACGCCTTCGCCAGGATCGCCCTTTGCGCCAGCGACAACAGATCCAGTGATGCTAACACCGGAGACAACATTAACAGTAATGGTAGGAGCATCCAATACACCACCGACAATCGGCTTTCCGCTTTCTACATTTGCGGTTATCGACACACTATCTGCCATGATAACCCCTACGACAACCTGTTAGTTGGACCACCATCGAGAGTGATGGTACCCTCAACAACTTTATACACCCCAGTGACACCATCAGAAGCCTCGTCAACCCGTATGTCATAAAAGTACTTTCCAGGGGCAAGGTTCTGAGTATCGGCCGGGTTTATCGTGATAACACAAGTCCCATCGACGCCACCGGTTGTTACGTTCTTTTTTACAGCCGCATCGGCATCAGTCAAGTCAGTCGAGTACTCGCTCGATTTCATCGTAAAGCGAACAGTAGAGCCAACCAACGATGTTACTACCCCGTTTTTCTCGTAGGTAAATGTTATAGGGAAGGTGGTACCCCTGTTCATCTTAAATTGGTTAGCCATACTTTTCTCTCTACCTTATACGTTTTTATCGCCAGACACCTGGGCAACTGATGTTGCTGATGGAGCCTGAGTTGTTGCAGTACCGGCTTTCGCAGTCATGGCACGCTCTTCATAGAGCACCTTCTGTTCTAGCTTGCTGTCATTTGGATAGCTAGATGCTGTCACATTTACTGCTGCGGCGCGGAGTTCTAGTTCTGCTCGACTTGCCATGTTATACCTCTTTCTAAATTTGGTGGGGGATATCGCTCCCCCGGGCGCTTAGATCTACTAGAGACTAAGGAGCGGTCGTGCGAGTAAGCTCGATAATGCTAGCTGCTCGCTCTGCACCAACACCGTAAACAGTGTCGAGGGCAGTTTTCCAACCAAGCTGGTCAACAGAGTATTCCGTGTGGAACTCTGGTTTTCGCTGCTCAGCAACGTTGATAGCTTTCTTGTGGAAGAACAGGTTACGACCAGTCGTGCTCGTAGGAACGTTACCACTGTGGTAGATTGCCATTCCGTACAGAGTAGCCTGGAGGTCAAGATCACCATTTACAGCAAGACCAGTCTTACCAGTTTGGTCGTATGCACTGTATTTGTTCACACCAAGAAGATCAATCTTCGTGTTGTGACCAACAATACCGTAGCGCTGACCAGCAGGGGTGTTAGCACTGTCAAATGCTGCGACAACCGAGAGGGTGTCAGCGTCATCGACAGCAGCACCACCAGCAACACTCGTACCAGCTGATCCGTAGAGGGCCATGAGGTCGGTGTCGATCTGACGAGCCAATGCTTCTGCCATACGAGTCTTGAAAGCGTCTTGCAAGTTGTAGCTTGACTGAACCTTGACGATGTCTTCGATGAGTACACCAACGTAGTAGTGTTTGTCGACAGACAGGGTGACAGGCGTGCCTTCAGGTGAGTCGTAGGTGATAGCCGTTGACGCAGCCTTAGCTCGGGCGTTTACAGTTGCTGTGAATGGAATACGAAGCGTATCTCCTTCAGGGATATCGCTTGAGCGGTCCTGAACGAGCTTTTTGATAGCAAGCATTTTGTCAAATGGTTGCTGAACGTCACGGGTCCATTTCTCTTGGATATACTCAGCGGTTTGAGCAATCGTGCGTGTGACGTTTGATCCTAATGTAGCCATTTTGGTTTTTCCTTATGAAATTAGCGTTTTTGTGTTGGCATCAGACCCATTTTTTGCATCGCTGCATCGAGTTCCTTATCGGTCATCGCGGCAGGAGCTTTGTTAAGGTCTAGTGTGGTACGAGCAGTTGTTCCGCTAGGTCGTATACCTGTACGAGACGCTTGTCGTGTGACATTCTTCCGTGCAGTCTCCGTTTTTCTGCTAGCCGCTTCGTCTACGAGTTCAAAGAACGCATCAACATAATCGGCATAACGCATATTTGGTTCACGCACATTTCCAGTCGTCTTATCGTAGCCAACTGCCGATAAGTAAAGCTGGTTAATCGAATTTGCAACCCCTGGGTTGAAATCATCGGAATCTTTGTCAAGTTGCGGGTATTTTTCTGCGACCCTCGGACTGTCTATTTCTAGGCGGGTTTCCCATTTCACCTTATTGGCTTCCTGGAGTCCACTGTTGAACTGTTCAGTTCCGAACTCTTTGCTGGCTCTCTCAAGTTTTTGTATAACTTCATCGTCAGCATCGATCATGTCACGGTAGTTAATACCCTGTTGCTCCCGATCAGTCTTCCTGTCGTCAGGATGGCCGTATCGATCGAGTAGCTGGTTGATACGCAGTTGCTCCCGACGGCTAGGTGGGCGTTTCTCTTCTTCCGACTCCTCGGTTTCGCCTTCTTCGGCGTCACCTTCAGGCGGAGAGACTTCTTCCTCTTCCTGCTCTTCGGTCTGCTCATCAACCTCTTCTTGGAGTTCTTCTTGAGCTTCCTCCTGAGGATGTTCTTGCTCTTGCAACACCTCCTCTTCATTAGTATCGGTGTCGTCTAGTAACTTTGGCATCCTACTTCTCCTTCTTCCCTCGATTAGCTGCGGGAGGCCAGCGTGCTTTTATTTTCAGCCCTCGTATAACTGCGGGCGGCCAGATAGCATTATGATAACAACCGGTGTTTACTTTTGCAACACTATCTTTTGAAAAATAGGAAGACCAGCTTCGTCTGTTCCTGTGAGGATATAGTCAGGCGGGATTGTCTGGGCTAAAGGTCCCATCTCTGTTTTTCCTATGAGCATATTGCCCTCAAGACGCCATTCATTAGGGACGAGGCGTTTCATATGCTTCTCTAGATCGTCAGTAGAAACATTATGAGACGTGTGGGACGGGCGGGATTTACCGTATCGATCGTACCACTTGAGCATTTCCTCACTGTATTGTTGCACGATTTTTCAGCATCTCCTCAGCGGTATCGTAGTAGTTCATCGCATTTGAAAGTTCGGCTATGATCGCATTTGCAGCTAACCACATATACCCACGCTCTTCTTCTGGTACTTCAGAAAGTTGTCTGCCATCTGGTAGGTATCTCTGATAAAACTGGATTCGAGCTTCCCAGTGCGCTTTTAGTTTTTTATACTCATGGCTTTTTGAGTATCGAGCTGCCTTCTCCTCTTCTACTAGCTGTGTCTCATCGACAGTAGTTTCGGGCAAGCTCATTCCAAAATCATCACCGACAATTCCGTTCTTTGGTCCTGGCATACTACTCTCCCTTTATCTTCTGACGGCGAGCCTGGAGAATAGGTGCGCCATTAGCGTCTTTCTCAGCTTCTTTTTCCGTTAAGTACTCAACAGTTGCACCGTCGAAAGTGTAGAAATCTACAAATTCGATACCCTCTTCCTTGGCACGAGCTAGGGCTTGTTTTTCAGTCAGTTTGTCTTCTTGCATATATCCTCCTTACATCATTGGTTGCTGGGCAGCCATCAACTGCTGATTTTGTGCATGTAACTGCTCAATCACCGTAGCGGCTTGCTCCATTTGTTGCTGCATCGCGTTTATCTGCTCCTGCATAGCCATCTCTGCTTGGCTAGGACCCTTCTTGGTGATGACAAAGTCACTCACACCAGGGATATTCGAGAGAGATTCGCCTACTTCCATAATCTTAGCCCAGTTCACAGATATGTTTGGGTCTTCCTTAAAAATGTTCTGGAATTTTGCTATGTCACTCACGATGGTGCGCCACTCGGTAAGACTGTTCGACTTCTGCTCTACTGCTGTAGAATCAGGAGCGATATTGAACCGCATCTCTAGGTTCCTAAAGGCACTTGGCTTTATTTTGAGTTCAGCTGTGAGGCCAGTCTCTTCATCGATCTTGAAGTTTTTGAAGAAGTCACCGATGTCAGTCAAGCCAGATCGGTAAATTTCCTCAACATCTTTAGCGTACAAATTCACTGGTATCTCTTCGGTACCTATATTTGCTATCAGCGAGTAGAATGCGTCTGTTAGTTGCTCGATAGCGATCTCTAGGTTGCGTCGATCAGCACCATCCTGGCTTGCTTCTTTATCGCCATAAAGATTGATAGCTGCTGGCGTCTTCCCCTGACTTGGGTTGAGCGCTTCAGCACCAGGAATACTTGCATTCTGGCTACCAAACATAGATAGGAGCGATCCAGTCATGTTTGTCATAGCCCCCTGGTACGTTGCAAGACCAGCTGTAGATGTCTCGAGTCGGCGTACAGAGTTAGGCTGTGTCTCCATCATGACACCACCTTCACGGTAGTCGATAGTATGCTTTAACACACCATTCGCGTTCACTACCAGAGGTGGGATAAGGTTCATCTTGATCCCCTTGAAGTAGAAGTTCGTTAAACCGTCACGAGCAAACTGGATTGGCTTCGCACGCTGGAAGCGGCCAAGACCGTAGAATGAATCGTAGAGAGCCTGACCATACTTGATAACGAATGGGATACGACCATTCTTGTGTGGGTTTTTTATACGACGCACTTCGACATACCCGTAATCAGGAGCAAAGGTTATCCACTCTCCTTCGTCACCCGCCTCATAACGAGTAGCGAGGCAAATACCCTTCTTCGCACCGTTTGGATTTCGAGTACGCTCAGTCACAGTATCGGTTTGTCGGTTAGTTGAGCTCTCAGCTTTCTTGATAATACCGAGTAGGTGCTGGACGGCGTTCAGGTTCCACCCGTCGTTTTTATCCTCTTCCTCTTCAGCGTCTTGCTGCACTTTTTCTCCGTGCTCAAGTTCTTCCACTTTCGATTCGTCAAAACTTCCCTCAAGCTTCTCTTCTAGGAATTTCTTGTTTACCCAAGTGAGTGCCGTAACATAGTCCATATCCTGTATCGAAACTCGTCCTTGCTGTGGAATGAGGTGTCGAGGGTTCCAAAGCCAACAGTCAGGCCCAGCGTACCCAGATACGTTTACGTTCCAGTCGTAAAACATCGGCATATATCCATATACGTCAGAGTAGAGCTGCCAGAGGTTGAGTTTTGTGGCGAATGGATGCTGCGCGTTGGCGTTCGTGTAAATCCATTTCTGACGCAGAATATCCATGTACATCGCTTTTCCACGATCACCGCTCGACACACTTACCGTCTCTCCGGCTGGCAGTTTCGCCATCACACGATCGGCACGTTCTTTGGCGAGAGTGGCGGTATAGGAGTCAGTTATTTTGCTGCCATCGATTGAATTGCTCACAGAGTCATACACTTGACCTAAAAGCATCGCTTCTAGTGAATCAAAGGTCTTCGTGTAGCCCTCATGGGCATCTTTATCTTCGAGATACTCGTCCTTGAAATCGCACTCATATTGCTCTTTTTCGGACTCTTTTTCTTTTTTTTCGTCGTTTTTCATGGAAAATTCCTTATTTCCTCATGATTATAGCATCCTAGAAGCCATATTCACCAAGTTCTTTTAGCGATGAACTTGGTGGTATTTTATCGTCTTTCGGTAAGCCAAACTTCATGTGGAGCGCAAAGTAGCGCAGAGCGTCTGGTCCGTGGTCGTCTTCCTTGATTGGTATTTCACTTGGGTTACGCTCTTCTTTCTCTTCTGGGTATTTATACGACTCAAGCTCGTAGAGTAAGTTTTTACAGCTTACCGATATGAACAAACTCGGCTTTGGGGGTCCGATAAGTTGCATACGTGGCTTCAATTTCTGGGTGATAAGAGAGATACCTGTGGAATACCCCTTGGAGTCGTTTGCCTTGTTTATGCCAAATACTGCAAAATCACGATTCATTATCTCGATAGCATCACGGTTGGCTGAGTCTGCGATGACTAGGACTGGTCGCCTATCTCCAACCCGCTGCTTTATACGAGGGAGCACACTGTCGAAAGTCTCCTGCCTCCCATATACCTCATCGAGAATCCACCAGTTTTGGTCCTTGTCGATACCGATCAGCAAAAAGGCGGTAGTATGCCAACCAAAGTCTATTGCACCGTAGTAAGTGAGATCGTCGGGAAATTCACTGGGCTTTTTGACGTGAACGTTTCGGTTAAAACTCGGATAGACTGCGCCCTGTACAGCACGGAATTCTAGCTCATACTCCTGCATAAATCCACTAAGCTTCCCTTGCTTCTCGGCATCAGCCTTAACATTCTCGATAAATTCCTTGGTAACGTAGGGTGAATCACGCCAGGTGGCCTCTAGATAAAACCAGTGATCCTGTTCCTTCGCATACTGGATAAGATCATAAAAATGGTTGTACCCACGAGGAGTACCCATGAAGATAGCCCATCCATTTGTCGTTGAGAACATCGGCTCATACACGGTAGTCCAGTTGTCGGCTGATTGGTCGCCGTACTCGTCAAAGATAAGTCCATCCATGCGGAATCCACGGTGACTATCTGCCTGGTCAGAGCCAAGAAGTTGTAGTGTACTTGGTGGCTTATTCTCATCGTGCTCAACCTGGACAAGGGTCCCATCAGGTAAACGGACTGGTCCGTTCACATAGCGAAACTCAATCGTAAGGTCCTGCTCGTTGGTCTTTGCTATCAACTCCTTCGGTATGACGTGGAGATATTGCTTCCAGACGACCTCATGGGCTTGCTTGTAGGTCTTAAAAACGATCCCATATCGACCTTGCTGAATCACCGCGCTAAGCCAGCCGTGGTTGACAGAGAAGTAGGTTTTTCCAGTCTGACGACCAAACAGCAGCACACCCCGCTTATACCCCCCAGTGAGGAAAGCGAGGTGAGCCTGCACCTGTTTCTTATGCGGTTTGTAGCTGATAGCCACGAAACAGTGCCTTTTTACGCTTTAAGTTTGCTGTCGAGCTTATCGAAAGGAATACGAGCGCTATTTTCGGAAGAAACTTCCCATACTTCGACGACTTGACCACCAACGACCATTTCGCGGACATTCCCCTTGCCGTTATCGCTTTTTGCTGGCCAGAAACACTCAAAAAGCCATTCACGCATACGCATATAGCGCATTTCATTCAAGAATTCGAGCTCATTTGACTCATCAATCGGCAGACCGAGGCGATTTGCAACCTCCATAGCCGTTGCTGGATCCTCAAAAAAGATCATACGAGCCTTCCCGATGCGCTGGTTAGTAGGCTCACCGTCCTCGTCGAGAACAATCTGGATCAAGCGAAGGGTAAACTTCGGCTCCTCCATGTTTAGGCCGTCTTTTGTCTCATATCGGGCAGTCTGCACGTCAAATTCGAGCTCATAATTAGTACTGAAGGCGATCCTTTGGAGACGTGGCTCATGAGAGAGACGTTCTCGTGGATCAGGGTAAAGCTTCGCATCGGTGGAAAACTTCTGCGTCGTCCCGACAACTCGCCCCTTACTAATCGTTGGGCCCCCCTGGTTGCCTGCGAGCGCCAAAATAGCCGCTGCAAGGTCAGGCTGAGCCTCTTTTTCGGCTAGTTTCTCTTGTAATTCCTTGACCATTCGGGTTAATTCTTCTATGCCAGGGTCTTTTGCTTCGTGCTCGACCGGTTCTGGTGCTTGAGCCACCTCTTTCTCTTCAACTTGAACAGTGTCTGACTGCTTTTTCCCTCGTGCAGCACGAGCTTTAGCGAGACGCTCTAACATAGCAGCTCGCTCTTCTTCTGTGTATTGGCGCTTGGCCATCGTTTGTTTCTCCTAGTTTTCTAAACTATCTTTTATCTTGTTGATCCTACGATTGTTCGCAGCGACCTGTTCGAGTAGGCAGTAGAGCGAGTAGCCAAGTATTGTTTTAGTGGGTACTTCGATCGTATCTTGGCTAGTTGCTTCTTCTTGGGTCGGCCGAAGTACGTTGTCTAATCGTCCCTGGAGCCTGTCGATAATTGCTGACTGCTCATCCAAGGCGACCTGAAGCGTTTTTACTAGCTCCGAGACTTCTCCTTGAGATTTACCCTCTGCCTGAAAGGATCCACTGTCACCAGGAGCCTCAGGGCCTACTGCATGAGTAATACTGTTATTTCCTACCATATATCCCCCTATAAGTTAGTTGCCTGATTTTTTTGAGTGTTTGTGTATTTACCCTCATCATCGCAGTTAAGGCTAGGTTCGTCAATACAGTTCATACGTTTTCCAAGCAGGAACACTAAATCCGTGAAAAACAAGGGTTGACCACCAACTAATCGCTCGTAGTACCATGTAGGTATGGTAAATACCAAAACTATGCTAAACTACGTACAAGATATCTCAAAAGGATGTCTTGCACCTCAAAGCAAAAATGATGTTATCATTGTTTTGATTGAACCATCTCAAATCAACCCCTAGGACCGCTGGGGGTTTTTGAGTTTCGGGGCTATATCCTCTGAGTGGTGCAAATCCACGGAGTATACCCAGTATCGACTCCTGACCTGTAGCATGCTACTCGAACAGGATAGGTATACGGGATATAGTCGGCTCCCTTCATCGGGTAAAACGGGTTTCGTGGTCCGCCGATGTTGCAACAACTGTAGGGATGGAGCCGCTGTTGATACTCCTCACGTCTATGACCGACGGAAATGACACAGTCTCATCCTTCTTTCCACCTGGAATTAGTAAGCCAGGATCATGGATAGTAGGGGGGACTGTATCCACAGCCTACGTATTCCCTCTGGAAATGTGAGATAGGAGATAGCTATGAAGACCATAGAAGAACAGTTCTTAACCAGTAGTGATAAACCAACAACTGAATTTGAGATACAAGCAGACTGTTACCAATACCTAAAACAAAACTTTCCCTTAGTCAGAGGCGAAATAAAAATACAGCACGAAAAAACTAGTCATCTACGACGTTCTAGAGGCGCTCGATTCGATCTAGTAGTGTACCAATTCATCGATAACATGTACGTACCTATCTTCACTCTTGAAGTAAAACGTACCGAAAAACGACTTAACACAAAGCGCTCTCACTACGAATCACTCTCAGGAGTGCCTTGCTATACCATAGGTTCATTGGTCCAGTGTAAAGATCTCGTATCCCGTCTTTATGCATAAAAAAGCGCATGGAACCAAATCATCATGCGTATGAGACTCTAAAAAGAAAAACAGGTACTTTTATGGCACCTGTCTCTCTTGTCATTTGGAGTAGTTACTATGGCTCTTTTATTTTACCATCTTTCTCCCTGCGCGTGAACATATCAGAGACATTGGTGGGTCCCCTCTTCGCTACCGCTTTATATTTACAACCCTACGACCACCTCACAAAGGCCAACATGACCGGGGGTATACACAAAAAATGTTCTAGTTTTGTTTTTCTCTTCCCTGTTACAGAGGTGGCTACGTCGTCCAAGGTAGATTGTGCGACATAGATAGTTTAGCCGTTACTGGTCTATCACCTCATCTTCATCACTAGGCGCTGTTGTGAGGTCGATGGAGATAGCTAAGGAGGTTGACTGGATTTCTAGCTGTTGTTTTGCCTTACCGTGAACACGGTCAAGTAGGCTGTTTGCTCCGTCTACTGCTACACGCGCGTATGAGGCACCATCCTTTCCACCTCCCTTTCCTATTTCCCGGCTATACCTCATCACGTCCAAAACAGTCTGCTGTGCCTCTTCCTGGTTCTTTTCCAACACAGCTAACACACTCGGCCTCTTCTCTATCTTTGCAGCCATATTGTCCAGAGTATTCGTGCTAGCACCCGGCTTTATATTATAATTATCCAACACCGCCTGTCTCTGTGTCTTTCCACCCACCCTGTCGCGTATATACCCAATTTCTTTATATGTGAGAGGCCGTAGCCCCTTCTTCTCTTCTCCCTGGTCGACGGTCTTTTTCTCTTCCACCTCTGTTAATCCTCCGGAGTTTTCCACAGTTTGTTGTATAATTGTATTGTTTCTGTTGTCTATTGTTGACATAGTTGATCTTTTGCTGTAGTATCTAGGGTAGACAGGTTGCAAAACAACCTCCGTCCCTTCACAATCTGAGTATATCACCCCAGGCTAAACGGTTGAACTGGTGAAAGTCCAGTGTAGGGTAGAACTACCTCATGTATTCTCTCAAATACGTGATGTGTAGGGTGTTTAGCTACACCACTATTCCGAAACAACTAGACCATAGACAATGACTAGTAAAGCGTATAGCGTCTACTACAGCGTAACACCGTAAAGTGTAGCGCGTTATAGATTCGTGTATAGGGCAACGGCAGAGGCCAAAGGCGACATACTCAGTACATAACCCCTAGTCAGCGGAGTTACACCGCTTGAAAACTGAGTAAGTATGATGAATACCCTATAAAGCCATGTATCGGATAGGGTAGCGCTGTCTTTACAGCATAAACGGCTTACAGCTAGGGGCTACTATAACAGTAGTAGTGCAAGTAACGCATATACGCGACGTATGTATTTATTATTTAAGACGCCATGCAAAGTATGAGTGCTTGCATCTATAGAGGTAGAAAAGAGTATTTCACCATGAGTATAACAATTGCACAAGATGAAACGACCACCACTTTTATACTACAACCCCTGTATCGCTACGGTAGGCACCTGGTAGCGGTCAAATATATCGTCGAGGAATAGATTTTTCGATGACAGAGCAACAAATAGCTGAGTATATCGCGGTAGTGCTAACTCTCCGCGGTGTACGCCTATAACAACCCTAAAACCTCTATAGGTGTGGGCACTTATGCGCCCTAGTAACCAATGTAAGCCATGTGTCACGGTGGATTCTACCCTGACGTAGGCAAGAAAGGAGAGCACCCTCATGAGTGCAGAAAAAACAACTAAACGAGCAACTCGTAAAGCCACCTTCCTCGTAGAAGAAATCAAAGGCCAGCGAGTGTACCGACCAGTGAACAAGCGTGCCCACAAATGGGCCCACAAGGTAGGCAAGCGCACCCGCCTCCTCAAAGAGGACGTGAGCAAGATCAAAGCCACGGGACGAGTGAAAATCTATGTCTATGGCAACGGTGGGGTGCTTAAAGCGCTTCGTTAGGGGCATAAGGTAAAATCTAAGGGTAAAGAAAGGGTAAAATCATCGTGAGTACCAACCAAGCAGCAAAGAGAGCCGTTCAAGTGTACAATATGGCCCTCCGGCGCACTAATGACAGCGCTGAGGCATACGTTCGCGGTCTCGATTTCCTTATCGACATCATTTATCATGACGATAAGATAGGAAAGGTAACGATGAGGGCAATACGTATCTATGAGCGAACGATCAGCGCGTAACACGCAAGCAAACAAACCAAAACAAGGAAAAAATACCATGGCCACCACACGTGGAAACAAAGGCGGAATGGAGTACGCTTTACAGCGTCGTAACCGCCGAGCTGAGGCAGCACGTCTCAAGGATTTTGACCAGATGAGATCTAGAGAGGTACTAGGTAAGCTTTACCGCCGCCACTCGACCGGTTTCTGGCAGACAATCGCTTTTATCGCGATTATCGTAGCAGTTCTAGAACAACTATAAGACTTAGTCAAGGAGTCACTATGAGTAAAACGATAGACAGGTTCATTTTTATCTTTATGATAGTCTCTGTGCTCTTTGCTCTGTTGTCGCTTATGGTGACGCCAGTAGCAAGTCGTACACTCACGCCTGGGTACCGTGAGTCACAACCACAACCAACCATAACCACGCAGGTAGTGAAATGCAGCGTACAGTGTACGTATAACCCACAGTTCACTATGGACCCACAACCACAGTAAGGAGGTAAATCTGGAAAATAACAGACTTTTTGTTTACGGCATCTTTTTGTCAGAAGCCAATCGCCAGCGATACGGCATGACAAACCCAAAATATGAGACAGTCCCAGGGTATATAACCGTGGGACATCATATTGTCCAGGCGGTGCCGGTAGAAAGCGATGGCATACGGCTCACTGGCCTTGTTGTCGATATGGACCCCGATAAATGGGGCGCTCTCGATAACCTTGAAGGAGGCTATGACCGGATACTTGTAGAGACAACATCTAAAGAGATGGTGAACATGTACGTTGCACCAGTAAGGGAGTATGAGCATGAATGAGGCACGTGATGCAGCCCTAGACAAGGCTGTGCAGTTTTTGAAATCGAAAGGGGTTACCGGCATAAAGGTTGAGATGGAAGCTCAGCTTCGCCGTTCTCGCGTAGAACAGACGTTCGCATGCCGTAACTGTGAGGACAGGGGAACGGTTGTATGCCGTAACTGTGATGGTGACGGTGAAGAGTCTTGTGATGAATGTTACGGTGATGGGTGCAGTAACTGTAGTGACACAGGAGAGGTTACCTGTACTGAGTGTGACGGACGGTGTACTAGACAGTGCAATTACTGTGATGGAGTACCACGAAATAACGGCACGACAAACTGGAGGAGTGAAGCCCAGGTACTCGAACATATACTCACTCAGATAGCAGCAGCAACTGATACGACATATACACCACAAGCTGTTGAGATAGCCACCAACGGTATACGAATTAGCCAGTCGGCTCATAACCCATTCTCCTGGATGAAATTTGCACGGTTCTACAACGATGGGTCCGTCGACAGTGAAATGACGTTCACAATACCTATCGACAACATAGCTAACGTAAGGCACTTGCCTGCGGTACTGCGTGTCTTTAGGCAACTAGAGAGTCATATCGGTCAAGGATTTGATACTAGGGGTGCAGGACTCCACATGGCGCTCCTGTTTAGCAGTGACTGTAGTTATCCACATCCATCTGATAACTACACCCGTAGTGGTCGACCAGATTCAAACAGGTTGCCAGAGCAACATATCGAAAATTTCAAGCGGTCAATGACCCAGTTGCTTCCAGCACTCTACTTCCTATCTAGTCCAGATGGAGGAAGCCGAGGTATCCACTTCCGTCTTCCACAGGTCAGTATGGACTACCGAAACGACCAGTATGGAAACAACAAATACTCGGCCATATCATATCGTTCTGGGGCTATCGAGTTTCGCACCTTTGACACCTGCTACGATGCACCGGACACCATCCTTGACAACATCATGGTGATGGCGAACTGTATGAAATACATGAGCAGCACCTACAAAAACCCAGGGGTGGACAAGATAGCGAAAGAGTTGCGATTTGGTAGCGACGACGACAACACACTGACTCGTTTCTACCGCACTGAGATGCACCTTGATGTGCTAAAAGCCGGACTTCTCAAGCTCAAACCATCTTACTTGACATTGAAAGAAGTGAAGGCGAGGCGGAACTTTAAGGTGACAAAGGCTGGTCTAAAGTACGGCTCTAAGCAGCAGGTGGAAGCAGCAAAGGCCGCCTACAAAGAATATGCAGACAGATACAAGCGAATAAAAGAAGTGTATATGCAAGAGGTAAGATCTCGTCGAGCAAGAGAGGTGTTAGAGCGGCTCTCACCATCCGAGTTGCGTACTTCTAATATCAGCGACATATATGACAGAGTATCCGCTATAACAGAATCACAGGTAGCCCAGTACCTAGGCAGTTTTGAGGAAGAGGATTCCTTTGTTAGACACATGATTGACGAAAATCAACGAAAATCTGAGGGTGAGTTCATCCTAAGATTTGCAAGTTAAGAAAGGAGTTTTATGTGCGGACTAGTTTATAGCCATAGCCCGGATCCGGTGAAAGAGAAAGTCTGGAAGCAGTATGAAAGTCAGAAGTCTCGCGGTACTCAGGGTTTTGGCGTTTTCGACGGCAAGTATGTCGTCAAGTCAGCAACGGAAAAGCGTATGAAACGTTGGTTCAAGCGTGACCAAAACAACCCAACAACACTTTTGTTTCATCACCGCTTCCCTACTTCGACGGCAAATGTACGCCGGGCAGCCCACCCATTTCATACCGGTGCTTACTTTGGCAAAACGAGGTATATCTTAGCTCACAACGGTGTGATTCGTAACTCCAAAGAGCTACAGGCGAAGCACAAAGAGCTAGGTATCACCTATTCAAGCGTTCAGCAGGACGGAAGATTCAATGACAGCGAGGCGCTCCTGTGGGACGTAGCACTCACTCTGGAGGGAAAACAAGATAAGATGACAGCGTATGGAGATATGGCGATCATCTGTATAAAGCTGGTAGATGGAGAAATGGAAAAGCTCTTCTTTGGCCGTAACTCCGGTCGACCGCTGAAGATAGTACGTGGTAAAAAGAGCCTGTTCCTTAGTAGCGAAGGGGAGGGCGATGACGTAGTAATAAATCAACTATACACTTACAGTTACAGTCTAAACCGACTCACTCACAAGTATTTCCGTATGCCTATGTGGTCTCAGGACTTTTACGACAGGACAACGAAAGGAGTCACGTCTACAAAAGTCTACGATAGTGGATACGGGTATGACTATTACTACGACGGAAATGGCAATAAAGTATACTACGATAACGACTACTTTGATGATGGTGACTCTGATGAGATTTACGATCGTAGATATGAGTATGGCTCTGTCAAGGGCAAGGGTAACTTTAAGGAGTTTCTAACAACTCCAACCGAGACTGAGATCAACAAAACATACTACCGTATCCTCGCGGCTTCTCGTGGCAACTTTGAAGATGCCTACTATACGGCAGCAGCAGAGCTATATCTGCTCACAGAGGAGGCTGAGGAGATCGGATTCACGACAGTCAACGACCAGGTGCAACTAAAGGTACTTGAGGCCGTCATCCAGCGCTTCGTTGACGACCCAGATTATATCGACGACAAAAGCTTCCACAAGTACTGGAAAGCCACTGAACAGAAGAAAAGTGATGATCGTAAACTTACTTCTACCGAGACCAGTTTTCACAACAGGGATATATTTGGTAGGAAAGTTATACCAGCGGAGGTAGCAAAATGAGCGATAAACCAGTAACTTTAACAAAGGAAATGAAGCGAGATTTAGGAGCACAGATGCTCGCCATGTCGATTAGAGAGAACATCATGACGTATTTCAAAGGGGATACATCCAAAATCCTTCTCCCTAACCCGGGCGGCCTCATAGGGCTCAATCTTGAGTCGGAGCGATCCGGATCTCGACAAGATGGTCGCCCCTATCTTTATGAGAGGAGGGAGAATGACTTAGCGTCGGAGGTTGCGATTTCTCTCGGTGAAGTAAAGCTATGTACCCTGAAAAAGTCACCGGACACAGTGGAAATTCTCAAAACTACGTTTGATGGAGTATTGTCGAGAAAAATACTAAGACCTATACGTGACTCTATACTCTCCACTCTTGAAAACTACCTGCCTGGTGTTGATATAGTATTTGTCACTCAGGGGCGGGGCTCTACTCGAACACGTCTTGTAGGTACAATGACCAACACCGAGACCCTAGTATATGCTTATGACAGGATTTCACGTTACATGAACAACGTGGCGCAGTACCAAGCACATCCAGAAGATATTTTCGCACAGGTCGATGAAGCTTCTGCACGAGCTACACGGGTTCGCTGGACAGACACAACAGGTTTCGCCACTTTTGATGAGATAGTTGGTCTGTAGTCATGGAAAAGAAGAAGCATATAGTTGAGATAGTAGCTACCTACGTGAAGGATAGGCCGACGGCTGAGGCTATAGTTGAGCGCTTACAGGATGAGGGAGTACTACACCTAGGATATGGAAAAGCAGAAATAGACCAGATAGTTGGTACGTTCAAGGAAGAGTTCAACATATCCGTCGTAACGGCCAGGGATAGGCAGGCAGCAAATCGTCTCGCAAGCACTCACGGTGCGAAACCAGTAGTGGAGGTGATAAAACTCCTGGCTAAATCGTCGTCTGGGCAGTATGCGCCAACGGTAAACAACGTACAGCAGCTAGAACAAAAGTGGGTATCAGTGATAAATTATTTACGTAAGAACATAGGGAGAGAAAGCGAGGTTATAGAGGTATGACAGACGAAGAATACACACCAGAGATGAACATGACACCGCCTGACGCACAGTCGGCCCGTGATGCTGTGCTCTGGGATAGATACCAGGAAGACTGCAAGAAAGATGGCACTCGAGCGACCCTGGACGGCTACCTGATCTGGCTCGACGATCACGACGAGGATTAAATTATGACTAACTCTACCCAATCAGAACAAGAGCTGCGAGATAGGCTAGCGGCGATAGAGCACGAACGTTGGGCAGACTGGCAAGCATGGTGCCATAACGTCATACGCGAAAATTCACCGTCTCCAGAAACGCTCAAGGTATTAGAGCGATGGGACAAGCAGATAGCTACTCCATACGCCGAGCTTACCGAGAGGGAAAAAGCCTCAGACATGGAGCAAGTTGATCGTTACTGGCCCCTCATCCTCTCATATGGCGATACACGTGAGCTAGAGGGACTACTGTGGGTGGAGGCCAACTCGGATGAATCATATGTCGGAGAGGACTGGTTTGCCTCTAGTGATGTCGAAGAGAGTAGCGCTCGTGTCATACCGCTCAAGACTTTCAGAGATCGTCTCGCCACCCTCAAAGCCCAATCATCTAACAAAGGAGAGGAGTGATATGTGCCTGATCTTCCATGCCTGGAAATACATAGGAGCTGTAGAAGGATACAAGTGGCTTGCCGGAGCCCAGGGAGGTATACCAGTTGAGGTAGTTATAAATGCTAAGCAGTGTGTACGCTGCGGGAAGATAGAGGAAGTGGTATGAGTGAACGAACGTATATATCCATTTATGAGCTTCCAGATTTTAGAGGCAGGGTACTTGCTCGTGCGCATATTGATCTCCGCTGGAACCATCAGAAAGTTTGGAACAAAGCTCGACGTATGATGTCAGCTGTGGGGGGAGGTAGCTTCGTTTTGCTTGAATATCGAGCCGGTAGGAACAAAGGAGCTGATGATGACTGACTCCGACCTTCCTCACGGTATATTTGACGCTGAAGCCTACTGGCAACGTCAACTAGAAGTAGCAGAGAGGGCCGCTGAAGTAGCTAGGCGAGAACTGGCAGCCTTGGCGATTAGAGTAACTAAAATAGAGGAGACCTAACATGCTCACCGTATACACGACACAAACATGCTCTCAATGCGCCTTAGTGAAGCGCTACCTTATGGCTAAAAATATCCCATTTGAAACAGTAGACGTTACTAATGATGAGAAAATGCGTGACATGCTATTTTCACTCACTGGGTATAGGGTAGTGCCTATCACAACTAACGACGCTGGAGATAAGTATGTGGTTGGATTCAAGCCCGAAGAATTAAAGAATCTTTAGGTATATTTTCAAACATGTATATGGTATAATGTAAGAGTCAACGTGATACATTATGTATCTCATTTCTAATGCCTCTGTTTGGTGTCCAAAAGACACCTACCGGACTACTTCATAGTAGTTCTCCAACTTCTTTTGGATAGACGGACGCAACCTTTACCTGCCGGTTTAGTGTTGTTCTCTCGTAAGAGTTTCCCCGTCTATCCAAACAGGGGCGTTATTTTTATATGAGTGGTACGGGGAGCAATGCTCGCCTACGGACGCTAGCGGAGGGGCTAGTCGATCTTGAGCCTTACGGCTTTGATCAACCTGATCGACTCCTCCGTACTGCTCATATGGTTTTACAATTCAGTGCTTCAACGAGGCATCCCCACGGGGGGCCTAGCACATGTCAGGCATACTGAGCCGCATTTTAGTTGTTTTGTTTGAAAAGATGACCCTCCTTTTGAACATAGATTGCTTGTGAAAGTTACACTACCTCGTTCGAGTCCGACTTATTCAGTCTTCATTCTCGAACTTTTACTCAGTATGTCTCGTTGAGTCACGGAATCTTAAATGTAAATGAAGGGGGAGTATGAACGGCGAGCAGATATTTTATAGCATCTTCTGGGTAAGTCTTTTCACTTGTATAGCAATCGTTAGAGTGGCACGTCATTCAGTACAGAAACACTATGCATCTTTACGCCCCGATTTGCTTGAAAAGGATGGTGAGCTATATGGAGAGAAGGCATGAACAAGAGTAACTGGGAAGCGATCATTCAATTTCGTCCGGCGATGGTGAGTATCGCTGTCTATCTAGTGCGTCGATCGCAT